>WSSedB1CaDRAFT_10000583_pt1 | contig 15335 bp, 12 predicted proteins | sample WetSurSB1Cattail_FD_9460 | JGI IMG/M metagenome (IMG submission 9460)
ACGTTACAGTACCCGGATGAAAAGTGGGATGTCGCTCCAAGGTGGAGGGGACGGCATGTCTTGACTCGTCACGGCTCCGGCAAGATCAAGTGCGTAGCCTGTATGCTCTGCGCGACAGTATGTCCAGCGGATTGCATATACATCGAAGCAGCGGCAGAGCCTGACGGCCGACGATATCCCGGTCGATATGAGATTGATTTAACACGTTGTATTTTTTGTGGTTATTGTGTTGAGGCGTGTCCGAAAGAAGCTATTGAAATGTCCACAGCCTACGAAATCTCGGAATATAGTCGTGATGCCCTTTTGTATGACAAGGAACGATTGCTGGAGCCTCCGACGCCGCGGTATGAGCTAAAGAAAAAGGCTGGGTAATTCTGAGACTAAACTTTAGGAAAAAGTGAGGTTTTTGGCGCAGATGGAAACCATCCTCTTCTATGTTTTAGCCGCTGTGACGCTGTTGTCCGCAGTATTTGTAGTCTTTTTGCGCAGGCCGATTCATAACGTCTTGTTTATGATCTTGACAATGGTTGGGTTGGCTACCCTGTTTATATTGTTGCATGCGGAATTCCTGGCCATGGTCCAGATTATAGTTTATGCGGGCGCCGTAATGGTGCTGTTCCTGTTCGTAATAATGTTGTTAAACCTGGAGGAGCTTGATCTGCCCAAAGCGCCCAGACCTCTCCGGTGGGGATTCGGAATAATACTTTCTCTGGCTTTCGCTGTAATTCTTTTTCCGATTTTCAGTCATTTTGTTCCTACAATTATGGGAAAAGCTCAGTCGGGAACTGCCGCTGCGGGCGCCTCCAACATGGAACTTATCGCCAGGGAGCTTTTCACGACTTATCTGTTGCCTTTCGAGATAGCGTCTGTTTTGTTGTTAGCCGCAATCATCGGCACTGTAGTGATTGGAAGGAAGTTGACGCAAAAATAGAAGTGACGAGAATTGAATTAGCGTTCAAATTCTTCGTGGCAGGTAAAAAGCATGGTTACTTTGGAACATTATTTGGTGTTGTCTGCGCTCCTTTTCAGCCTCGGCATGGTAGGAGTGATGTTTCGTCGAAATTTGATTGTGATTCTTATGAGCCTCGAACTCATGATGAACGCTGTGAATTTGTCGTTTGTGGCCTTCTCTCGCTATCTGGGATCCATTGAAGGTCAGGTGTTCGTATTGTTTGTCATGGTGGTCGCGGCAGCCGAGGTGGCCGTAGGGCTCGCGATTGCCGTTGCGGTCTTCAGGGAACGCGGCACGATAAACATAAATGACATCAGTTTGTTGAAGTGGTGACGTTTAATTGATAAAGCGCTCGAAGCGATGTCGCTTCGGTTCATCATTTTTGAACGCAGATCCGGGAGCCTGGCATGATTGAACTAGTCTGGTTAATACCCATCTTTCCTCTGATAGGATTTCTGATTAACGGTCTTTTTGGAAGACGTTTCTCAGAAAAAGCAATTGGCTGGATTGGAGCGGGTTCAGTAGGGGCCTCTTTCTTGGTGGCCGTTTCGATCTTTTTTGAGCTGATCAAACTGGCGCCTGGATCCAGATCGATTCAAATTATAATCTATTCGTGGATATGGTCCGGAGACTTGAACGTCCCGGTAGGCTTTCTAGTAGATCCTCTTAGTATGATTATGATTATGGTCGTCAGTGGTGTAGGCTGTATCATTCACGTCTATTCGATAGGATACATGCATGGTGAGATAGGTTTCCGTAGGTATTTCTCTTACTTAAACCTGTTTGTGTTCAACATGTTGATTCTGGTTTCAGCCAACAATTTTCTGCTGATGTTTGTAGGCTGGGAAGGCGTGGGGCTTTGTTCCTATCTACTTATTGGATATTACTACCAGAAAAAGTCAGCCTCCGACGCAGGCAAAAAGGCCTTCGTGGTAAACAGGATAGGTGATTTTGGATTCCTAATAGGTATGTTTCTTATATTCACAGTTTTTGGCACGTTCAATTATGTCGATGTCTTTAGTGTGGCTACGGAGAAACTGACTCAGGGGGGAGTGTTGGTGACTCTCATCACTCTTCTGCTGTTTGTAGGGGCAACTGGCAAATCCGCTCAAATTCCTCTCTATACATGGCTCCCTGACGCGATGGAGGGTCCTACCCCAGTCAGCGCTTTGATTCACGCTGCCACGATGGTTACGGCCGGCGTTTACATGGTCTCCAGATGCAGTGTCATGTTTGCCATGGCGCCAATTTCACTGACCGTTGTAGCGATAATTGGAGGATTGACCGCTCTGTTCGCAGCCACGATCGGCATGACTCAATTTGATATTAAGCGAGTTCTGGCATATTCAACTATCAGTCAGTTGGGATACATGTTTATGGCATGCGGCGTTGGAGCCTTTACTTCCGGAATATTCCACTTAATGACTCACGCTTTTTTTAAAGCCCTTCTCTTCATGGCTGCAGGCAGTGTCATGCACGCGATGTCGGGCGAACTCGATATGCGTAAAATGGGAAACTTACGAAAGAAACTACCGTACACTCATTGGACGTATTTGTTCGGGACCTTGGCGATTGCCGGTATTTTCCCGTTCGCTGGATTCTTCAGCAAGGATGAGATCCTCTATTACTCAATGCAAAAACATTTCATATTCTGGATAATTGGCGCTGTTGCGGCTGTAATGACCTCCTTTTACATGTTCAGGTCCGTCTTTATGACCTTTTACGGAAAATCCCGGGTTGAACATGATGTGGCTCATCACTTGCACGAATCTCCACCATTGATGACAGTGCCGTTGATGATCCTGGCGTTTCTGTCGTTGGTCGGAGGCTTTGTCGGTATACCGGTTATAGAGGGCGCTCAAAGGTTTGGAAATTTCCTCGATCCGGTTTTTGCGCCTGCCAAGGCAATCATTGAACACGGGGCTCATCATGCCGGCCATCACAGTGTTACCGCCGAACTTGTCTTAATGGCGGTTTCCCTTGGCATAGCGATATTCGGTCTTTTGCTTGCCCGATTCATGTATATAACCAGCCCTGAGACCCCAGGCAGAATTGTCGATCGTTTCTCGGGTCTCCATAGGCTGGTGTACAACAAATATTGGATTGACGAGCTTTATGATTTCCTGTTTGTAAATTCGATCGTAGAGTTTTCAAAGCTTCTCTGGAAAAAATTTGATGAAGCTGTGATTGACGGCGTTGTTAACGGAGTGGGCGCTGTCACACAAGCTTTTGGAAGTGTTCTGAGACTACTTCAGACCGGTTTTGTCAAGGACTATGCCCTGTCGGTCTTGGTCGGGGCGATTGTCGTAATCGGTTTCTTGCTATTGAGATAGGACATGGAGGCGTGCCGTTCATGGAAAATGTTTCACATTTGTTGAGCTTTATCACGTTTATTCCTCTTCTAGGCGCCCTGATCCTCTTGTTCATTAACAGGGATTGTCCGGAGACACTTCGTTGGGTCACGCTGGTAGTCATGCTCCTCGATTTCTGTATCAGTTTGTTCGTGTATTTCGGCTTTGATCCTTCAGTTTCATCCATGCAGTTTGTGGAGAGTTATCCGTGGGTTAAAGACTGGGGCATTTCCTACAAGATGGGGATAGATGGCATAAGTCTTCTGTTGGTTATGCTGACAACGTTTCTCGGCCCGATAGTTATCCTGGCCTGCTGGAAGGATATCACGGTTCGCGTCAAAGAATTCATGATCTGCCTTTTGTTTCTCCAGGTTGGCATGATCGGAGTGTTTGTTTCACTGGATCTCTTTCTTTTCTATGTATTCTGGGAGATCATGCTTATACCGATGTATCTGCTAATCGGGGTTTGGGGGAATCCAGCGAGACGATTGTACGCGGCCATTAAATTTGTCTTGTACACCATAGTCGGAAGCCTACTGATGCTGGTTGCCATTCTTGTCCTATATTTTACGGCCGGCAAGAGCACAGGAGTATACACATTCGACCTTCTCAAACTCTATGACTTTGCTGTGCCGATTCAAGTGCAATTCTGGTTGTTCCTTGCGTTTTTCCTGGCATTCGCCATAAAAGTGCCGATGTTTCCGTTCCACACGTGGCTCCCTGACGCTCATACTGAAGCGCCTACCGTGGGCAGTGTAGTATTGGCGGCTGTACTCTTGAAAATGGGCACATATGGTTTCATTAGATTTGCCATTCCGTTATTTCCGAATGCTGCAGTGGACGCTGCATGGTGGGTGGCGCTACTCGCCGTGATAGGCATTGTCTACGGGGCCTGGGTCGCAATGGTTCAGGTTGACATGAAAAGGCTGGTCGCCTTTTCCAGCGTCAGCCATCTGGGTTTTGTAATGCTTGGAATGTTCGCATTGACCACCCAGGGCGTAGAAGGAAGCATAATTCAGATGATCAACCACGGATTAAGCACTGGAGCCCTCTTCTTAATAGTGGGAATGGTCTATGAAAGAAGACATACCAGACTCATATCCGAATTTGGTGGACTTTCCAAAGTTATGCCCCTTTTCGCAGTATTTTTCATGATATTCACACTTTCGTCCATAGGTCTGCCTGGACTCAACGGGTTTGTCGGTGAGTTTCTCATCCTCCTCGGCTCTTTCGGCAAGTTTACCTGGTATACGGTGTTTGCAGCTTCTGGCGTAATTTTTGCCGCCGTATACATGCTATGGATGTTCCAGAGAGTCATGTTCGGGGAAGTGACTAATCCCAAGAATCTGGTACTTAAAGACATGGATTCCAGAGAAATAGCAGTGCTCGTCCCGCTTCTCATTTTTGTCGTGTGGATTGGAGTTTATCCCAACACTTTTTTAAGACCAATGGAACCCTCAGTGAAAAACTTTCTCCAACATGTGGAGAAGAAGAGAGCGTCAATTCTTGCAATGGAAGAGGCTCGAAAACTTCCTGCGCCGAACGCTGAAAAAATCAGCCTGGTTTCCTCCACAGCGGAAATCCGCGTGGACAAAGAAAATTAGAAGTGGGAGCAATCGGGATGATCCCAGTGCCTGAATTTAGTATTGGAGGCGTATTACCGGCGCTCATTTTGAGCGTGGCCGGCTTGCTAGCTATGCTGTTAGGCTTGTTTGTCCGAAAGGGCGCTGCGGCTGTAGGAGCCGTGATCGGACTAGTGGGGGTCCTGATAGCCCTGATGGTCAATACCCCATTGCGTCTCATGAACATGCCATCCTTCAACGGTATGATTGCCCTGGATTCATACACATGGTTCTTCAACGTTTTGATACTTGTGTCCGTGGGACTCACGATCCTGATTTCCATGAAATACCTTGTTGATCAAGGGTTAGATCTTTACGAATATTTTGCCATTCTGCTTTTTTCGGCCGTGGGTATGATGTTCATGGCGTCGGGAATCCATCTGCTCATGATCTTCGTCGGCCTGGAAACATTGTCTATCGCCGTATATGTTCTCACAGGTATACTTCCAAAGAGTCCCAAATCTTCTGAAGCCAGTCTCAAATATTTGCTCCTGGGCGCCTTTTCAAGCGGATTGTTCCTGTACGGGGCAGCCCTTCTTTACGGGTCCACGGGATCCTTGGCGCTCGCTGGTTTGGCAAAATACTTCCAATCTGGCTCAGTGAGTACAATGGCCTTGGTAGGAATGGGATTGCTGTTGGTGGGTTTTTCTTTCAAGGTGGCTGCAGTCCCGTTTCATATGTGGACTCCGGATGTCTATGACGGGGCTCCCTCTCCGATCACCGGATTCATGTCGGTAGGAGTCAAGGCTGCCGCTTTTGCGGCGTTCCTAAGAGTTTTCTTTGAGTGTTTTGGCTCTGCGCAAGTCACATGGTCCCAGATACTCTGGGTTTTGGCTGTACTGACCATGATTCTGGGGAACTTGGCGGCAATAGTTCAGACCAACATCAAGCGAATGTTGGCTTATTCAAGCATAGCGCACGCGGGTTACATATTGGTTGGTATGGTTTCTGGTACACCTGCAGGAGCCTCAGGGGTCCTGTATTACTTGTTGGCGTACATTTTCACGAATCTTGGAGCATTCGCTGTCGTGACTATGGTAGGCCGTAAAGGCGAGGCGAATGTTTACCTCGACGACTACAGAGGGTTGGGAAAGGCTCACCCCACTCTAGCACTGGCGATGTCAATATTCCTTTTTTCACTTGCCGGTATTCCTCCAACCGCTGGTTTTATCGGAAAATTCACCATATTCAGCGCAGCTATCAGCGCGGGATACATCTGGTTGGTCATAATTGGGGTTCTAACTAGCGCTGCGTCGGTATTCTATTATTTTAGGGTCATAATGAAAATGTACATGGAAGCGCCGGAGGTGGAGCCGGAAGAACTTCGGTTCAGTCCTTCAATGACTTTTGCGTTATCTTTGACAGTTCTGGCGGTTCTTTATATTGGTATTTTCCCGACAACTTATTTGAATTTGGCTACAGAATCAGTTAAAACGTTATTTTGATTTTGAGAGTTTATACAACGACAGAAGGAACAGAATGTTTTTGAGTGCGCTGGTAGTTACTGGCCATGGAATTAACTGCGAAATAGAAACCAGGCGAGCCCTTGAAATAGTAGGTTTTGACAGAATAGACCTTGCGCATTTAAATTTCATAGTCGGCGGCGAAGTTGACTTGAGATCTTACAAATTCATAGTGTTTCCTGGGGGATTCCTGGACGGGGACGATCTTGGAGCGGCGCAGGCGTGTGCAAACCGGATTCGTCACTCAAAGGTAGAAGGTAGGAACCTTATAGACGATCTGCTCGAGTTTGTAGCTCGAGGTGGCTTGGTCCTTGGAATATGCAACGGATTTCAGCTCTTAGCGAAACTTGGGTTGGTACCCGCGTTTGATCGCGCCTATTTGAAGAGGGATGTGTCACTCACAGCCAACGATAGTGGGCAGTTTGAAAATCGCTGGGTTAACCTCATCGTAGATTCGCAGTCGCCATGTGTGTTTACCCGTGGCTTGGACAGGCTCTATTTGCCTGTAAGGCATGGAGAAGGCAAAATAGTGGGAAGAGATTCCAGCGTAATCGACCGGCTGCAGTCTTCTAATCAGGCAGCGCTGTTTTATGCAAAACCAGATGAAGATAAGCCTACGGCTGAGTATCCATTTAATCCGAATGGATCGCCAAAGGGAATAGCGGGTATATGTGATGTCACAGGCCGCATATTTGGCCTGATGCCTCACCCGGAGTGTTATTTGGACAGGACCAATCACCCTCGGTGGACTAGAGAGCAGCTACCGGATGAAGGGATTGGTTTAAAAATATTCAGGAATGCAAAACGCCATATCCTGGATTCTTGAGGGCCCGAATTTTTCGGGGACCGCAAATCGTGTTGAACATAGCATCTCATTTCAGCGTTAGAAGACGCTGAATAGTCACACAGGAGGTATCGATGGCATTGTTGGATCCTACTAAGATGGCTGATTGGCAGGTAGCTGAAGAAGCCGAGAAATCGATGAAAACTGTCTATGAGCTTGGTGACGAGTTGGGGCTTACTAAAGAAGAACTTCTTCCTCATGGCCACTACGTCGCCAAAATCGATTTCGCAAAAGCCCTTAACAGGCTGAAAGACCGACCCGATGGAAAATACATTGATGTGACCGCTATTACGCCCACTCCTCTAGGTGAAGGCAAATCCACTAGTTCCATGGGGTTGGTTGAAGGCCTCGGTAAACGCGGAAAAAAAGTCGTGGCGGCTATACGGCAACCATCGGGCGGACCCACAATGAACATTAAAGGTTCTGCAGCCGGTGGAGGTCTAGCTCAGTGCATTCCTCTGACACCATTTTCGCTCGGTCTGACCGGCGACATCAACGCGATCATGAACGCCCATAATCTTGCTATGGTGGCCTTGACCGCGAGAATGCAACACGAATTCAACTATAACGATGACGAACTTGCAAAAAGAAACCTTAAGCGCCTGGATATAGATCCTCGTAATGTTGAATTTGGCTGGATTATTGACTTCTGTGCTCAGTCTTTGCGTAACATCATCATTGGAATCGGCGGAAAGATGGATGGTTTCATGATGAAGTCATCTTTTGGAATTGCCGTTTCCTCCGAAATCATGGCAATTTTGGCCGTTTCTACGGACCTAAAAGACATGCGCGAGAGAATGGGCAAGATCGTTGTGGCCTACAACAAAAAGGGCCAACCCGTTACGACTAAAGATCTTGAAGTTGACGGCGCTATGACCGCATGGATGGTGGAAGCCCTCAACCCGAACCTGCTCCAGTCAATTGAAGGCCAGCCGGTATTCGTGCATGCCGGTCCATTCGCAAACATCGCTATCGGTCAGAGTTCAATCATTGCTGACAGGATTGGTCTGAAGCTGGCTGATTATCATGTCACAGAATCAGGATTCGGCGCTGACATCGGCTTTGAGAAATTCTGGAACCTCAAATGCAGATTCTCCGGTCTTAAGCCCAATTGCGCTGTTATCGTCGCTACCATCAGAGCCCTGAAATGCCATGGTGGCGCTCCGGTTCCAAGACCAGGTCTGCCCATGCCGAAAGAATATGAAGGTGAAAATGTCGGTTGGGTGGAAGGAGGCTGCAAGAACCTGGTTCACCACATTGCAACCGTTAAGAAGGCCGGTATTAATCCCGTTGTTTGCATCAACTCCTTCTACACCGACACCAAAGACGAGATAGCCGCTGTAAAGAGATTATCCGAAGCCGCCGGCGCACGCGCCGCAGTCTCCCAGCACTGGCTCAAAGGCGGTGACGGCGCTCTTGAATTTGCGGACGCCGTTGTAGACGCTTGCGAAGAAAAGAACGAATTCAAATTGCTTTATGATTTGAGTCTTCCTCTGCGCCAGCGCATTGAGTTGATAGCGAAAGAAGTTTATGGCGCTGATGGCGTTAGCTTCACTCCTGAAGCCGAGGCCAAAGCCAAAAAGATGGAAGCGGATCCCGCGTTGTCCAAATTGGGTACATGTATGGTGAAAACTCACCTCAGCCTGTCGCATGATCCGAATATAAAGGGCACTCCCAAAGGCTGGATCCTCCCCATTCGCGATATTCTCACGTACAATGGGGCAGGTTTCGTGGTTCCAGTCGCCGGAGCTATTTCTCTTATGCCAGGAACCAGTTCTAACCCGGCATTCAGAAGAGTCGACGTGGATGTTGAAACGGGAAAGGTCAAAGGAGTGTTCTAGAAACACGCTCTCTCTTTGACTGAACATCTGACTTGCGCCGACAACGTACGAAGAATTTCGGCAGGAGCGCTACTAGCGTCATGACGGATGATCGGCAGTAAGTTTGATATTGCTCTGTTAGAGGCCGCAGCGTTTGTTTGTTGCGGCCTCTTTTGTTTCATTGCTTCTTCTTTGGCGGGACATTCCTCTTGAAGAGTATCTTGAGCCCTTCCATTGTTAGATCATCCTCGACATTATCGACTAGCTTAGTATGCAAGGAAATGACTTTGGCCAATCCCCCTGTCGCCACGACTTTCGGACGTGATTTGAGTTCTTCGAACATGCGACCAAGGATACCGTCCACAAGCGCAGCGTAACCGAACACAATTCCAGATTGAATTGCCGAAGCTGTATCTTTGGCTATTACCTTAGGTGGGGCCGTAAGTTCGACTCTGAAGAGTTTAGAAGCGCTGTGAAATAGCGCCTCGGCCGAAATTTTGACCCCCGGCGCTATAGAGCCCCCCTCGTATTCACCGGCCGAGTTGATATAATCGAAAGTAGTAGCTGTTCCAAAATCGACCGCTATTAATTCGCAATGATATTTTTCATACGCTGCCACTGCATTTACAATCCGATCTGCTCCAACTTCTCTGGGATTGTCATATCTTATAGGCATTCCCGTCTTCATTCCAGGTCCGACGAACAACGGGGTTATTCCGAGAAAGACCAGGGAAAGTTCTTCAAGGGCCGCTTTCAACGGCGGCACGACGCATGCTATTATTGCGCCACTAATCTCACTTGTCTCAAGTCCCTGCCAAAACATGAGGTTCTTCAAAATAACCCACAATTCATCACCTGTGACATCCTCATTGGTCCGAATTCTCCAGGATCCCAGTTTGGTATCTTCCTTATAAAGGCCGATCACGATGTTTGTATTCCCCACATCAATAGCCAGCAACATGTTCTTTTCCTTTCAGGTTTTTAGAAAACTTGAGATGTGTTATCGTTAAGAATACGAGTTTGGCAGACCCAAGTGAAGAGAAACTTGACTCAACCCGCATGTAAAAGACCTATCCATTCGTTTTATCAGTGAACAAAATATAGAGGGTTAAAATCATTGACTGAATCCAAGCCCGGTGTTACGCTAAATAGGCGAACGAAAGTGATTACCGTGGTATTCCGATATATGTATAATTTGTGTCTTCAAGCGCTTAGCGCCAGCATTCGGCGGTATCAATCATGAAACCTACAGGACTAGTACGCGAGGAAATATATCTGAAGCATGAGATGGGCATGTATCATCCCGAAAGTCCAGAGAGACTGGAGGTTTTGTACAGCATGCTGGACGATCTCGGGACAGCTCTTAACCTAGCCTATGTGCGGGCTAGACAAGCGACTCTGGATGAACTTTGCGCCAACCATGATCCTCGATATGTGGACCGGATAATGGGGACGGCGGGATGTGAGAGCGTTTTTATCGATCCAGACACTTCCACCTGTTGCCACTCCTGGGATGCTGCGGTGTCAGCCGTGGGAGGTGTTTTGCGTCTTGTAGACGGAGTAATGGACGGTTCTGTAAGAAACGGTTTTGCTCTTGTACGGCCACCCGGTCACCACGCCGAAAACCGTCGCGCAATGGGATTCTGCTTTTTTAATAACGTGGCGCTGGCGGCTCACTACGCATTGAATCACTACAAGCTCGAAAGAGTCGCCATAGTCGATTGGGACCTCCATCACGGCAATGGGACTCAAGACGCGTTTTATGAGGATCCTAGAGTCCTTTTTATTTCAACTCATCAATACCCTCACTATCCTGGTACGGGGGGCATAAGGGAAGTTGGCCATGGTCCCGGTGAAGGCTTTAACATAAATGTTCCATTGGCCGCCGGCGCCGGTGACGCAGAATATATTTGTGTTTTTAATCGGCTGGTTTATCCTCTGCTGGAAGCTTACCAACCTCAGTTAATCCTTGTATCCGCAGGATTTGACGCCCATGAGAAAGACCCACTGGGCGGGATGAATCTGACTGAGGATGGATACGAAGCTATGGTTAAAGTACTTATGCGATCCGCATTACAACTTTGCGCTGATCGACTACTGTTGGTACTCGAAGGCGGATACCATTTGGGCGCTTTGAGAAATTCTGTAAAACGTATTCTCTATTGTTTGTCTTCATATGACCCCTCCCAAGATCCCTCCTTTGATTCGCAGGACCTCTCCACTCTGTCATACACATTCAGGGCCAGGCTCCGTGACGTGCTCGCTTTTTCGGGTCGTTATTGGCCGTCTTTGCCTCAGTTATGATATAGATCCTGACAACCTGATGAACGGTTAAATTCTGATTCCCAGTCAAAGACCGGCCCTCTTTTGGGCGGAGAAGGAGTGACACATATTCGTGGCTCATGGTCTGCTCTTGATAGACAAACCCGAAGGAATAACTTCAAACGCTGTGGTGGGAATAGTACGCCGTAGCCTGGGTCGTGTGGTGAAGGTTGGACACACTGGCACTCTTGATCCACAAGCGTCCGGCCTTCTTGTAATTTTACTTGGCGCGGCGACCAGGGCGTTGGATTTTTTGGATGAGGCAAAGAAGCATTATCAAGTAACGGTAAGGTTGGGCGAGGAAAGTGACACCTGTGACAGGGAAGGTACGATTACTGTAACAGGTGATCCCCAGTCCTTGACCGTCCAGGAAATAGGAAAATGCCTTAAAGATTTCAATGGCAAGATCGATCAGATTCCACCACACTTCTCCGCTATTAAGAAAGACGGGGTTCCTCTTTACAAGCTCGCACGCAAAGGTGTTTTTCCATCGTTGGATGTTAGAAAAATTGAGGTCTTTGACCTTTCGCTGATTGATTGGCGCCCACCGGATCTGAAGATTGATTTGATATGCTCAAAGGGAGCTTATGCCCGTTCGATAGCCAGAGATATCGGCGCTAAACTTGGTGTAGGTGGGAGAGTAGAAACACTTCGACGCATTGCGTCAGGAAAGTTTAATGTCGCTACGGCTCGTAATCTCGATTTTGTAAAAGGCGCGTCGATTGATGACATAAAGCAGGCTGCAATTCCCCTTGATCTCGCCTTGGAACACCTACCTAGAATTCAGTTACAGGAAGAAAACGTTCGCAAACTCGTGTTTGGAGGATACGTAGCAACTGAAGACCTTGTTCCTGGGGAAGAGATTTCGACATCGATCTTGGAGCCTGAGATTTATCGGGTTCAAGATTGTTTATCTCGAATCCTCATACTGGTTCGTTGCGATCATCAGGATGGACGAAAAATCCTCAAACCGTTAAAAGTTTTTAATCTTCTTGATAATCTCTGTATTGAATAGATCACGGAAGAGTAGTAAAGTAGATTGTAGAGAATATTATTAATACAAGTGAATTTAAAATGATAATAGGCTTTAATAATTGATATAAAATTTGACTGTGTTTATATAAAATTGAGATAATAGTATTTGGTTCGAATATCCTTCGGCTGAAACCGAGACGCTTACGGGAAGAATGACAAATGAAGAAGATTTTGACATTTTGTCTTGCGCTGACGCTGGTCCTAGGAATAGCCCCGTTGAGACTCGATGCCACTGAGCGGATCGATGACAACAGAGTTGAGCCGAGTCCTCAAAAGACCGAAGTTGGGGTTGTGGCAGCATCGTCAACATGGATCGTGGTAAATATGTTCACCGGTAGAAGCTCAAAACAGGCGGTAATTGTACAAGAGACACTGGAACGCCTCGGGGCCGAAGGACATGGAATGATATTGCCCTATGCTGAGATTACCGTGGAGAATATGAAAAAACTTCGTCCCGCGTTTCTTGCTTTGAGCCCTAATGGTATCCCATGGTGCAAATACAAAGGCAAAAATGGGCAGGATCTCGAAAATTTTTTTAAGTCTTTACGAGTCATAATTGAGGATATGAAAATACCCGTTGTAGGTATATGCGGTGGGCATCAGGCCTTGGCGTTGGCTTTTGGGGGGAAGGTGGGGCCTATCAGGGGAGGAGAAGATGATTGTTTTCCTTATGGACACAATCCTACTGAAAAGGGCCGCCATGATGTTTATGTTCTTCATAAAGATCCACTTTTTCTCGGAATGGGTAAGTCTCTGAACCTTGTTCAAAGCCACTATGACGAAGTGAAAAAACTCCCTAAAGGCTTTGTCGCTCTTGCCGCAAACAAAATGTGCCCATACCAGATAATCAGGCATCCGGAGAGACCGGCTTATGGCGTTCAGGCTCACACGGAGTACTATATGAACTCAAGGCCCGATGGGGGGTTGCTTCTCAGGAATTTTCTGGATATCGTGAGGACTCATAATAGGATAGTTCGTAGCTCTGACTCTTTAGCGACCTCGGTCTCGCGAGTGGAAGAGCAACGTGTGGGATCTTCCCAAAAAGGGCTTTGGTAATTCATTTTTCTGGATTAAGTTAAAATTCATTGGACTAAATAGTCATCTCACGGATTTTGGGGGTTGAACCGACATTGAAAGAACATAAGCCGAACATTGACAGAAAAGCCGAGCCTGTGAAGTACGCTGTCGACATAGTCGGAGGGGATCCATTCTCGCGTTTCCTCGGGATTGTCGTCGAAGACGCCGGGGATTCTTACGCAAGGGTAAGTTTGAAACTGAAGCCAGAATACTGTAACTCTGAAGCTCGCAGTCACGGCGGAGTCCTATTTTCGCTAGCTGATCAAGCTTTTGCGATTGCATGTAATTCCAGAGGTTATATGGCTTTTGCCGCTGAAATGAAAATCAACTACTTTGAAGCTACCAAGGCTGGGGACACTGTTACGGCAGAGGCCAAACCAATAGACATTCGAAAGAGGATCAGCTTGTGGAATATTGAAGTTCGCAATCAGGATTCCACATTGGTCGCCGTAGCGCATGGACTGGCATACCATTTCGTCAAGTGACGCGTCATGAATGATCCCTCCAACGTTGGGCATGTGCTTGTCGTTGAGGATGATCCATTCAATGGTCCTTTCACGACAGAACTATTGAAGGCTGCGGGTTTCAAGGCAGAACTCGCTGGCTCCGCAGAACAGGCGGTTGAATTCCTGGAGAATGGCGACGATTCGGGGCCTGACTTAATTCTGCTCGATGTTAACTTGCCGGGAATGGATGGACTTGAGATGGCCTCGAAACTCAAGGCTCATCCGGAATTTCAATACATTCCAATCATTATTTTCACGGTACACGATACCCTGGAATTCAAGATACAGGGCTTGAATAGAGGCGGTGATGATTACCTGACCAAACCATTTGAGCCTGACGAACTTATTGCCCGCGTGAACGCGATGATGCGAATAAGAAGGCTTTACCAGAGTTTAAGAGATGAACGTCGTGAAAACAAGAGATTAAGTTACACTCTGGATGCCTCTGAAAAACTTGGAAATCTCCTGGGACGCTCGTCCAAGATGAGAGAAATTGGTGACCTAATACTCGATATATCCGGTTCTGATGCAAATGTGCTTATTCAGGGGGAGTCTGGAACCGGTAAAGAGGTTATCGCAAAGGCTATCCATGAACAAAGTCTCAGGAAAAATGGCCCATTTGTTGTAGTCAATTGCGCCGCCTACGCGGAGACACTTTTGCAATCCGAACTATTCGGTCATGAAAAGGGCGCTTTTACTGGAGCGATCAGGTCCAAAAAGGGAAGATTTGAACAGGCGAACGGCGGCGCCATCTTTCTGGATGAAATAGGCGAGGTTAGTTTGCCGACCCAGGTCGTATTATTAAGAGTTATCCAGGAAAAGCGCTTTGAACGAGTGGGAGGTGAGGCGACTGTGAGCACGGATGCAAGGATTATAGCAGCCACAAATAAGGATCTCAAAAAGTCCATGGTTGGTGGATCCTTCAGGGAAGACCTATATTGGAGACTGAACGTTATTAACATAGAGATTCCACCACTAAGAGAAAGAAAAGAGGATATCCCTCAACTCGTGAACAATTTTGTCGATCTTTTCAATCAAAAGTTGGGAAAAAACGTAAAAAAAATCGGCGTACAGGCGATGGATCTTATTTTTCAGTATCATTGGCCTGGGAACGTGCGGCAACTGGAAAACGCCGTGGAACGTTCGGTGGTTCTCTGCAAAGAAGATATAATAAGGCCGGATGATCTTCCGCAGGAATTGCGTCCTCTAGATTCTGCCTTCATAGGAGTGAGTGGCTCGCGGACAAACCTGGAAACTCTTGAACGTGAACACGTGAAGTTAGTTTTGGAACAATGCGGATGGAACAAATTTAGGGCTGCTCAACTGATGGGAATAAGCAGGAG
>WSSedB1CaDRAFT_10000584_pt1 | contig 15327 bp, 15 predicted proteins | sample WetSurSB1Cattail_FD_9460 | JGI IMG/M metagenome (IMG submission 9460)
GATCGCTGGGTATGCTGCCTTCGGCAACGATTGGCGGCAAGGTCAACCTGTACGAGCCGGTCCACGGTTCGGCGCCGGACATTGCGGGCAAGGGCCTGGCGAATCCTTTGGGCGCAATTCTGACCGGCGCGCTGATTCTGCGCCACTCGGCTGGACTGGAGGCGGAAGCCGCAGCCATCGAGACCGGCGTTCGCAAGGTGCTGGAGCAGGGCTTCCGCACTCCGGACCTCGCACGCGGCAACACGAAGGACTTCACCGTGCTCTCGACGAAGGAGATGGGCGCGAAGGTCCGCGAAACGGTCAAGACCCTGCACGTCAACGCATAGCACGAGAAGACTCCGAGGATTGATTCATGAGTTCCGTACCCAAGACATTGTTTGAGAAGGTGTGGGAACAGCATGTGGTGGTGGAGCCCAAGGGCGAGCCCACAGTGCTCTACATCGACCTGCAGTTACTGCACGAAGTCACCTCACCGCAGGCCTTTGAAGGGCTGCGCCTGGCAGGCCGCGCAGTGCGCCGCCCCGACCGCTCCATCGCGACGGTGGATCACAACGTGCCCACAACGCTCGAGGGCCGGCTGAACATCGTGGACCAGATTGCCGCCAAGCAGATTGCCACGCTGCGCAAGAACTGCGCGGACTTCGGCATCGAGCTCTACGACGTGGACTCGCGCGACCAGGGCATTGTGCACGTGATCGGACCGGAACTGGGCATCACCAAGCCGGGCATGACGATTGTGTGCGGCGACTCGCACACCTCGACGCACGGCGCGTTTGGCGCGCTGGCCTTCGGCATCGGCACCAGCGAAGTGGAGCACGTGCTGGCGACGCAGACGCTGCCTCAGTCCAAGCCGACCACGTTTCGTATTTCGGTGGAGGGCGAACTGCCGCCGGGCGTTACGGCGAAGGACATCATCCTCGCCATCATCGGTAAGATCGGCACGGACGGCGCGACGGGCTGCGTGATCGAGTACGCAGGCTCGGCTATTCGTTCGCTTTCGATGGAAGGCCGGATGACGATCTGCAACATGAGCATCGAAGCAGGCGCGCGCGCCGGCATGATCGCTCCGGACGCGACGACCTTTGCGTATCTGAAGGGCCGCCGTTTCAGCCCGAAGGGTGCAGATTGGGATCGTGCCGTGTCGGAGTGGAGCAAGCTGCCCACCGACGATGGCGCGAAGTTCGACCGCGAGTTGGTGATTGACGCAGCCACGCTGGTTCCCTACGTAAGCTGGGGCACGAGCCCCGGCATGGTGGCTCCGGTAACCGATGCAGTGCCCGATCCAGCGAGGGCTGCGAATGAACTTGATCGCAAGTCGTTCGAACGCGCGCTGGAGTACATGGACCTGAAAGCGGGTACACCGCTGGCCGAAATCGCGATTGACCGCGTGTTTATCGGCTCCTGCACCAATGGCCGCATTGAAGATCTTCGCGCTGCTGCCAAGATCGCCGCGGGGCACAAGGTTTCGTCGCACGTGAGCGCGATGGTGGTGCCGGGCTCGCAGGCGGTGAAGTCGCAGGCCGAGCAGGAAGGCCTGGACGTCATTTTCAAAGAAGCCGGATTTGACTGGCGCGAGCCGGGTTGCTCCATGTGCCTCGGCATGAACCCCGACATTCTTTCGCCGGGCGAGCGCTGCGCTTCAACCAGCAACCGCAACTTTGAAGGCCGGCAGGGACGCGGCGGACGCACGCACCTGGTTAGCCCCGAGATGGCCGCGGCAGCCGCAATTGCCGGGCACTTTGTCGATATCCGCAACTGGCCCATTTCCGAAGTTGCCCGCGTGGAGGTCACAGTCTAATGGAACCGTTTCGCACTCTGACATCGCTGGCCGCGCCGCTCGATCGCACGAACGTCGACACAGACCAGATCATTCCCAAACAGTTTTTGAAGCGCATTGAGCGCACCGGCTACGGCGACTTTCTGTTCTTTGACTGGCGGCAGACGCCCGACGGCACGCCCGTTCCCGAGTTCGTGCTGAACGATGCGCGTTACAAGGGCGCGAAGATCCTGATCGCAGGCAAGAACTTCGGCTGCGGATCAAGCCGTGAACACGCTGCATGGGCGCTGAGCGACTTCGGCTTCCGCTGCGTGATTGCGCCGACGTTTGCCGACATCTTCTTCTCGAATGCAGGCAAGAACGGCATTGTGCTGGTGCGGCTGAGCGAGGAGCAGGTGGATGAGCTGCTCAAGAAGGCAGAGACCAGGCCCGGCTACCAGCTCACTGTGTCGCTCGAAGAACAGACGGTGACGGACGGCGAAGGCTTCAAGGCGTCGTTCGAGATCGATCCCTTCCGCAAGTTCTGCCTGATCGAAGGACTTGACGACATCGGTTTGACACTGCGCCACGCCGCTGCGCTGGACGCATTTGAGAAGCAGCACGATGACGCAGGCTGGCTGAAAGCAAAGAACAAGTCGTAGTACGCAGGACGGGAAAACGAGCGGCAGCGGAAATCGCACCACCGGCTGCTCCGCAAAGGAGAACCTGATGGGAAGCAACGCACAGCAGCAGGCATCGAATGCGCATCTGACCACACCCACCCGCCTGACCGGCGCAGAAATTGTGTGGGCCACGCTGGTAGGTGAGGGTGTTACGGACGTCTTCGGCTATCCCGGCGGAGCTATCCTGCCAGTGTATGACGCACTGCGCAAGTTTCCCATCCATCACACGCTGGTGCGCCACGAGCAGGGTGCTGCGCACATGGCCGACGGCTACGCGCGCGCTTCAGGCAAAGTGGGCGTGGCCATTGCAACCAGCGGACCGGGCGCGACAAACCTTGTGACGGGCATTGCCACCGCGATGCTGGACTCGATTCCGATTGTCTGTATCACGGGCAACGTGTCGAGCAAGGTGCTGGGCACCGATGCTTTCCAGGAAGTGGACATCACGGGCATCACGCTGCCGGTAACCAAGCATAACTTCCTCGTCAACCGCGCGGAAGACATTGCGCCGGCCATCCGGCACGCGTTTCAGATTGCGCGCAGCGGGCGGCCTGGGCCGGTGCTCGTCGACATCACCAAGGACGCGCAGCAGGCAACGGCGATCTTCGACTTTGCCGCGGCCAAGCCTCGCGCCTACCGACCGCATCCCATGCTGCATGTGGATGAAGAGGGACTGAACAAAGCTGCGGAACTGATACGAAACGCGAAGCGTCCGGTGATTCTGGCCGGGCACGGAGTCTCCGAGTCCGGAGCCATGGAGCAGGTGCGCACGCTGGCCGAGCGCACGCAGACGCCGGTGGCGCTCACGCTGCTGGGGCTGGGCGTCTTCCCTGCTTCGCATCCGCTGAACCTGGGCATGATGGGCATGCACGGCGAGGCGTGGGTGAATCACGCGATTCAAGAAGCCGACCTGCTGATTGCCTGTGGCATGCGCTTTGACGATCGCGTGACCGGCACACTCTCAAGCTACGCGCAGAAGGCAAAGAAGATCCACATCGAGATCGACCCGGCGGAGATCAACAAGAACGTAAAGGTGGACGTGGCGCTGGTGGGCGACCTGCGTGAAGTGCTCGAAGAGCTGCTGCCGCGCATCCCCGGCCGCGACGGTAGCGCATGGCTCAAGACGATCGACACGAGCAAGGGCGCTTCGTCCGTGCGCGACATCAAGAATCTGCCCGACTCCGGACACCTGTATGCAGCGCACGTGGTACACGACCTGTGGCGACTGACAGGCGGCGACGCCATCGTGGTGACCGATGTGGGCCAGCACCAGATGTGGGAAGCGCAGTATTTCCACCACGAGAACCCGCGCACACTTGTCACCTCCGGCGGCCTGGGCACCATGGGCTTCGCGCTGCCGGCGGCTATCGGCGCCAAGTTTGCCTGCCCTGACAAGGAAGTATGGGTGGTGGTGGGCGACGGCGGCTTCCAGATGACGGCAGCTGAGCTGTCGACCATCGTGCAGGAAGGCATCAAGATCAATATTGCCGTGATCAACAACGGCTTTCTCGGCATGGTGCGCCAGTGGCAGGAGTTCTTCTACGACCGCAACTACGAGTCGACGCCGCTGGTGAGCCCGGACTTTGTGAAGCTGGCCGATGCACACGGCATCGCGGGCCGCGCGGTGCGCACGCGCGCCGAGGTGGAAGGTGCAGTCAACGAGGCACGCAGCGCGAAGGGCGCGTTCCTGCTGAACTTCCTGGTGGAAAAGGAAGACTCGGTGTACCCGATGATTCCGGTCGGCTCCGCGCTGCACGAGATGATTCGCCGCCCCGGCAAGAATCCGCTGGTAGAGCGCCCGGAAGACAACTAAAGCGAGCCTGGAGTACGACACATCATGATGCACACATTCGTTGCTTATGTAGAAGATTTGCCCGGCGTGCTGACGCGCGTGGCATCGTTGTTCCGCCGTCTGAACATCAACATCCACTCGCTCACCGTGGGCCACAGCGAGCGGGCAGGCCTTTCGCGGATGACCGTGGTCTGCGAGGCATCCGCCGAGGCCGGCAATCGCATCCGCGCCAGCCTGTTTAAACTGGAGAATGTAGTGGATGTGGACGACATTGCGCAGGCGCCCAGCGTAACCCGCGAGCTGGCTCTGATCAAGGTCGCCGCCACCAAGGACACGCGCTCGGCAGTATTCGAACTGGCTGAGGTCTTCCGCGCGCGCATCGTGGACCTGACCGCCGAATCGCTGATGATCGAGATGACCGGCGTGGAAAGCAAGATTGAAGGACTCATCCAGGTGCTCAACGAGGGCGACAACCCGATCCTGGAGATTTGCCGCAGCGGCAAGATGACCATGCGCCGCGGTCACCACACCAGCAGCGTGCTGCGCGCCTTGGGCGCCGGTGCGGACGACGATGCCGCAGAGCAGGAACCCGCGGATGTGGCTCCGGAAGGTGCCGCCGTCGAGCCGGAATAGCCTTTCTCATTTACCTCCGAACTCCAACCCCGTACGCAAAGGAAGAATCGAAGACATCATGGCCAAGACTTACTACGATCACGCCGCCGACCTCACGCTCATCCAAGCCAAGAAGGTCGCCATCATCGGCTACGGCTCACAGGGGCATGCCCATGCCCTTAACCTCAAGGACTCTGGAGTTGAGGTAAAGGTAGGCCTCGCTGCCGGCTCCAAATCCACTGCCAAGGCGCAGAAGGCCGGGCTCGAGGTCGACACCGTGGCCAACGCCACCAAGTGGGCCGATGTGGTGATGATCCTGACGCCGGACCAGACGCAGGCCAATATCTACGCCGAAGAGATCGCGCCGAACATCAAGCCGGGCTCCATGCTGATGTTCGCGCACGGCTTCAACATCCACTACAAGACCATCGTGCCCGCCAAGGACATCGACGTAACGCTGGCCGCGCCCAAGGCGCCGGGCCATCGCGTGCGCGAGGTCTTCACCGAGGGCGGCGGAGTCCCGGGCCTGATTGCTGTTCACCAGGACGCGACGGGCAATGCCCACGCGCTGACGCTCAGCTACCTGAAGGGCATCGGCTGCACCCGCGCCGGAGTGCTCGAGACCACGTTCAAGGAAGAGACCGAAACCGATCTCTTCGGCGAGCAGGCCGTTCTGTGCGGCGGCGTGAGCGCGCTCATCAAGGCGGGCTACGAGACGCTGACGGAAGCAGGCTACCAGCCGGAGAGCGCCTACTTTGAAGTGCTGCATGAGCTGAAGCTGATCGTGGACCTGATCTATCGCGGCGGCCTGGCGTACATGCGCTACTCCATCAGCGACACGGCCGAGTGGGGCGACTACGTGAGCGGCCCGCGCGTGATCAACGAAGAGAGCAAGAAGGCAATGAGGGCTATCCTCACCGACATTCAGGACGGCACATTCGCCAAGCGCTTCCTTGCCGACCAGAACTCCGGCCGCAAGGAGTTCCTGGCCTTCCGCGAAGCCGAAGCCAAGCACCCCATCGAGATCGTCGGCAAGCAGCTGCGCGCTTCAATGCCCTTCCTCGATCCGGTCACCGTGGAAGAAGTGTCCAAGACGCGGTAAGGCACTACGTAAGCAAACGACAACGCCGGACGGCCTAAGGCTGTTCGGCGTTTCTGTTTGCCTGCGCATATCGGATGAATAGTCAGCTGGCAACTGACGAGTAGGCAGTGATCCAAGCACAACAAACGAGGCTTGGCTGAACTTACGAAATCCGGCCTATAGCCCTCAGATTTACATGATGAGATTCAATGTGAGTCCGAACAAAACTATGCCACCCCACATCTTCGCAAGGAAGACGACGGTGTCTCTGTCCATGTCTCTTCCAGTCGTCTTGCCCCAGCCCAGCGAGACCGTGAAGCCGACTATTCCAACCGCAAGCATGATCGCTGCAACGAAAACAGTTGATTCAGCTTTAGACATCTCGTCCTCTTACTAAGCGCAGAGTCGATTCATACTGCCCATTCTTAGTCGATTTCTGAAACCATAATAGAGGCCCTGTTCCGTGCGACCAGTTGCCTATTCGTCAGTCATTCTTTGCTTACCTTCGCCGAGTGCTCCAGGCCTCGATTTGTTTTTGATACCTGGGGGCACTCAGCTTTCGGATTCGAACGGCTTCTTCAGAAGTCCTACTTCCTGTCCAACCGGAAGGCCGCGGCCTGAAAGTCGCCGCGGAAGGGCAGGCGCCTACCCCGCGCGCTTGAGACCGCGCTCTTTCTCCAGCCGCTCGGCCAAGAATACTTTGAGGAGCGATTGGTAGGGCACGTCGCGTTTGTTGGCGAGGATCTTCAAGTCCTCAATCATCGCCACGGGCAAGCGCACAGAGATTGTTCGCAGTGTTGGTTTCAAGCTGGGCAGTTTGGCGCGCTTCGCTTTCGACCAGTCTACAAATGCTGTCGAGTCCGCCCCGGCACCTTTTGCCGACCAGAACTCGAACTCTTCGGCCTCGTTCTTGAACTCAGGAATCGGTTTCTTCATGGCGCTCGTACTCCTCAACTTCTCTTCGGCTCATATTGCGCACAGAGATCACGCGAATCAATTTCCTGCGCACGGTGAAGGCAACAAACAACCTCCGGCCCTTTCCAGTCTGCCCTAGAGCCAGGTATCGCTTTTCACGCGCGGAATGTGCCACGTCGGATCGCAGCACGAAGGGATCGTGAAAGAAGACGTCCTCAGCTTCTTCCGGGGTTACCCCGTGGCGTTCCCAATTCTTGGCGATGTTGGCTTCATCCCAATCGAAGCCGATGCAACCGGCAAGTGGGTCTTTCTCGGCCATGTCTCGTATATATCACACATATACGAGACATGGAAGAAATTCGACTCCCTACTTCTTGTCCAGGCGGAAGGCGGCGGCCTGAAAGTCGCCGCGGAAGTCCTCCCCCAGGTCGAGGCCGTGGTTCATCCACCACGCGCCGCTCGCGGTTGCAGGAGTGTCCTTGGTTGCGCTGCCTTCGATGGGCGTGAGCGCGTACTGCGCTGCGGGGTCCAGCCCCTGCAGCTTGAGGCGCGGGAAGGTGCGCCCTTCCTGCGTGGAGTGGATGAAGGCGAAGACCACCGACTGGCTCTTGTCGCGATTCACCGTCTGCGTGGCAGAGAACTCGCTGCCATTGCGCGGCGCGATGAGCCGGTAGAGGTCGCCCTGCACGATCGTCGGCTGCACCTGGTGGTAGGCGGCGATGAGGCGCTTGGCCGTAGCCGCTTCTTCGTCACTCCACTTGGCGATGTTGGCGCCGATACCGAGAGACCCCTGCATGGAGCTGAGCATGCGATACGACAGCGACGTGTTGCGCTTGTTCAACCAGTGCGGCGAATCGGTCACCCAGGCCATCATGATCTGCGGCGTGTAGGCGTAGGTGAAGCCATCCTGCTGCGTGAGGCGGTCGAAGGGATCGGTGTTGTCCGACGGCCAGACCTCGTCGGCGTACTTGAGGATGCCGAGGTCGACGCGGCCGCCGCCGCCGGAACAGGACTCCAACTCGACCTTGGGATGGCGCTTCTTGAGTTCGGCAAAGATCTGGTAGAGGTTGCGCGTGAACTCGACGTAGACCTTCTTCTGTTCGGCAGGCGGAAGCTGATCCCAGCCCGGCTCGCTCCAGTTGCGGTTGTAATCCCACTTGAGGAAAGCGATGTCATTTTCGGTGAGCAGCTTGTCGAGAAAGGCGAGGATGTAGGCGCGGACGTCGGGCCGGGCCAGATTGAGCACAAGCTGGTTGCGCTGCTCAGAGCGCGGGCGGCCGGGGAAGTTGAGCACCCACTCGGGATGCTTGCGGTAGAGATCGGAGTCGGGGTTGACCATCTCCGGCTCCACCCAGAGGCCGAAGTCCATGCCGAGCGCGTGCACGCGATCGATGAGCGGCTTGAGGCCGTGGGGGAACTTCTGCGTGTTTACGTACCAGTCGCCGAGGCCGGCGTGGTCGTCCTTGCGCTGGCCAAACCATCCGTCGTCCATGACAAAGCGATCCACGCCGAGAGCGGCAGCCTTCTCAGCAAGCGCGATCTGGCCAGCTTCAGTGACGTTGAACTCGGTCGCTTCCCACGAGTTGTAGATAACCGGGCGCGGCTTGGGCGCGGCTTGATCGCCCTCGCCCACGCGATGCGGCAGCACGTGGGAAATCTCAAAGTGATGGAGCATCCGTGAGGCTCCGCCCAATCCGTGTGCCGAGTAGCCGCCGTAGAAGATGGGCGTCACGAGCGACTGGCCGGGATGGAGCACATATCCAAAGTCGAAGGGGTTGAAACCGCCTGTGACGCGGATGGCGTCCAGTTGATCCTGCGCCACGGTGATGCGCCATGAGCCGCTCCATGCCAGAGCGCCGAACCAGACTTCGCCGTGGTCCTCACTGGGCTCGCCAGCCTGGATGGCGAACCAGGGGTTGGCCTGATGGCCTGTGGAGCCGCGACGGCTCTCGATGACGCGCTCGCCGGGATGCAGCGTCTCCTGCGTGAGCGTCCACTCGCCAGCCCAGCGGCCCGTGAGGTAGTTGAGCGAGTAATGCGCGGGCGGCAGTGCCCAGGCGGCTGCGGCTGCCTGCTCAAGCGTCACGGGCTGCGGCTCGCGGTTCTCGATGGTTGCCCAGCGCGCCAGAATGCCGCTGGTGGGGTCCATCTCATAGTGCAAGGTGACGAAGATGTAGCTCTTGATGTCCTTGAGGACGACATCGAGGCCATTCGGCGTGGCCTGATGGCTCTCGTAGTGCAGCACCAGGTCGCGGTTGCCGTTGGCAAAGGTCACCTTGAGCGCGGGTTCAACGAAGAGTCCCGAGCCCCAGCCGGCGTACTCCTCGGGTGTGGTGGTATAGGAGGAGTCGAAGGAGGCCGCTTCGCGCAACGGAACCGCGGCCGGAACTTGATCGCCAGCCGCCAAACGACCGCCCCAATAGAGCTGCTGCAACTCGCCACGAGGGTTGACGCCAAAGACGTAGGAGGTGTTTCCGCCGTCAAGGCGAAAGACCTTGGCGTCCTTGTCGAAGGAAGGCGCGGACTGAGCAGACAAGGCGAGAGTGGCAGCGGCGAAAACGGCTGCGCATGAAAAGGTTTTCAGCATGCGAGGTTCCCCCAAGAAGATTTCCAAACCGGATCATCATAGACGATTGCCCGACATTTGTTCGCACTCCTCCTTCCTCCGGCGCCAGCCGGGCAACCTGGAGGTATTTGCAGAAGGCTCTGCCCGCGGAATCAGCTATTCTGGAGCAGCACCCTGGAGGGTCGAGGATGCTGTCCCCCGCCGTTACATCACCCGCGATACCCACGCCCATCGACGAGATTGCCGAGGCGCTGGACCGCGTTGGCCCTTTGCACGGAATGCCGATCGAGGACCGGATATGGCTGGCCAGCCACGGCCGCGAAGTGGTGGCAGAGGCGGGCGAAATCCTGTTTGAAGAGGGCGCTCCGGCTCAGCACATGATTCTCATCCTCAAGGGCGAAATCCACGTGCGACGCAATCACGGCGGGCCCATGGCGCTGTTCATCGGCCGCGCTGGGCAAATGAACGGGTTGCTGCCCTACTCCCGGATGATCAGCTACGGCGGTCAGGGGTACGCCGTCAGCAAGGTCTGGGCGATCCTGATCCACAAGTCTCTGTTTCCTGAGATGCTGCGGGTGATTCCATCGATGGGCCAGCGCGTCGTCTCCACGCTGCTGGACCGGGTACGCGAGGTGACGCGCATGGAGCAGCAAGCTGAGAAACTGACCGCACTGGGCAAGCTGGCCGGCAATCTGGCCCACGAACTGAACAATCCAGCCTCGGCGGCACAGCGGGCTGCGGCCGGCCTGGTAACAGAGCTGCGCGCCAACCGCCAGAACCGCTTCAAGCTCGTCAACCTCTGCCTGAACGAGGAGCAGATTCGCGGCATTGAAGACTGGGAGCAGAAGGTGATGAGCCGCCGGCTCTCGACCGCTCCGAATGCCAACGAGCTGATTGTCCGCGAAGAGGGTCTGCGGCAGTGGCTGAACGAGCTGCCCTGCGAGGAAAGCTGGGACGTGGCCGCGCAACTGGCCGAGCAGGGCGTTTCAGTGGAAGATCTGCAGGCGCTGCGAACTGTGCTGCCAGCTTACGAAACCGCTGTGGCTCTGCAGTTCTTTACTCGCTACCTGCGTTCCTCGCGCTCCGTGGAGACCCTGCTGAACTCGACGGCGCGCATCTTTGACCTGATCAGCGCCATCAAAGCTTACTCCTTCATGGACCGCGCGCCGATCAGTGAGATCGACGTACCAGCAGGGCTGGACGCCACGGTGCAGATGCTGCAGTCCCGCATGTCACATGTGGCCGTAGAACGGGACTACCAGGCGGGGTTGCCGTACATCAGCGCCTATGCGAGCGAATTGAACCAGGTGTGGACAGCGCTGATCGAGAATGCGCTGGACGCGCTGGGCAACCGCGGCACGCTCCGGCTGACCTGCCGCATGGAAGCCGAGATGTTGCTGGTGGAGATCTGGGACACGGGCCCGGGCATTCCGCCGGAGTTGCAGGACCGTATCTTCGAGCCGTTCTTTACTACCAAGGCGCCGGGGCAGGGACTCGGCCTGGGCCTGGATAACGCCATGCGCATTGTGCGCAAACACCGCGGGCACCTGAGCGTGCGGTCGGAACCGGGCTCGACGTGCTTCCGCGTGCGCCTGCCGATGGAGCAACTGCAAGCCTACTGATGTCACTTTCATCGGCAATTCGTGCACCGGAGACGCTGCTGACTGAGCGGCTGCGACTGAGACGGCCCACAGCGGCCGATGCAGAGGCCATCTTTGCCCGCTACTCTGCGGACCCCGAGGTAACCCGCTACATGAGCTGGCCCACCCATCGGCGCCTGGACGACACGCGCGCCTACCTGGCGTGGTGCGACAACGATTGGGCGCGCTGGCCTGCCGGTTCGTACCTGATCTTTACTCGTGAACCCGCTGGCCTGTTGCTGGGCGGCACGGGGCTCACCTTCCGCACGCCGCAGGAGGCGGCGACCGGGTACGTGCTGGCGCGGGATGCCTGGGGTCAGGGCTACGCCACTGAGTGCCTGCAGGCCATGATCGCTCTGGCCCGGAAGACCGGCGTGCGGCGGCTGGAAGCTGTCTGCCATCTCGAGCATCACGCCTCGGCGCACGTGATGGAAAAGTGCGGCATGAGGCGGCAGGGAGTGCTCCGCGAGCACACCGAGTTCCCTAACCTGATGCAGGGTGTTCGGCAGGACGTGGTGCGTTACGCGCTGGAGTTCTGGAGCTGACGCAAGGCCGGGCTTAGAACGACACGTCGACCGGGCCGGTAACGCGCAGCACGGACTGGTCGCCCGTCTTCTGCTTCCACGCGGCGCGAATGGCGTCGATCTTGCCGCGATTTTCCTGGGTGTCCGCGTAATAGACGATCAGCATCTTCGACCGCAGCCTCTTCGGCTCAGGCTGATCCTTGCCCTGCCACTGACCGTAGAGATCCAACACGCTCAGGCCGGAGGGAAAGCGGGGCGTCACTTCCTTGTCGAGGAAGGCGCGCCAGTCAGCCTCGCTCACGCCCTGGTCCAGATGGTCAGCGGGGCCCAAGCCGAAGATGAGGCGAGTGTCGACCCACCCCTGGGTCTGCGCCGGGTGCGCCGGGTCGCCGGTGAGGGTGGGAGCCGCGGCCTGCGCGGCCGGAGCGGTGTGGGGGCGTGCGCAGCCGGCTGTGACCAGCGCCAGCGCAATGGACAGAAAGGCAGAGCGCATCTGCATGCGTTCGTTGTTCTCCAGAGGGTGAGGATGCCGAAGTGGCCGTCCGAGCTACTTTTCTATCTCTACGCCGCGCCAGAAAGCCACAAATCCCTTGATCTTGCGGGCAGCAGGCTTGGGATCGGGGTAGTACCAGGCGGCGTCGGGGTTGTCCTGGCCGTCGATGAGCAGGCTCATGTAACGCGCCTGACCCTTCCATGGGCAGGTGGAAGTTGTGCTGCTGGGCCGGAAAAACTCCCGTTTGAGGCTGTTTTCAGGAAAATAAGTATTCCCCTCGACGACCTCGGTTGCTTCGCTTTCGGCAATCACCTTGCCATTCCAAATCGCTCGTGCCATTGGGTTTACCGTTTCCATTACACATGGAACCCGGCGCCGGCCCCGAGATGAGGCTGGCGCCGGATAACGGATATGACAGTAGCAGAGATTGAGCCGCGTGGCGAGTGCCCGGGATCGAAGGACCGGACAAGTGAACCGGAGCGGCTACTGCTTGACAGCGATGGACTCGATCTTGACGCTCTTCTTATCCGCGTCTGCCACCGCCTTGACCGTGACATGATCGCCGTAGAAGTCCTTGACGGCATCGGGGTTTTCGATGGTCCAGACGGCCTTCTTTTCCTCGTCCACAAAGACCGGCTTCATGCCGCCCTCGATGCACTTCTTGACGCAAGCTGCGCCGGAACCGGCGTGCTTGGCGCCGCACATGTCATCGGATATCCATCCGGTGATCTCGGTTGAGGCCGCGCGCGCAGACAACACACTGAACCCGCACAGCAGGACTAGAACTGCAACAAGTCGTTTCACAGGGAACCTCCGGGGAATTGGGAGTTCGTGCCGGCTTTCATCATGCTCCAAAAGCCGGGACCGGCACAAGTTGAACCTGCTCGAGGTTTGGTGGGATAAACAAGCGCGGAACCGGACTACGACTTGGCGGCCATGCTCTTCCGGCGGGCCTCGATGTTCTTGAGTACCACCTCATAGCGCGCGGCGGCGCTGGTAAACCGCTTGACGACCTCGGAGGTCTTGGTGAGGAAGCCGGGGTTGCGCTCGCGAATCTCGTCCAGAATGTGCGCGAACTTGGCCAGCAAGAAGAAGCCCTCGCCGTTGCTGTCGACAAACAGTTCGGCAGAGACGGCGCCGTGCAGCACCATGGCCGCGGCCATCTCCCAGTAGGTGATGACCTGGCGGAACCAGGCATTGTGCGGGTCGGCGGGGTTGGAGGCGACGACAAAAAACTCCTCGGCCGTTTTGGGCCAGAACTCGCCTGTCATCCAGGCGCGAGCCTGGCGCATCACCGCTTCGGTGCGCAATTCGTAGAGCTTGAGAATGATTTCCGCGTCAGCCGGTGTAGCGAGCATTCGTTCCATGCAAAAGGGTCTCCGCTGCCCATGGTACCGGATTCTGCGGAGACCTGCTTTTGCCGTACGCAGTTGCGTGTGGATTACGCCGGCTGCAGTTCCCTCTTGGCGGGCTTTTCCACCACCGGGCCATGAGTCTCAGCCGTGGGCGGAGGTGGCGCGTCGCCAATGCGCTTGGAGTAGGTGCAGGCAACCGCACCGGGAGCAGCCTCAGCTGCAGCTTTCTTGCCGCGCTTCTTCGGTGCTGCTTCTTCGTCGGCACCCTTCTTCTTGTTGGGGCACTCGAGATAGATGCCCGTCTTGAGCGTCTTCTCGATAAGGTACGGGCTGCCGCACTCGGGGCACTTCTTCGCGACTGGCTTGTAGTTTGACGTGAAGTCGCACTTGGGGTAGTTGGTGCAACCCCAGAAGATGTTGCCGCGGCGCGCCTTGCGTTCGGCCAGATCGCCCTCGCCGCACTTGGGGCACTTCATGCCTTCGATGAGGTTCTGCTTGACGTATTTGCACTTCGGGTAGCCGGAGCAGGAGACAAATTCGCCGTAGGCTCCCTGGCGCAACACGAGCGGCTTGCCGCAGGCGGGGCAGTCCTCGCCGGTGGGTTGCGGCGGCTTCTGCTGCTGTTTCTGGCTGAGCTTGCGAATGGTCTTGCAGGGTGGATCTTCGCTGTAGCCGGGGCAGGCCATGAACATGCCGAACGGACCGCGACGCAGTACCATCACGCGGCCGCAGTTCTCGCAATACTCCTCGGTATCTCCGGCTACCTGCGCCTCGGGCGTATTCATGTCGGGCTTGGCTGCCGTGTTCTCCTTGGTGAAGGTACAGCTGCTCGGGTCCTTCTTGTTGTAAGCCGAACAGGCATAGAAGCTGCCAAACTTGCCCCACTTGAGCAACAGAGGCGAACCGCACACATCGCACTTCTCGTCGGTGAGCTGCTCCATGCGCTTGATGTTGCGCATCTTCTTGTCGGCGTGTTTCAGCTCTTCCTCAAAGTGGTCGTAGAAACCGTTGAGCAGGTCAGTCCACTTCTCCTTGCCTTCTTCGATGTCGTCCAGCTCTTCTTCGAGCTTGGCCGTGTACTTGGTATCGAAGATGTAGGGGAAGCTCTCAACGAGCAGGTCGCAGACTACCATGCCGATTTCAGTGGGATAGAAGCGGCCGCGCGAGCCGCCGTGCTTTACCACGTACTCTCGATCCTGAATGGTGTTGATGATGGACGCGTAAGTGGACGGGCGCCCGATGCCGCGCTCCTCAAGTTCCTTGACCAGCGAAGCTTCGTTGTAGCGCGCGGGCGGCTCAGTAAAGTGCTGCTCGTGGAGCAGATTCTCGAGTTCGAGCAGGTTCACGCCGTCGAAGTTGGGCAGCTTGTTGGCGAGCGACTCGTCGTCCTCGTCCTTGCGCTCCTTTGAAGCTTCGTAGAGCTTTTGGTAACCATCGAAGATCACGGTGGTGCCGCTGACGCGGAAGTCGTAGGTCCTCTTGTCGGCAGGGCTTGCAGCTGCGATGTTGACCTGCGTGACGGCGAGCTGCGCGGGGGCCATTTGCGAAGCCACGAAGCGCCGCCAGATCAGCGTATAAAGCTTCAACTGCTCATCGCTCAGGTAGCGCGCGATCGACTCGGGTGTTCGCGCCGCATCGGTGGGACGAATGGCTTCGTGCGCGTCCTGCGCGTCTTTTTTGCCTTTGAAGACATTGGGCGAATCGGGAAGATACTTCGCGCCGAGTTCCTTGCCGATCCATGCGCGTGCGCCAGCGATTGCGTCCGGCGAAACACGCGGTGAATCGGTACGCATGTAGGTGATGAGGCCAGTGGTGCCTTCGGCTCCGATCTCGATGCCCTCATAGAGCCGCTGCGCCACGCCCATGGTGCGGCGCACGTTGTAGCCGAGCTTGCGCGCGGCGTCCTGCTG
>WSSedB1CaDRAFT_10000585_pt1 | contig 15324 bp, 14 predicted proteins | sample WetSurSB1Cattail_FD_9460 | JGI IMG/M metagenome (IMG submission 9460)
GCGTCGGCAGCTGGATATTCTTTTGCAGGAGCAGATTACTCAGCAAGCCAAACAACAAACAGCGCAGCCACAAAAGCCGGGGCAACAGGCCGAAGCAGAATATAGGACTGTAGTAGCACAGACAGAAAAACAACTCGGATTGCAGCCAGGTGAATTTAATCAATTTGATCCGGTACATGCTTTTGAGTTACAGAAAGTTACGTTGCAGCATAACAGTGCACAGCTTGTAAAGCAGCAAGTAGGGCAACGCTTACAGACATTTGTACAAGCAGCGAAAAGTGATCCGGTTGCTCAGCAGGTTGATGCGAACTTTGACACATATCTTTTTAAAATGGGAGCCGAAGGGGCAGATAGTGCAAAAAAAGCAGCAGCAATTTTGTCTGCTAAACAGAAATTCTTTGCCGGTCATGCAACAATGCAGGATCTCGATGTGCTTGAAGCTCACTGGAACTATGTCAAAACGGCTCTCACAGCAGCAATAATTCCAGCACCAAAAGCAAAACCAGTCGTGCAACCAAAAGAGACAGTCATACCCCCAAAGACAGAGGCTCCGGGAAGTTCAGTAGAACCACCAAGAACAAGATTAGATTATAAAAAAGTCGGCCATATGAAGCAAAGCGATCAACTCGCTACGCTGCGAAAAGCCGGCATATTGAAAAGAGGATGATAATTAATGGCAAAATTTTCTTATGATGAACCGACAAATCGTGACGATCTCACAGATGTTATTGTTAATATTTCCCCCACGCAGACACCGATTACAACGATGATTGGCACGGCGAAGGCAAAAGCAACTTACCACGAATTTCCGGAAGATGAACTTTCCGATGCTAAGGTAAATGCTGAAATTGAAGGTGCACCGGATACTCCGGCAGATGCACCCGCTCGTAGACGTTTAGGGAATCACACGCAAATCATGAAACGAGGCTATAAAGTTACAGAAACGCAGCAGGCCGTAGATAAAGCAGGTGTAGACGATGAATACGGCTATCAGATGCTTCGGGCTATGAAAGAATTGGCAAAAGACCTTGAGTTTGCTATTACTACGCAGACTGTTGATAGTGCTGGGAGTAAGACAGTAGCAAGAACATTTGCAGGTATTCCGGGACTTATCAAGACGAATGTACTTGATAATGGCGGTACAGCTCGTGCAATCACTCGTGATTTGATTACGAAAGCTTTACAGGGTGCGTGGAATAAAGGCGGCGAACCGGATCAACTTATTGTGTCAGGAAGTAATAAAGTTAATATTTCTGCACTTACAACATCTAATACAAAAAATATTGATGCAAAGAAAAAGGAAATGGTTGAAGCTATTGATGTTATTGATACCGATTTTGGACGTGTTGAAATTAAGGCTTCTCGTTTTCAGTCGGATACACAGATTTTTGTATTGGACCCACAGTATATTGCCGTTGCTTGGTTACGCCGATTTAAGAAAAAAGATTTACCGTCTTCAGAAGATGCTGTTTCTGGTATCATTAAGGGCGAAATGACGCTTGAATTTAAAGGCGAATCAGGTCAGGCAATGATTAAAGATTTAAAAGCATAAGTTAGAGCAGGAGCTTTTTCTCCTGCTTGTTTTCTATATAGGGAGGTTAAACCTATGGAAAAGATTTTACAGCTGCATGATGTTGATCAGAGTACCAAACAATTTTATGCTGTTGATGGCAAAAAAGAGCGAATTATTACCATAGCGGATGATACAATCGTGCAACAGGCTAATTATCAGGACCGAAAAACAGATGGCTTTAGTGTCGATAGAAATATTCGGCGGGTCGCTCGTATTTATATGCCGACGGTTCGTATGCTTATTGATAAGTTTAAAGACAAGGATGCATACCTCTATCTTAATTTCGGTGATACCAAGGCACGAGACCGCATGATTGAGAGATACCCATTATTATTCAAATGCTGCTCTGGAGGTGTTTGAAATGACACCTATGCAACTATTTAATAAAATTAGAATGACTCCGGAAATTGATGATAATGCACAGACGAAGTATTCAGATTATCAGTTAACCGAAGCACTCAACACGGTTCTTTCTATTGTATTCAATACATTATCGCAGTCCAGTAACGAACTGCTGACAGCTGAAAAGAATATAGCATTAACAAACGGCACAGCAGCATTGCCTGATGATTTTTTGAGTGTAGTTGAAGTATTTACCGGAGATAAGATTTTAAGCCAGCAGAGCAAAAGCAAGGACGTTGACTCTTATACCTATCGGATTCGAGGGAATAACATTTACAGCGTGAATGCTTCGGTTACGTTGGTATATAAACCATATTTCGTAGAGGTTGATGATTCTAAACTAACTGCCGCATTGCCACTACCAAATTATTTCAGCGAACTGCTAAAGAAATATGCAATCATCTCGTTGCAAGGTGGGATTAATAAGACAGATACGACGATTGTGCAGCAAATTACCGATGATGTATATAAACTAACGGCAGGTCGAGAATACAGCCGTATAGAACTTCAGCAAAGCTTTCACATATAGGAGGGATTTCCTCATGTTAGTACAAGATGTGATTAATTTAATCAACCTTGAAGCAGATGAACTTCTTGACGAGGATGCGGACAATATTCCTTATATCAATTCAGCAATTGATTATTTATCATTTACCTTGGCAGGACTTGGCTCAAGCGATTGCATGACTACGCTTCAGGTTGTATCAGGTCTTTCAGTCCCAAGCAATTTTATTGAGTTTGTACCGAAAAACGGATATCCTGTCTACATTTCTGGTGATGTATTTTATACAAATACAGGAAATCCCGTCAATATCAAATATTCCGTAGCGCAACCACATGTTTCTTTGATTACAGACACGATTCCGTTCAAGGATATGTATATTTCAACATTGGTTTTGATTGCCAGCTATATGATCAAGAAAAAAACTTATATTCCAGTTGAGTATACTAATTCGGATAAAGCCTTTGTCTCAGACGTATTGACATCAATTAAGGCGGCAAAGGGCGTGAACTAATGGCAGAGTTTGCAACAATGAGCAGTGGTGGCTTTCCCTATGGGCTTAACTGGTCAAAAAATCCGGAGGCCATTGCAGACGGGGAGCTTGTTCAAGCTGAAAATGCTGAATATGATCATGCAGATGGTTCTTTGCGAACGGTTCCGGGTGTAACGATTAAACTGGACCTTGGTATTCCAGTAGAGACCTTGTTTTATGATAATCGGCATAACACTTTTTACTTTTCATCTGGCACGGTTTTATATCGGTCAGCTGATTTAAAAATATATGTTCGCCTTGGAACGGTATCCGGTAGCAGTAAACCAGTTTATTGCATGTATGGAGATGTTTGTCTTATTGCAACGGGTGGCCTGCTGCAAGTAATCAGCGGTGGTAATAGTCTACAAACGGTTTCTGGATCTCCACTTGTTAATCATTATGTAACATCACGAATCGGACGGGTACTTACCTATAGCCTTACGTCAGACCAGTTAAACTACTCCGCTATTGGCGATTATACAAGTTGGCAAAACATTGCTTCTGATTCATCAAGTGCACAGTTTGTTAATATTGGTTATAAAGATCCGGGTAATATCATATCTATAGATTTTTTGTCCAAAGTTATTATGGTTTATAAGGAAGGTGGCAGGGCTTATAAAATTGTGGGTGAGCCACAAGACAGCAATTATGCAGTTGAATCGGTGTCACAAACAGCGTCTTGTTTGTCTATGAATGCAACTATCAATGTAGATGATAAATCTTATTATCTTGGTCAAGCTGGATTTATGAGTTTTCAGCCTGTTAATACCTATGGCAATGTAGCACCATTTGAAGAAGGCCTGAATATTAACGCATGGATTGTAAAAAATATTGACTCGAATTGTCAGCTTTGGCATGTACAGCCTAAAAAACAAATTTGGCTTAAGACGCAAAATGATAAACGAATTTATATGTATCATTACATTCCTCGTTATTCAGATGGCAGAGGTGCGTTTACTGTGCGAGAATTTACAAATCAGATTAATGATGTTTGTTGTATAGGCAATACCGTCTATGTAGCGTATGGTAATAAGATTGGCATACTGGATTTATCGGTCGATACGGATGATGGAATACAGCTTCAAACAGCAATTACTGGTAATAACAAGCTCACGCAAAAGCATTCAATCCTTGTTATGAATCGTAATTTTGTTACTTACAATATCATAGATGGTTATGGTTTTATACAATGCGGAAAAAAGCCTAAAAATGTAATTTTTTCAGCCAGCAGTCCGGATGTTTATGGGAATGTAGATGATATTTATGGGAACAAAAAGTTTATTTATACTGATTCGTATACGCGAAGTTATAAAGTTGGTGGCGGCTCAAATAAAAGTGTGCAATTGAGTATTCTTATTCAAAAAGGTGCTGTATCAATACGTCAATTCGATTATCAATATTTAGAAGTTTAGGGGGTACAATATGGGTTCATTGACAAGATTATTTCCACAAAATATTACTCCAAAAGGAACAAATGTAGAGCAAGGTTTTAAAAATGATGATAATGAAATTAAACGTATTTTAGATATCTTATCGGAATCTGGCTCATTGCAGTTATTTGGTTCGAAAAGACAATCTATTCTATACGGTTCAACCGATAGTAGTGGTAATCCTAATTTTCTTGTAGCGAATGGCTTGAATGTTACTATTGATGGAAGTACAAAGCCTATTATCTTAGCTTTTGCCAATGGGTTTAATTCATTGGCAGGGACTGTTGACACGCTTGGCAAGATTGATGGTACAGTCAATAATGCATGGACGCTGCCCGCCAATGGTACGTATTATTTGTACGTGGATAAGGACATAAATACAGGCCTGCTTTCATATGGATATACAGCTACACCGGACACGTATGCAAAAGTTGCACCAACTTCGCCAATTCTTGATCAATGCTATTTCAATGTGAATGAAATGAAAATGTATCACTATAATGGCAGTGCTTGGGAACAGAATTTGCGCGTGTTTGTTGGGTCAGTTGTTACGACAGACACAGCAGCAACGGTTACGATTTATCCAATGACAAGTAAAGCGACGTATTTGGACTATATCAATGGTAAGAAAACAACTGAATTAAGTCCTAATGTTTTACAGCGCAATAAAGAATATACTGCCGGAGAAATTGCGTTTTCAGTCAATTTGCCGAGTTGGGCTCGTCTTGAATGTGTTGATGGTGGAAAAACTGCATTAGCAGAGCCAACATGGGGAACGATAGCAGGTGTGCTTGTTACTGATGGAACGGCTACATGGATTATTGATGATGTGAGAGATGGTGGATTACCCGGTGATATGTCCTACAAAATGTATCTTAAAACAGGTCATATTAAGGCAAACGGAGCCACAGTAAACCGTGCAGATTATCCAAGGCTCTTTAAATTAGCAACAGATAACAGTTTATTTAACGCAGGTACTTTTACAGGAACGACAGCGGTGTCCAGTACGACAATATCGGGTATTTCAACCACTGATATTGCTAAAGCCAGAGTTGGTATGACAATATCTGGTACCGGAATTACAACTGGGACCACGATTACTGCAATATCGACGACAAGCATAACAATATCCGTTGTCGCTACAGCATCGGGGACGGTAACAATAACTTATTCAGGGGCTGCCCTTTTTCCCGGCCTTTTTGGGATTGGCGATGGAAGTACAACATTTGTATTGCCTAATCTTTCAGGACTGTTTTTAGAAGGTAGTGATGTAGCTGGTAAGGCTATTGCTGCTGGACTGCCAAATATTACAGGTTCTTTTTCTATAGCTAATGAAAGCTATATAGGTGGAGCTTTTTACGAGTCAACCTCATTCTCTGGTAATGGTCAAAACTCACAGCGAAATTTTGCCATTACACTGAATGCTGCTAGATCAAGCGCAATTTATGGTAATTCTACAACAGTTCAGCCACCAGCCATTACAATGATTCCACAAATCAAATATTAAAACTGAGGTGAGATAATGGATAAAACTGAAACAAAAATAGTCTATGCTTATGACGCTGTAGGATTATATATAGGTGATAAGGTTCTTGATTCTACCGATCGCAGCCCGATTAGCGGAACGTGGCAAATACCTGCAAACTGCACGGAAACGGTGCCGCTGACGGCAAAGGATAAGTATAATGTGGTTTGGAAGGGTTCTGCATGGGAATATCAGGAACAAGTAATACCCGAAAAAGAAACGCCTGTTACTACACCGCTTACGGATGCAGAAAAGCTTATGAATATTCGAACGAAAAGAGATTCATTGCTTACCGCTTGTGATTGGACACAGCTTGCAGATTCACCACTCACGGCCGAAAAGAAACAGGTATGGGTTACATACAGACAGGCATTGCGAGATATGCCGGAAAAAGGCTGTAGCGATTTAGATAATCCGGTTTGGCCAACTGCTCCAGAAAGCTGAGGCTAATATGGAACTTAATGAATGGATAAAAAAATACGAAAAGAAAGCCGAGCGATTTAGCATACCAGATGGATTCCTTTTACATTATGAGCCTGATAAGGGCTTTTTTTTATACAAAAAGTTAGATAAAGCGTTCATTATAGATGCTTGTTCTACAAACAATATTCATTGGGCTCAGCAAAAGGCCAACGACATGGCAAAAGAACGAGGCTGTACTTTTCTTAGTACGCAAACGCATCGTGATCCGGCAGCATATATGCGGCTTACAAAGGCAGAGATTAACTTATCACTTAGCGGAGTTCGTAAGAACGGTCTCATGTACTGGGTATTCGAAAAAGCAGTCAAATGAAAGGGGTGATTCTATGAAATTTTGGCAAATCAATGATGAAAATGCACGATATTTTAGGCATTGCCATTTTAAAGGCGATGCCACAAACACTACAACGCGAAACATACCAAGTCAAACAGCCAACGAAGCAAGTCTTGAAAATGGCTTGATCAACTACGATACCACAGGACTAAGCAATGCCAATAGCATTTTGAAACAGGCGATTAGTTCTATTGGTAATACTGTGAATCCTGATTGGTCCTCATTAGCAAATGCTTATAATAAAACGATGTCCGGTGTTACTTCCGGTTATTCCTCTCTTACAAATGGTGAATTGCCGACAAGTTATGCAACAGCCAGACAGCAGGCTTTGAATTCTGATTTAAGCGGAACAATAGGCAGTTCTATTTCCAGTCTTGGAAGTCGTGGCATACTAAATTCCAGTGTAACAAATAATGCTCTCAACAATATAAGTCAAAATGCTTCCGATACGCTTGCTAAAAATTATAGCAGTGACCTGTCGACAGAAGCTAATCTTCTCAATGGACAGGCGACACAGGCAAGCAACGTACTGAGCAATAACGCTACGTCACAGCAGAATTCGTATTATCAGCCGACTTCACTTTTATCATATGCTTCACAGATGGCAACTCCGGCACAGAACATGTATAACACAATGTATAACGGTCGCATGAATAGTGGAGGAACGACAACTACTCAGTCAAGCGGAGGCAAGGGAAGTGACTTGTGGAGCGGTGTTGGCAGTATCGGATCTGCAATGATTACAGGTGGTAAAAAAACATAGAAAGGTGTGATTAAATGTTTGGCCAAAATTATTATAGTCCATATCAGCGACAGCAATATTATGGACCACTTAGTGCGTTGGGCGATATTCTCGGTGCATATATGACTAAAAAAAACATGGAAGGTGCAATGGACTATGCTGCTAATATGGGCAATCAAATTGATACCGCCACGCAGCCTAAAGCTGAGCAGATTCTTCCAGCACCTGAACAGGATGCTTCACAAATCGCGGCACAAAGCTTTATTCCGCACAAGGACGATTTTGTGAATGATATATCGAAAATAAATCCAGCAGCAAGTTCCGGATTGTTAGCGGCAGCGAAGCAGTATGCAGCACTTAATCCAAATAAGAATCAATTGACTGTGACAGCAGCTGCACCAATATCAAATTCAACTCAAGGTGTGGAACCGGCCCAGCAGATATCAGATTCTGCGATGGCCCCTCAAGCACCAGCACTTGACACGAATGCTTTATTACAGCAGCAGAGTGACGATTCACAGCAAACACAGAGTAACAGTATGTTACAAGCGGCACAGAACTATGCAGATATAGATCCTTCTTCACCACAGAATCAGCAGAAAAAGTATGATGCTTTTGCAGCGGCAAAAGCTGCAAATCCAGAATGGTATGTTGGTGATACCTATGTTGGCACAGACGCTGCAGCGAAAGCAAAAGCACAGGCTGAATTGCCACAGCTACAAGCTTTACAGCAACAGGCAAAGGAAAACAGTCAGTATGGATTCAGTAACCCGATGCAAAAAGAATATGGTTTTCAAGACGACAAGCCGATACAGGAACCATCTTATTTGGAGTATACGCAACAAGTTAAGCAGCTTAAACCGAAAGCAATGAAAGAACTGATTTCTAAGTATGGCATTGATGCGGCAAAATCAGTCGAAGGAATGATAGATTCAGCTATTGCTGATAAGACCAGTGCTTATGCAGAGAAGAAGGATGTGCAGAACCAGCAAGCTCTTGCACCGTATCTACTTCGTGATCTATCTACTCCACAGGCGAAACAACAGGCTTTGTGGGCACTTACACAATACAATAATATGGCTAAGAGTATGGGCAAGCCCGGACTTGATATGACGAATATGGCACAAATCATAGCGGCAAATGATGTTGCTATTTCTGCAAAAGATGTAGGTGGGTCAATCCAATACTTTGCTACGCCGAAAAATGGTGGTTCATTTGCAGATGGAACTTATGTTAAACCAGTATTTGCAACAGCCAAAACAATAACACCAGATACAGCAGCGAGTCTAAATGAAAAGCGTTTCGAGTGGACAACGCCATCTGCAAATAATACGCAGGATAATCGGACACGGATTCAAACCACTAGCATGAATAATGATACAACCCTTAAAGCAGCAAGTATGAGAGCTAGTAGTAGTGGCCGTAGTGGTGCGCAACAGCTTACGGCGGCTAAAGGGATTATTGCTGCACACCAATCGTGGGTTAGTGCACATAAACAGGCTATTGCAATGGGCGATGCAGAAGAAGCAGATGATCCTAATTATAATAATTATCAGCGAGCTCAGCAGATTATGGCGCAAGCAGCTGGTATTGGAGGGAGCCAACAAAATAATGACAATCCACATTCAGATACAACAGGAAATTCAGTAGCTGATTGGATTAACGAGGCATACAACCGTGGATATACAAAGGACCAAATTAAGGCAAGTCTACAGCAAAAAGGGTATGGGGATAGCTACGATAGTTATTTGTGGGATTAATTGGGAGCTGATTAGATGGACGATTTTTTAAATAGTTTACCAGATAATAATAGTGATTTTCTCGATAGTTTGCCGGAATCACCACAGGAACAACCGACAGAACAGCCGGGGCTATTAGGTCGTATTAAAAATGATGTTGCAAATTTTTTCTCTAATGCAGCAGGTGAGGTAAAAGATTGGGGTGGAAAAGTTGCAGATGATTTTAATGCAATCATTCCTGTACAAATACAAAATCGAAGCAACGAAGAGATTCAAGAGGACACGAATCAACAGAATCAGCAGTTAGGCCAATTATATAGTGATGCTGTGGCTAATCCAGCAGGGAAGGTTGCTATCACTCCATACGTTCCAGCACCAGTTAGAGCAGCAGCAGGAGCACTTTTTTTGCCAGAGTTGGCGAGCAGTGCTTACAATAATTATCAGCAAAACAGCCAGGATGATCAAGACGAAGGTGGTACAGGTAGTGGAATGGGTGTGGTAGGTAAAACCGCTTATGATACAGTTGTTGCACCTGTCGTAGAACCGGTTAAAGAAGCCTTTTCAAACCCCGGAGGATTTGAACAAAGCATTGTAAATGATCCGGCCAATTTATGGAGTAAAGTATTTTTACCCGGGGCGGTAGCTAAGGGGGCTTATGACGGTGGCAAAAAAGCCGTTGAAGGTGTAAAAAACCAATATGGTCAAGCGATGGATTCTTTAGACCAAATTGATGGATCTATCCCCAAAGCACCAGACGCATTTTTTGATTCATTACCAAAAGCCGAAGTTACGGATGCACGGACGGAAGTACAACAACCGCAAGAAACATATCAGAACATTTATGAACCTACAGAGCAAGGGGCAGTACCGCTTGGTGCAAATGCCTATGATTATGCGGTAAACAAATCCGGTACACCATATGAACTTGGCGGTGACGGCAGTTCTTCTACTGATTGTGGGAAATTAGTTCAGGACTCTTTCAATGCCGCAGGTGTTGATTTTAACAGTCGTTATGTACCAAGCATGATTGATGAAGCTGATGAGAAAGGAGCTTGGCATCCAGCCGGTGACGGCTATGTACCGCAGAAAGGTGATGCGGCTGTCGTATTAGGTGATAATCATGTTGTCTTATCTGACGGCGAAGGCGGGTATGTTGGTGCAAATAGTAGTACGGGCGTAATCGAAAAACCTAGTATTGATGATGATTTTGGTAAGGTAACGGGATATATTTCCGTTGGTGATTTAACCGGTAATGCCAAAAGTGAACGTATTCCTTTAACCCGTCAAGAAGTACAGGGGCAGCCCGAAAGCAGCTATACAACACCACAGACAACAGATGATCCTTTAAATCGATCATTGCCAGCGGATGAGGGTGATATAGATATTTCAGGTAAACCGCTAAACCAAACTAACGATTTAGATGCTATGACAAAAGAGCAGCAAATGCAGTCTGATGCTCAAAGAGTTATCAATGAGAAACCTATTGATTCTGGAAAAGTATCTGATGTAAATTGGGATGATAACAAGAACATAGGAAATAACGTACTCGATCAATCCGCTAAAACAAGTAAAATACCCGATATACAAGTTAGCCCAGATGAAATGTACAAAAGCATAGTTGATAAGGCATCACAGGGAATGGATAACAAAATCGCTATGGATAGGCAGCCAGAATATTCACGTATGCCACAAACGGCGGCTCCAGTGCTTAACGATATAGTTGATACGGTGTCTAAACGCATTGAGCAGCAACGCAGTCTGCAATCAGATGAAATGCGTGATAGCATAAACGAAGAAATGTTGAATAAAGCTCACCAAGCCAGCGAAAATGGTGACTATGCGACTGCGGCTGAATACGCTCGTCAAGCTGGCGCCAATGATTGGGCAAAATCTTTCCAGCTTGTAGCAGATACAGACGGTGGGAGTAAACCAATCGCTCCACGCTTGGATAACAAAACTACAAGCGAATACACAGGTGATACGATTACCAAACGGCAAATTATGAAGCGTGCTGCTGACTTGTTTGTACCAATCCGCACTGGACGTATTGGTAAAGCGGATGTCATGGGCTTTGCTGATCATAACTCTGGCGTTATTCGTACACGTGACTATGGCGATTTAAGCACAATGGCTCATGAAATTGGACATATTACCGATGCAGCTTTAGGCCTTCGTGGTGAAGCCGGAGCTTTCGACCGTGAATTTAGCCGAGTGGTTGATAATCGCTTTGGTAAAGATGCCTATAAGCCCGAACAAAAACGTGCTGAAGGTATTGCTGAATTTATGAAAGATTATCTTACAAACGAGAACAAGGCAAAGGCTGAGATGCCCGCATATTATTCCCAGTTCAAGGCGGCACTTGAAAAGAATCCCGATATCAAAGGTCGAGTAAACGAAATAAAATCTATGGTTGACACATGGCAGCGGCAATCTCCAGAAGCTCGGGGGCGTGCCGCTGTTTCTTATGCTGACGAAATGAAACCGACCATTAAAGAACGCGTGCAAAGAGGTAAGTTGAAATTCGTCGAAGATTGGGTAGACGATAAGATCGGTCTCAAGCGAGTAACAGAAAGCTACGAACGTGCCACTGGTGAGCGTCTTGCCACAAAAGATGATCCATATAAAATGGCACGGCTTGCGCAAAATTCTTCTGTTGCGCGTGCTCAGATGCTTGTTGAGGGTGAAAAACCTGAGCTAGTTAAAGCAGCACTTAACAAGATTTACGGTAATATTTTAGACAAAGTGGTCACAATTAAGGGGGTGCTCAAAGAACTTGATAGCAGCCCTAAATTAAAAGGGGAAAAGGATTATCTTAAAGCTGGTAACTTCAAAAACTGGCACGAGGCACTTGATTCCCTTTTAGTTGCTCGTCGTCAGGCTGAGCTGCAGAAAATCTATCCTAGTTACAAAGGGCCAATGTCGCAAGTTGATGCACAAGCAATTATCAAGAATGCTCCAAAAGCACTTACAGATGCCGCACAGAAAATATATACCTACAATGACAATATTCTTCGGATTCTCAAAGAAAACGGCATGATTAAATCAGAAGTATACAAAGCACTCACAGACAAGTACAGAAATTATGTCTCTATGGCACGCGATTCTGCCGATGAATCCGGTCTTGAAAAAGGTTTTGGCATGGGCGGTAAAGGATTCGGTAACGTTCGGGCGGCACTTAAATCTATTTCTGAAGAAGGATCTACACGGCAGGTTGTTTCTCCACTTGAAAGCATTGTAAAAAACACCTACGCAATGCTTAATCTTGTAGAACGCAACCGTGTTGGGCAGACATTTGTAAAAATGGCTGAAGGAGATCGTGTTGGGAAACTGATTGAAGAAGTTAGTGGCACGGCCAATACGAAGGACAGCACCTTCTCTGTATGGGTAAATGGTGAAAAGAAAGTTTACCAAACGGAGCCGGAAATTTACAGGGCAATTATGTCAGTCAACCAAGATACAGCAAATATCATTACTAAATTGCTCAGTCCACCGGCGCAGCTTTTACGTGCTGGTGCCACGTTAATGCCAGACTTTGCAATCAAAAACATTATGCGTGATAGCTTTGGTGCAGCAGTATTTTCAAGGTATGGTTTTCGGCCTGTTATTGACCATATAGCGGGTATATTCCATATGGCCAAGCAAGATCAGCTTTTCCACGAATACAAGGCTAGTGGTGCGCTCATGAGTACGATGGTCGGATTGGATAGAGATTATATTCAAGGGTCACTTAAAGGACTGTACAAAAAGGATATTGCACATTATTGGAATCATTACAATCCTGTACAGTTGCTTCGAGGTTTTTCAGAAATGCTTGAAACGGCAACAAGGCTTGGTGAATATGGTAGAGCAGTTAGTAAAGGAGTTTCTGTAGAAGATGCCGCTCTTTCAGCAAGAGATATTTCATTAGATTTTAGCAAACATGGTGTATATGGGAAAACGGCTAATAAAGTGGTGGCTTTTTTCAACGCTGGGGTTCAGGAACCGGCTCGAATCATACAAGCTTTTCAGGAAAATCCCGCCGGGACTTCAGCTAAAATTGCGAAATATATCACGTTGCCGTCTGTCGCTTTGTGGACATATATATACAGTGACGAGGAACGTCGCAAAGAATATCAAGAAATGTTACCATATGAAAAAAATCTTTTCTGGAACATACCTGTTAGTAAAAACATAATATCCACAGGGTGGATGCGCATTCCAAAACCATTCGGCCTCGGGGTTGTATTTGGTTCTCTCCCAGAGCGCGCTTTAGACCAAGCGGCACCATATATATTGAGCAGGTTATATCCAGAACATGCATTAGAATATATGGCTAAAAAAGATCCTGACGGCATGAAAGAATGGGCCAATAGTGCAAAAGATGCATTTCTGCCAAATTTCATACCTACGGCAGTGGGACCGATTATCGAATGGGCGACGGGATACTCCTTTTTTCAGGGGCGAGATATAGTCCCGCAAAAAGAGCAGAAATTGCCGGACGAAATGCAATATGGGCCGAATACATCGGAGCTGGCCAAAGATATTGGCCGGATATTCGGGGTATCGCCACGAAAAATTGACAACACAATCAGCGGTTATGGCGCAGGCATGGCAAATCAAACACTAAATGCGGTGGATGCAATAAATGGTAAAAGAGATTATCAAAACCCATTTAGTAAAGCTTTCACAGTTGATCCGCTTAAAAGTCCGCAGTCTGTTCAAGACTTTTATGATAAGTTGAATGATGTTGAAAAAACCTATAATGGAGCAAAACTCAATAAAGAAAAGCTTTCTTCAGACGATCTGCACAATTATAACCTGCTAAATTATGCTAATAAAAATATGCAGTATCTTAATAAAATGGAACGTTCTGCCATACAAAAAGGCGATACTGATCGTATAGAGGAAATCAAAAAAAAGCAGTTAAATGTTGCTCAAAAAGCTATGGAGAAGGTGAGGGAATGAGCGAAGATTCAATAAAAAGACTTTTTGCTAAGATCGAGGATTTGTCCGATCGGCTAGCACGGGTCGAAACGATGTTGTCAGAACGAGAGAAAAAGCAGAATGGTTATACTGGCTTAGTAGCTTGGATTGTGACAACATGTATTGCTGTTTATGGGGTAGTAAGTAAGTGAGGATGTGAGGGTAAAGTTGAAAAAGATACAAAAATACTTAATAGAAAGTATCATTGCAGCATTTTTGCTGCTTTTTTTATTTTGGGGCGTTGGCTATTGGGCTAACGCCCTTTATGGTACCAAATTTGATTTAAGGAGTTGTTGGGATGGATTCACAACATTAGGTGGAGCCGGTGTATTGGCAATGATGAAATATGTTATGGACAGTTGGAAAAATAGTAACGACGGAGATAATCCGTACGATGGAGGTAATGGAAAATGAGAAAAGGTATTGATGTATCCTATGCACAGGATGGAATGGATTTTGAAGCAGCGAAGGCTGCAGGGGCAGATTTTGTAATTATTCGCATTGCCCGCCGTGGTGATAGTGGAACCAAGTATATAGACACAAGCTTTATGGATAACATCAACAAAGCTATAGCTGCAGGTATGGATGTTGGTGTCTACTTTTACACTAAAGCAATGTCACCGGATCAGGCAGCCGATGATGCAGAATTCTGCATTGAAGCCCTAAAAGAGTATTGTGCAGGAACAGAACTGAAAATGGGAATCTGGTACGATGTTGAAGACAACGATACGACAGGGACATGCGATAATGCTACAATCACGTCAATCATTAGCCGCTGGATCTGCGAAATGAACAATGCGGGATATAAAAACGCTGGGTTGTACGCATACTATAATTGGCTGACGAGCAAAATCAATGTTGATGAACTTGCTGATTACGTGCCATATTGGTGCGCACAATACGGATATCATGAAAATTCGTTTTTTGCGGAACATCCGGACAAAAATGTTGTAATTTGGCAGTACGCAGATAACGGAACGGATAATATAAATGTGCAGCTGAATGATGAACGTGGGATTTATTATGACAAGAATATTTTTTATGAAGACGGCGACGATAAAACATCAAAAGGAGATTTTGAATAATGACAGGATCAAAAGAAG
>WSSedB1CaDRAFT_10000586_pt1 | contig 15280 bp, 10 predicted proteins | sample WetSurSB1Cattail_FD_9460 | JGI IMG/M metagenome (IMG submission 9460)
GGTACAGATGCATAATTTAGCAGCAGTTACAAAAATTTTATTGGCAGTTCTACTGTCTATTGCTTCTTTTTTGACAAATTCAGTAGAAGCATTGGTGATTTTTTTTAGTCTGGAATGTGTTTGTTTGTTTTTCCTGAAAAAACGCGGTATTGCTGCAAAGGCATTCATGATAATGATGATTTTTTCGTTTGTTTTATACGGTATTCAGATTTTGTGCGGGACCGCCTATTCTTTGTCAGTTTTATCAGCTATGCGTATGGCAATTATGGCAGATTCAATTATACTTATGCTTTTATCAACACAGACACAGCAGATTACAGCATCACTTGTTCAGCAGTGCCATTTGTCGTATAATTATGCTTTTATGGTGACGGCAGTTCTTCGCTTTGTGCCGGATTTTCTTGAAGAAAGTCGCAGTGTACGGGAAGCACAGGCGTGTCGCGGATATCGAAGTAATGGAAATCCAATGCGACGCATGATGGCTTATATGATGGTAATCAAACCAATGGTATTTCATGCGATATCACGAAGTCAGAGTATGGCTGTAAGTCTTGAGCTGCGTGGATTTTCGACCGCACAGAATCGCACGTTTGTTGCGGAAACACATCTGGGGACGATGGACTATGCGGTATTTGTTTTTTTTATTATGGTTTGTGGTATGGTTATAAAAATTTTTTAAAAAAAGAAATACCCTAGAGAAGATACCAGTTTATCCTAACCGGATGTCTTCTTTAGGGTGTTTTTTCACATATTGAGTAAATGTTTTTTTAGATTTTTATATTTACTTGTATAATAAAAGCCATTTTGAGCTTCACGATGATCAAAGCCATATGCACGACGGCTGATGGCGATAATAGGTGGGGCTTGGATACGCTTGGCAACAGCCATTCCTGTGAAGAGATTCCACCAGTGTTCAAGATCTTCAATGAAAGCTTTTGCTGTTGGAAAATATTTTGCAACAAGGTTCTTTTGACAACCGATATTTGCTTCAACTGTACCCGCAGCATACCATTCAAGAACTTCTTGTGGGGTTGCCTTGTTCCAGTGTTCTACAAAGGCACGGAAAAGATAGTCATGATAAAGATATTTGATTGGATCGCCTTTCCCCTCGTCAACGCATTGATTCAGGGAAAGTTCAGCACTTGGAACAATATTGATTGTTGCCTCTGGAATAACCTCGCGTTTATAGATGCTTGTATTAAGATAATGGGCAAGGTCGTAAATCTGATATTTCCATAGATCTGCAAGTGCAGCAAGAAAGCCGGACTGATCACCGTAGAGCGTCGAGTAGCCAACAGTGGTCTCGGCTTTATTTGCATTGCAGGTAAAGCCCCCACCGAAACTAGCTGCCATCCCAGCAAGAATACGAGCTGAGCGATCACGTGCCTGAATNTTTTCTGTAACGAAAGAAGATACCTTGAGATGTGTTTCTTCCATTGTTGTCAAGTTGATGATAGGTGTTGTTTCAAACTGTTCAATGGTATAGTCAACGACTTTTTGAATTGGAAGGATTGCATAGTGACAACCAAGTCTTTCAGCAAGTTTCTGTGAAAGGTCTTTGGTCGTCGCTGAGTTAAAAATGCTTGGCATATTAATAAGCAGAATATTTTCCGGTCCAAGAATACGTGTGTAAAGTGCAGCAGCAACAGCAGAGTCAATGCCGCCAGAAATACCAATGACCACTTTAGTCATGTGGATGTTTAGTAAAAATTTGCGGATGCCATAGATGAGTGCTTTGTAAATGTGAACAATATCAGGTTCCTGAGGAATTAATATTGCGGGTTGATGTTCATTTTCGCTAAGTGATACATACTCTAAGCCCTCTTCATATTCTTTACAGAGAGCAACGATAGCACCATTTTTATTATATACGGTACTAGAGCCATCAAAGGTATAGATGGTCTTGCCATTGTTTTGCAAGCCCGTATTATTGACATAGACAAGTGGTGTACAGGTGTTTTTCGCTTGTCTGCCAAAAACACGGTTGCGTTTATCATTTTTACCCAAGGTATAAGGAGAGGAGGAGATATTGACAAAGAGATCACATTTTTTTTCGTTTAAGATTTCTAATGGAGCGATTGCATAGTCATCGCTCCAGCCATCTTCGCAGAGCAGGCAGCCAACACGTATGCTTTTATTTGGAAGTTTTATTTCAAGTGGTGAGATTAGGCTTTCAATTGGAAGTTTCATTTCGAGAGCAAGCTTTTGTAAGCTGTAAAAATGGCGTGTATCATCAAATTCACGATAGTTTGGTAAAAGTGTTTTAATTGTGAATGAATACGGCATCGAAGGCGCTTTTAGTAGTTTACCGTTTTGTGCTGTGAAAAAAGCATTGTATTTGCGAACACGGCCATCGTTATTTTTTTTTGTTTTGTCAACGGCAATGTTGCCAAACATGATGCAGATACCAGTCGATGCAGCAATGATGTCTTCACCAAAGGCTGTACAGTCATCGATAAAAGAAGTTTGTTCCCATGTGTCACCAATCAAGTAACCTGGAATAGACATTTCTGGAAAGACAATAATATCGGTGTTGTTTTTTTTGGCTGCTTGTATCATAGAAAGCATTTTTTCTACATTGATGTCGGGATGGCCTGGATTGACATCGAACTGAGCTAAAGCAATTTTTACCAAGATGAGCACCTCGTTTTTAATTACAATTTGTAATGTTTAGTTGGTTAAATATAAAAAATATGTTACTTATAGAGAGGGATAGTATTCTGGTGAGTTACAAATAAATTATTGTCTATAGGTTTATTTAGAAACCTATGCTATAATAAAAACTAATCTGCAATAATGCAGATGGTTAAATCCGTAGAAATTTATGGTGATAAATATGAAAAGTACAAAGAAAACAAATGCAGCCCGTATACTGGATGGTCTGAAAATCAGCTATGAATTGAAGGGATATTCGGTAGATCCGGATGATCTCAGTGCTATAAATGTTGCAGGTAAAGTCGGGATGCCGATAAAAATGGTATTTAAGACGCTTGTGGCCCGGGGTGACAAAAATGGTGTTCTTATGGCATGTATCCCTGGTGATGGTGTGCTTGATCTCAAGTCGTTAGCGGTGATAAGCGGTAATAAAAAAGTAGAGATGGTTCATCTTAAGGAAGTGCAGGAGCTTACTGGATATATGCGTGGCGGTTGTTCACCACTTGGCGCAAAGAAAAACTATCCTGTGTACCTTGATGAAAGCGCGAAGCAATGGGATAAAATTGCAATTAGTGCTGGTAAGCGAGGGGAGCAAATCATAATTGCGCCACTTGATCTTATAAGAGCTGTAAAAGCAGTGACCGCTGTCATTTCGTGTTAACAATAACTATTTTAGCATAGTATGGCTTGATTATGAAATTTAATTTTAAAATAAAAGAGGCGAAGTACATGAAGTATATAAGTACACGAGGAAACAAGCAAAGCGTTGATTCAGCGGAGGCGATTATTGCCGGGTTAGCAGATGATGGGGGATTATTTGTCCCGACAGAAATGCCCCAAATTGATAAAGGCTTTATTGAGAGGCTCGTAGACGTGCCTTATGAGGAACGCGCTTTACGTGTGTTGCAGCTTTTTCTTACGGATTATACGGATGAAGAAATCAAGAATTGTATAGGACATGCTTATGGAAAAAAGAAGTTCGATACAGAAAAAATTGCACCAGTAGAAAATTTTTCTGCAGATGAATCTGTACTCGAACTGTGGCATGGTCCGACGAGTGCATTTAAAGATATGGCATTGCAGCTTTTACCACAGCTCATGTCAACGGCACTTGTCAAGACTGGAGAAAAAAGTCAAATCATTATTCTTGTTGCGACATCCGGGGATACAGGTAAAGCTGCATTAGAAGGTTTTAAGGATGTTAATCAGATTAAAATAGTGGTATTTTATCCGAAAAACGGTGTAAGCAAGATGCAGTATTTGCAGATGGCAACGCAAACTGGTGGAAATGTTTCAGTCATTGCAGTCAATGGAAATTTTGATGATGCACAGACAGGGGTCAAAAAAATCTTTGGTGATGCTGTTTTTAATGAAGAGCTTCATCATCAAAAGGTCAGACTTTCTTCGGCAAACTCGATTAATTGGGGCCGTCTTGTTCCGCAAATTGTTTACTATTTTAGTTCTTATGCGGACCTTATCAAAGTGGGAAAGATTAAAAATGGTGATGAAATTAACTTTGCAGTACCAACAGGAAACTTTGGCGATATTTTAGCTGGTTTCTATGCAAAGAATATGGGGCTGCCTATTCATAAGCTTGTATGTGCTTCAAATTCGAATAATGTGTTAACAGATTTTTTGAAAACAGGTATCTATAATCGTAATCGTGATTTTTATAAGACCATTACACCATCAATGGATATATTGATATCTAGTAATCTTGAACGCTTGCTATATCATATGACGAGAGATTCTGCAAAAGTAAAAGGTTGGATGGAAGCACTTGTAAGTGTTGGACATTATGATGTAGGTGCAGAGTGTCTTGCTGAGATAAAGAATACTTTTTGGGCGAATTGGGCTGATGATGCGAAGACAAAATCGCGTATAAAGAAAGTCTATGAGGTGCAGAAATATGTGCCGGATACACACACTGCTGTAGCATGGCAGGTTGCTGAGGATTATCGACAGGCTACAGGCGATAATCACCCGATGGTTATTGTCTCGACAGCAAGTCCGTATAAGTTCAATGCAAGTGTACTTGAAGCGATGGGCATAGCGACGGAAGGCCTAGATGAATTTGTATTGCTTACTACATTGGCGAAATATAATACAAATAAGGTACCAAAAGGTCTTGCAAGTCTTAGCAAGATTCCGATATTGCATAAGAGAGTATATGAAAAAGAGAGCATGCGGGAAGCTATAAGAACAGTATTATAATAAGATTTGGCGGAACAAGGCAAAGCATTGTCTTGTTCCGTTGCTTTTCCCAGGATATTCTCAATTTTAAGAATAAAATAAATTTTTTTAAAATCAGAAGGAGTTTTTTCCTTTTTGGAGAACTTAAATAACTATAATACAAGTGCTAATTGTATTATTAATATATCATATTGAGAGGTTAGAAGACATGGAAAACAATTTACAGACACAACAATCTAGTGCAGACATCTTATCCGTAGCAAGAAAAGTAGCTCATGACTTAAGCGTTGTAGAATTGATTGAAGAAGCTGTCAAGAACAAAGAAGGTGTCCTTTCAGATAAAGGTGCATTTTGCGTAACGACAGGCAAACATACTGGTCGTTCACCGAAAGACAAGTTCATTGTTGATACACCAGCAGTACATGATCTCATTAGCTGGACCAATAATACACCTTGTACGGAAGATACCTTTAATCGTCTTTATGCAAAAATGAAGGATTATGCCAAGGATCATCAGCTTTATACAACTGATGTTTATGCAGGCGCAGATAAAGAAAATCAGTTGCAGGTTAAATTTATCAATGAATTTGCGTGGCACCATTTGTTTATAAAACAGTTATTCATTAAGCCAACAAAAAAACCGATGTCACAGGAAGGCTTTACAGTTATTTGTATGCCAAGTGTTATGGCGGATACACTGGAAGATAAGACACATTCCTCAACGTTTATTGTTTTGAACTTTGAGAAAAAAATTGTACTTATTGGCGGTGGAGCTTATGCCGGTGAAATGAAGAAGTCGATTTTCTCCGTAATGAACTATATTTTACCGCAGAAGGGTATTCTGTCAATGCATTGTTCAGCAAATGTTGGCAAAGATGGCAATACTGCACTTTTCTTTGGTCTCAGTGGGACAGGCAAGACGACGCTTTCAGCTGATCCGAACCGTAGCCTTATCGGAGATGATGAACATGGCTGGAGCGAAAATGGTATTTTCAATATTGAAGGTGGCTGCTATGCAAAGTGCATAAAGCTTACGGAAGAAAGCGAACCAGAAATTTATAGAGCAATTCGCTATGGTACGGTTCTTGAAAATGTTTATATTAGTGAAAAAACAAGAAAGCCGGATTATTTTGATTCCCGTTATACAGAAAACACGAGAACAGCATATCCGATTGAAAATATTCCGAATGCGATTCATCCGAGTCTTGCGGGACATCCAAATGCGATTATTTTCCTCACAGCAGATGCATTTGGTGTATTGCCGCCGATTTCAAAGCTTACGAAAGAACAGGCAATGTATCACTTCCTTTCCGGTTATACTAGTAAGGTTGCGGGTACAGAACGCGGCATCACGGAACCACAGGCAACATTCTCAATTGGTTTTGGCGAACCGTTCCTTCCGCTTTCTCCGCTCAAGTATGCACGTTTACTTGGTGAAAAAATTGATAAATACAACACGAAGGTTTATCTCCTAAATACTGGTTGGACCGGTGGTGCTTATGGCGTTGGTCACAGAATGGATTTGAAATATACACGGGCAATGGTAACAGCAGCTCTTGAAGGAATGCTTGATACAGTTGAATGGGAAAAGGATGATATTTTCCAAGTGTATGTACCGACGTCCTGTCCAGAAGTACCAACAGAAATTCTTAAACCATCTAATACGTGGCTTAATAAGAATGAATATAAGAATACGGCAAATAAGCTTGTAAAACGTTTTAGTGAAAATGTTGCGAAATTTAAGGGTGAAATGTCAGATGATATTTTAAATGCTGGTCCGAAGCTTGCGAAGTAAATATAAAAGGTAAAATAAAGATGTCCTGTGATGTTGTAAAATAAAAGCTATTTTGCAAGCATCATAGGGCATTTCTTTATATGTTTTCAGGAAAATGTGTTGAGGTATTGTCCAAGGTTTGGTAATATTAAAGAAGGTATAGATTTGTTTATTATAAATAGAGGCATGATTTAATGGATTTTGAGCAGAAAATACAATATTTAAAGGGTGTTGGACCAAAGAAAAGTTTGTCGTTGTCAGCGCTTGGTATATCGGTTATTTATGATTTACTCACATATTATCCACGGCGCTATGAAGATCAAAGTTGTATAACGGGTATAGCAGATCTTACTGTGGGTGAATTAGAGACGGTAAGCGGTGTAATTACGAATGTTATGGAGAAGAAAGCACCGCGCGGCATGGGAATTCTTACAGCAATGATTAGTGATGGTACCGGCTACTTGCAGGTTACTTGGTTTAATCAGGGTTTTATGAAAAAGAAGTTAAAGGTTGGGGGAAGCGTTTTTGTTACAGGTAAAGCAACATATGCCTACGGTGGGCGGGGGCAGTTTGCCATGTCACAGATGACTTCCTTTGAAATTGTTGAAAAAAATGAACAGGCAGAGGCACATTGTGGTATATTACCGGTCTATGCTGCGACAGAAAAACTGAATCAAAAGTTTTTTCGTAAACTTATTCGTCAAGTGCTTGATGGACTTACAGCAGTGCCAGAGGTTTTACCAGAGGTGGTCCAGCATTCGTATAACCTTTTGGAACGCAGGGAGGCTTTCGTGAACATTCATTTTCCCGCTACAATGGAAAAAATGAAGAAAGCACGGGAACGTCTTGCTTTTGAGGAGCTTTTCTTAATTCAGTGTGGGCTTATGATCTTGAAGAAACAGAGCAGTGAAGGGCAGAAGGGCATTCGTCATTTAATGAATAGCGCACTGGTGCAAAAGGTGGAGGCAGCTCTGCCCTTTACGCTTACGCATGATCAGCAGAAGGTCTGGCGGGAAATCTGTATTGATATGGAACGGGATGTGCCAATGCGTCGNCTTCTGCAAGGAGATGTTGGTTCGGGGAAGACGGTTATCTCCATGCTGGCACTCGTTAAAACTATAGAAAACGGTTATCAGGGGGCGCTCATGGCTCCAACGGAAATTTTGGCAAGCCAGCACTTTGCAGTTTTTGCTGAAATATTGACATCCTATGGCATCCGTGTGGGGTTTTTATCAGGAAAGCTAACCAAGAAGAAACATAAGGATATGCATGATAAGATTGCAGCCGGAAAAGTTGATCTTGTCATTGGGACGCATGCACTGATTCAGGATGATGTGCACTTTGCTCGTCTGGGCCTTGTCATCACAGACGAACAACATCGTTTTGGTATTCATCAGCGGGTAAAATTGGAGGAAAAAAGCACGTTGACACCAGATGTGCTTGTTATGACGGCGACACCAATACCAAGAACAATGACACTTACAGTCTATGGGGATCTTGATATATCAGTTATCAGGGAACTACCACCTGGACGTAAGAAAATCCGTACTTTTGTGCGCACACCAAATCGGCGTGCGCTTATCTATAAGTTTGTACTGAAGGAGATCCAGAATGGCCGGCAGGCTTATGTCGTTTGTCCGCTTATTGAGATGTCGGATAAATTGAAGGTACAGTCAGCTGAAGAACTCTATGCTGAACTGGCTGCAGGGATTTTTCACGATATTCCATGCGGACTTGTTCACGGTAAGATGAAAGCAAAGGACAAGGAGGCGGTAATGCAGGCATTTTATGAAAATAAGACGAAGCTGCTTATTGCGACTACCGTCATCGAAGTTGGTGTTAATGTGCCAAATGCCAGTATCATGGTTGTTGAGAATGCTGACCGCTTTGGACTGGCACAACTTCATCAGCTTCGAGGTCGTATTGGTCGGGGTGCGTATCAATCTTATTGTATTCTTATTTCGTCGGGAAAAACAGCAAATGCCAAAGAACGATTGCAGATCATGGAGAAGATGTCGAGTGGTTTTGAACTTGCTGAGGAAGATTTAAAACTAAGAGGACCTGGTCAGTTCTTTGGAGCGATGCAGCATGGTTTAGCAGATTTAAAAATAGCAGATGTCTTAGTGGATGTTGATATACTTCTCAAGGCACGTCAAGCAGCAATTGAGGCTATGACGGATACATCACAGCTGCAATATGTTACATATGTACTGTCGCTGCAGTATAAGAAACATTTTGCGAAAATAACGGATACATGATAGTAGAATTGCTTTTCCAGCGTTTTTACACGCAGTATGTTATATAATAAATTAATCTTGTAGTTTAGAGTTTGGAGGAGCTTTTTGTGGAATGGTTGAAATCTGAAAAAGCAGTTAAGTGTATTGGAGTTTTATTACTGCTAGTACTCATCGGGATTATTTTTTGTTTGAATCCGGAGTTTTTTATGAAGCTTTGGAGTGTCATGTTGAGCGGAGATATACAGAAGACGGTTGATTATATTAAGTCGTTTGGGTCCTGGGCCGTTATGTTTGCCTTTTTACTTTGTGTGATAATCAATGCACTGGGCTTTTTACCAGCAATTTTTTTTTCGACGGCAAATGCTGTTGTTTTTGGATTGTTTGAAGGGATCATTCTTTCCTGGATAGCAGAAACCATCGGTGTTATGTTGAGTTTTTTGCTTATGCGCAGTGTATTACGTTCTTCAGCTGAAAAACTTATTGCAAAAAGCAAATATTTAACAAAAGTTGATGAATTTAGTGGGAGCAAGGGCTTTAAAGTTATGCTTTTTGCTCGGATTATCCCGTATTTTCCATCGGGGATTATTACTGCACTAGGTGCTGTCAGCAAGATTGGTTTGCGTGATTATTTTTTTGCGAATCTTATCGGTAAGTTCCCGTCGACAGCACTGGAAGCTGCGATTGGTTATGATCTTGTTAATGCAGGGCATAGCTCTGGACAGGTGAAAATACTTATTGGTGTTTTGGTGGTAGTATATATGATTGTTTGGTTTTATAAGAAGCGGAAAAACAAGCTTGCAGCAGAAAAAAACAGCGAATTTAAGAAAACATATTGATTTTTATACTGGACATGGTATACAATAAATAAGAACTAAATAAAAGTCCTATTTTAGGGAATCCTACTTAGGGATGAAATAGAGGCGCAGATAAAAAGAGTAGCTTTCAGGAGCCGACAGGCGAGGAAAAAAGTGGAAGGGTTATCTGCCGAAGCTGTAACAAGGGTACTTGTTTATGCTGGTATACTATCGAATAGATCGTATACTGTCATCGATTTGATGGAGTGCTATCTCACCTGAAGCTGATATAGTATAATTGCAGCTGATGAGATGTTTTTCTCATCGGTTTTTTTTATAGGTAAAATTGGAGGCGCATATTTTGATAAAAATACTTGTTAGTGGTGCATGTGGTAGAATGGGACAGGCTGTTCTGAAGGCTGTTAGTGAAGATCCTGAATTGGAGCTTGTTGGTGCAGTTGATATAAAGAGCGGCATGGATACGGGTGAACTTATTGGTATTGGCAAGAATGGTATACTTGTTCGCGATGACTTAGAAGAAGCGCTTAAGGAAATTAAACCAAATGTCATGGTCGATTTCACTCGTCCGAATATTGTATTTGATGATGCATGCATTGCATTGAGAAATGGCATTTCGCCAGTTATAGGAACAACAGGTCTTTCCGATGAATGCAAAGCAGAAATTGCCAGGCTGGCGGAACAGAATAATACGCCGGCCTTTATTGCACCGAACTTTGCGATAGGTGCTGTGCTTATGATGATCATGGCAAAGCAGGCAGCAAGGTATATGCCAAATGTAGAAATTATAGAATTGCATCACGATCAGAAATTGGATGCTCCATCGGGTACAGCACTTCAGACAGTTGAAATGATCCGTGAAGTTCGCAATAGTATGCAGCAAGGCCATCCGGATGAGGTGGAAAAAGTGGCTGGTGCCCGTGGTGCGAATGTCGATGGTATCCATATTCATAGTGTTCGCCTGCCGGGCTATGTTGCGCATCAGGAAGTCATCTTTGGTGGTTTGGGGCAGACACTTACAATTCGTCATGATTCGATCAATCGAGAATCATTTATGCCAGGTGTTGTTATGGCCTGTAAAAAAGTAAATTCGCTTAAAGGGCTTGTCATAGGTTTAGACAAATTATTAGATTAAAAAGAGAGGGCGTTTTATAATGAGAAAATATAATGTAGCTATCCTGGGAGCAACAGGAGCTGTTGGACAGGAATTTTTAAATTTGCTTGAGGAAAGAAATTTTCCTTTTGCTGATTTGAAGTTATTGGCTTCAAAGCGTTCTGCGGGTAAGATTATTAACTTTATGGGTAAGGACTATACAGTTGAAGAAGCAACAGAAGATTCCTTTAAGAATGTGCAGATTGCACTTTTTGCGGGAGGATCTGCCAGTAAAATATTTGCACCGATTGCGGTGAAGGCAGGCGCTATTGTTATTGATAACTCGAGTACATTCCGCATGGACCCTGAGGTTCCTCTTGTTGTGCCCGAAGTCAATCCTGAAGCAATTGCACAGCATAAAGGGATTATAGCAAATCCGAACTGTTCGACGATCATCATGGTTATGGCATTGAAACCGATCTATGATCAGGTAAAGATTAAGCGTGTTGTTGTGTCGACATATCAGGCTGTATCCGGTGGTGGCAAGGAAGCAATGGCAGAGCTTGAAGATCAGGTTAAGGCAATCGTAGAAGGCAAAGAGATTGTAGCAAACATCCTGCCTGGTGCAAGTTTGCCAAAGCATTATCAGATTGCATTCAATCTAATTCCGCAGATTGATGTATTCAAGGATAACTTGTATACAAAGGAAGAAATGAAGATGATTGATGAAACACATAAGATTATGAAAGATGATAAGATGGGCATCACAGCGACAACAATTCGTGTACCAGTATTCCGTAGTCATGCTGAATCCGTCAATGTTGAGCTCGAGGATGAATTGAGTGTTGAAGCAGCGAGAAAAGCAATTGCATCGTTTCCTGGTGTTATTGTTAAGGACAACCCGAATGAAATGGAATATCCAATGCCGTTAATGACGTCTGGCAAGAATGAGGTCGAAGTTGGCAGAATTCGTAAGGACTTTTCAATTGAACATGGGCTTAATTTCTGGGTTGTAGGTGATCAGATTCGTAAAGGTGCGGCACTCAATGCTTTACAGATTGCTGAATACATGATAAAAAAAGATATGATTTAAAATAAGGATAAGCTGCTATGGAATGTAGCAGCTTTTTTTCTTAAATCGGTAAATGAAAGATCATATAAGAGGGATTTTATTAATAAGTGGAGGCTTTACAGAATGAAAATATCAATCGTTTACTATAGCAAGACGGGTAAGACGAAGGCAATGGCAGAAGTTGTCGCAGCAGGTATGAAAGAGGTCGAAGGTATTGAAGTATGCCTTTTTGATGTTGATCATGTGGATATTGATTATATCAATGAGAGTAAGGCTGTTATCTTTGGTACACCAACATATTATGCAAATATGTGCTGGCAGATTAAGAAATGGTTTGACGAAGGTGGCAAATACAATTTGTCGGGAAAACTTGGTGCAGCTTTTGCTACAGCAAACGTACCACAGGGTGGTGCGGATGTTGCAATACTCACACTCGTGCAGCACATGATGGTCAAAGGGATGATGGTATACTCGGGCGGCACAACACTTGGGCAGCCTTTTCTGCATCTTGGGGCAGCTGCGTGGCGTGATACGTTTGAAGAAAACAAAGAGCTCTTCCATGTATTTGGTAAGCGAATTGCGGCAAAGACAAAAGAATTATTTGTATAAATGTATAGAGTAAAAAATCGCACCTGTGCAAAGGATATTGTATAGGTGCGATTTATTTATGTGAGTGTTTTTCCTTGCTTTGGCAGATCATTTTTGTAGTGTTTAGTCACTATAATATTCTTTTAATGAAGGAAGTTCGAGACACGCGAGGCGACCACCAAAAACACAACCACAGTCAATATCAATTTTATCATTGTGAATGGTATCGTGCCAGATTGAAGCTTTTGCAATGTTTTTATCTGCATCTGGTAAATAGAAGGTTGGCGTATGTCCATAAATTATAGTATTTTTCATTCTGTTCCTCCAGTGATTTGGCTGGGTTGAGTCCGGCATGGGAAAAAATATAAGAATCAGTGGTAAAATAGCATACCATATTCCGTATGTAGAAAAAAATCTGTATGAGTTTTGTCGTTGATAATTTTGAAAGTGCTTCTATGGTTTTTTCACCACCATTGCAGGTAGACCAGATTGTAATATTGCGGCTCGGTTCCTTTTCCCAACCTGGATTTTCGAGCATATCACGTATACTCATTTCCATCATGCTTTCATGATTACCTTTAAGATAGATGGCGCTTTTTTTCTGTAGTGATTGGCAGATTTCAAAAGATGCAAAACTGTCATTGCCACGATCGATACTATCGCCGCAGATAATGAGTTGATCTTCATGGGTATCATAGGAAGCTTTTGTTAAAACATCCAGTAATTGTTTTTTTTGTCCATGGATGTCGGAGATGGCAAGCAATCGGCGAAATGGTTTATTCATGGCAGTCACGTCCTTTCTTCTATTGTATAATTGTAATAATCAGAATACAATAGGGAAAAGATGTTTTATTGATATAGAATGGAGAAGATGAGTATGCTGAATGAGAAACAGCAACAAGTCGTAGCTGATCTGGAACATAATATCTTGCTGAATGCATCAGCTGGGACGGGTAAGACAAGTACGATATCTTATCGCGTAAAGCATATTATTCAGGCAGGCGTGGCAAGGCCGGATGAAATACTCTGTCTTACGTTTACAAATCGAGCTTGTAAAGAGCTGGAAAAGAAAATTATGCCGTTGGTGAAGGCCGATGAACAGGCTGTTATCATTAGAACGGTTCATAGCTTTTGCTATGATGTTTTGCAGGCAACGGCAAAAAATTCCCTGGAAATATCGATGGATTTTGTAATCTTTGATGAAGATGATTGTAAAGAGATCATAAATACACTGAATGTATATGATCATAACATAACTTTATTGCAGCGTTTTATTAATGAAGTCAAGCATTATAGAGCAGTGTACGATATTTATTCAACAAGTGATGCAACAGACTATGCACAGACGATTGTAAGAATGTTTTTGGAAGAGGTAAGGTGCATGCAGGATATTTTTGTGTATGAATCCTATAATCAGGCAAGGCTGCTTCGTGAATATCTGTTAGAAGAGGGTAGCCAGCTCGTGAGTAACTACGACCATCATCTCCAACAGATGAATGCGCTGGACTTCAATGACCTTATTATTAAGGTATATGAACTTTTCAAAGATAGATCTACAGAAAAATTCTGGCGAGAAAAGTTTAAATATTTGATTATTGATGAAGTACAGGATACAAGTCTGTTTGAATATCGTATTATTGCAGGACTGTTTTCGGGAAACAATGTGATGCTTTGCGGTGATTATTTTCAAACGATCTACGAATGGCGTGGCTCGTGCCCTGATGAAATATTGCAAGCGTTCAAAAAGGATTGGCTGCCGGAAGTGGTCAGTTTTGATGAAAATTATCGGGCGACAAAAACACTTATTAATGCTTCTTATGCCTGCTTGAAAAACCTATTTTCTGATAAAGTAGATGCAATCTATACTATGCCAGTTAAGGCAATGAACAGTGAGGCTGGTGCAAAGATTGCTCTAAAATCATCACAAGGGATTGAGGCGGAGGCACGCTGGATCTATGAAAAAATACAGGAGCTTAAGGTAACGGATGTTTCGAAGATTGGAATCCTTACGCGGAGCAATAAATACAATTTGGATTTAAGTGAATGCTTTGTTCGTCTTAAGCAAGAGATGCAATCAAAACAGCTCATAGAGTTCATGCTGGTGGAACAGTTCAAGTTCTTTCGACGAAAAGAAATTAAGGATGTAGTTGCTTGCTTGAAATTTCTTGTTAATAAATATGATGTTAATAGCCTGCAACGTATAGTGAAGTGTTTTGCAGCGGGCGTTGGATCAAGAACATTGGAAGCAATAAAATCACCTGTCTATAGAAAAACAGGGCTTTCTCTAGCTGATTTTGTGGAAGTGCAGACACATATAGATGGAGATCCTTTTAAGCGGTTACTTGATGCAAAGAGTTGTGATAACATTATAGTGTTTGATGTAGAAAGCACAGGACTAGACATGTCACTGGAAGAAATTATACAGATTGCAGCGATACGTTTGGATGCACAGGGAAGGGTAATAGAAACTTTTGAACGTTTTTTGCAACCNAAAAATTCTGTTGGTGTATCGGAAAAGGTAGATGGATTTTCTGACGAGTTTCTTAAAAAAAATGATGAAGTAACAAAANCTGTCTTCCAGGACTGCTTACNATTTTCTGAAAATGCTATAATTGTTGGACATAATGTCAATTATGACATACGTATTTTTAAAAATCAAAGTAAGCGTCTTGGAATAGATACAACCCGTTTTGGGAAAAATGTATATGATACGCTTGATTTGTTTCGACGATTTTATCCGGATCTTGTAAGCTATAAGTTGAGCTTCTTGCGTAAGTATTTTCAAATAGAGGGGAAGCTATCAACACACAATGCAGTTAATAATGCCTTTGTTACGGCAGGCCTGCTTGTCTATGT
>WSSedB1CaDRAFT_10000587_pt1 | contig 15218 bp, 7 predicted proteins | sample WetSurSB1Cattail_FD_9460 | JGI IMG/M metagenome (IMG submission 9460)
TGATCGCTCCCGGCAAGGCCGCCATTCCACAGGTGAGATTCCCCCCCTCAAACGCCGGTCCGGCTGCCGCCGATGTAGCCCAGATGTTTTCGCCCGCCACCAGCGCAATTTCACCGTTGGTGCCCATGTCCAAGTACAGGGACTGGGGACTGGGAATCAGGGACTGGGAATCAGGGACCGGGGATTGGGGACTGGGAACTGGAAACTGATTCCTGGTCCCCGTTCTCCAGTCCCCAGTCCCTGGTCCCAAGTCCCCGAATAAAAATGCCACCGTATCCCCACCCACAAAACCGCCCGGCATGGGGAATACGTAGGCCTCGGCGCTCCCCTCCCAGCCAAGTTCCGTAATTGCCAGGTGCGTGCCCGAGGTAATCAGTGGCCGGTAAGGGGGATAGGCCAGCCTCTTCACCGATAGACCCAGCAGCAGGTGCTGCATGGCGGGATTGCCGGCAACGGCAATCTGTTTCACATCGTTCCAGGCAACGGCGGATGTTGCGCACAACTCACGGGCCAGACGAAGCAGTTCGCTCCGGATCAATGCCGTCATCTCCTGTTGCGCCTCGCTGGAGTTGACAGCCGCATCCAGGCGTGACACCACATCAGCGCCAAAGCAACGTTGCGGATTCAGAGCGCCGGTCATGGCCAAGCGCTCTCCACTGGTGGTGTCGATCAGCGAGGCAGCTAGCGTGGTGGTACCAAGGTCAATGGCGATTGCAAACATGGTCTATATCCATATCCGATTTTAGAGACGAACCTAAGCCGGACAAGCCGGTACCTAAAAAACAATCTCACGCAACGGCGCAACGACGCGACGAAAGGCCTTTAATCAATCAAAAACACTTGGAACTCGGATCAAATAGGATAAACACAGATAAATGAAGCAATTAAAGCCTGGATTCGATGAGATACTTTTAAACGTCGCGTCGTTGCGTCGTTGCGTGAGTTATGTCTTGCTTTGTGCATTTTGCACACATAAGTGCAACAACTCAAGTCGTAAGCGACTAACAAATTTCTAGTGAATGAGTCTGAAACTTCAGCACCTTGCCGATCTGCCGGGCAAAGATGCCCTGTTGGCCGGCCTCAGCCAGAAAGTGCCCGGCATCATCCTCTGACAGGGCGATCAGCAGTCCGCCGGAGGTCTGGGGGTCGAAAAGCGGCAGCAACGCAGTATCATCGGGAAACATGGTGGGGAGAACAAGAGGAAGATAGTGGTCGCGATTACGATAACAGCCGGCCGGAACCATGCCGTCGCCAATCAAGTCAACCACACCCGGCATAAGCGGGATGGAGGAAAGATCGAGCCGGATCGTTACCCCTGCGCCGCGCGCCATCTCGCTGGCATGGCCGATCAGGCCGAATCCGGTTACGTCGGTGGCTGCGGCGGCGTTGCAGCGGCACATCAGTTCTGATGCAGCACGATTGAGGGTGGTCATCCAGCCAATGGCTTCCTCTATCGCATGAAGGGGAGCCATCTCCCCCTTGATGGCAGTGGATATGATCCCGGTTCCCAATGGCTTGGTAAGGATCAACAGATCTCCCGGCCGGGCGGTTGAGTTGCGGACAATCCGGTCCGGTTCGACCAGGCCGGTCACGGATAGACCATATTTCAGTTCGTCGTCCTCAACCGTGTGCCCGCCAACCAGACAGACTCCGCATTCCTGCAGAACACTCTGGCCGCCGGCCAGAACCTCCCTTAAAACCTCCGCCGGAACGGAACAGGCCGGAAAGAACACCAGGTTCATGGCGGTCACGGGACGGCCGCCCATGGCATAAACGTCGGAAACAGCATTTGTGGCTGCAACACGGCCGAAGTTGAAGGGATCGTCCACCAATGGGGTAATGATGTCGGCAGTCTCCACCAGGGCGCAGTCCGGCCCTATCCTGAAGACCCCGGCATCATCGGATGTTTCCGGCCCCACAAGCAAATTTTCGTCCCGATATGCCCAAAGCCCGTCCAGGGCTTTCGCCAGACCCGCAGGGCCCAGTTTAGCGGCGCAACCTGCGGCTTTTACCAGCTGTGTCAGCTTGATCATGAGGGTAACTCCATTTAGGCTGAAGACTAAAGGCTGAAGGGAAAAACGCCTTAACTTCAGCCTTCAGCCTTCAGTCTTCGGTCTTCAACCTTATTTCAAATAAACCCGCGGCACCCGCTTGCTGATCCCGCAGAAAATCTCGTAGGCAATGGTTCCGGCGGCATCAGCCAGCTCTTCCGCATGGATACAGTTACCGGCATCGTCCGGCCCCATCAAAACCACCTGGTCACCAACGCTGACATCCCTGACAGCAGTCACATCCAGCATGATCCAATCCATACAGACCGTACCGGTCACCCGGACCCGTACTCCCCTGACCAGCGCCTCACCCCGGTTGGTGAGAGCACGGACATAGCCGTCGGCGTACCCCACCGGCACACTGGCAATCAGGGTCCGTTCAGTGGTGGTAAAGCGACGTGCATAGCTGATCGGCGTACCCGGCTCGACCCATTTGAGCATGGCAATTCGGCTCTTCAGACGCATGACCGGCCGCAAGTCGAGCTTGCCCTGGAAATCCGGAGAGGGGATGGCGCCATATAGGGCAATGCCGGGCCTGACCATGTTGCATTCAGGTATGTCCCTTAGCAGGGCAGCGGCGCTGTTGGCGATATGAACGTAACGTGGCGCGAATCCGGCCGTGCGCACCTCGGCCAGCACCCAGGCAAAACGTTCCGCCTGAAGCCGGGAAAAGTAGCGGCCTGATTCATTCAATTCGTCGGCGCTGGCAAAGTGGGAGACAATCCCCTCCAGCGTGATATGGGGCAGAGCGGCCAGTTCCCGCAGAAAAGCGGGCGCTTCGGCATAGGATATACCCAGACGCCCCATACCGGTATCAATTTTGAGATGCACCTGGGCCTTGCGAAAAAGTTTGCCCGCAGCCTGGTTGAGGGCGCGGGCCTGTTCCAGGTTAAAAACTATGGTGGAGATATTGTAACCGATGCATTTGCGTTCCTGGCCGGGATATACTCCCCCCAGAAGCAGGATCGGCTTGTCGATGCCGGCCTTGCGAAGCTGAATTCCCTCGGCCAGAAAGGCAACGCCAAAGGCATTCACCCCCAACTGCTCCAATTCACGGCTGATATCCATGAAGCCATGGCCATAGGCATCAGCCTTAACCACCGCAAGCATTTCCGTCCGCCGTGAAAGGGAAGACCGGATGACCTGGTAATTATGCCGCAAAGCAGTGAGATCGATTTCGGCAAAGGTGGGACGGCTATCGTACAAAGCGTTGAAACTCCTTGAGTTTGATATGAAAGCATGGAGTGCACTTCAAGAAGGGGTATTACCACGTCCGGCTGTGACTGTAAAGTGCAAGGGAGGTAACTATTGAGATTGACAGGATGAAGCGAATTTCAGTACCGTACATCTCGTTCAGCCGCCCCAGGGGAAACCGGAAGACATAACCGTACATGAATACGGACAAAAGATATTCTTTTGCATACTACGTGGAGCCCCATGACGGCTAACAGAACCATATCCGCCAAAATAACGCGCCCAGCCGGTTCCGGAGCCGTCCGGCGGGAGCGGCTTTTCACCCTCCTCGACCGGAAGGTGGAAAAGCCCGTGATCTGGGTCGCCGCGCCCGCCGGTTTCGGCAAGACCACGCTGGTCTCGAGCTGGCTTGACTTCCGAGGGCTCCCCTGCGTCTGGTATTACTGCGACGAAGCCGACTCCGATCCCGCCACCTTTTTCTATTACATGGGAATTGCCGCGAAAAAAGCAGCCCCTCGGCAGAGAAGGCCCCTTCCCCTTCTGACGCCGGAATACCTGCCCGGCATCGTTACCTTTGCCCGAAGTTTTTTCGAAACGCTCTGCGAGCGCCTTGCGTCATCCCCCACGACTACCCCTTCACGGAATGGGATAACCGGCGTCATTGTCCTGGACAATTACCAGGACATATCCGCGGAATCCCCGTTTCACGAGATCCTGGACAAGGGATTCGCCGTAGCCGGTAGCGGTGTGCGTATCGTGGTGATTAGCCGCGACCGGCCGCCCCCGGCCTTTACTCGCATGCAGGCGAGCGGCAGGATGAGCCTGATCACCGGCAACGATGTCATGTTTACCCTTGATGAATCACGGGAACTGCTACAGGGCCTTGATCCAGGCCTGGGCGATGAGCGCATGAACGCAATGCACGCAATGACGAAAGGGTGGGCGGCCGGCATGATCCTGATGTTGGAGCGCGGCCGGTTACGCGGAGACTGCGCAAAGACAGCGGCGGATTTCGATTACGGCGGGGTGTTTGACTATTTCGCGGGAGTACTGTTCGACAAGACGGCAAAACACGTCCAGGACTTCCTGCTGAAAACCGCGCTGCCGCCGGTAGTCAGCGTTCCGTTGGCGGAGACACTGACCGGAATCCCGGACGCGGGGACAATTCTTGCCACCTTGAACAGCCACCATTTCTTTACGGAAAAACTTGGCGGCAGTGGCAGAGATTACCAGTACCATCCCCTGTTCAGGGAATTTCTCCTGAACAGGGCAAAGACCGTATTTCCTGCCGGCCAGTTGGCAGCCATCCGGAAAGAAACCGGAGCGCTCCTTGAGAAAACCGGCCGAATGGAAGACGCCGCGCGGCTCTATGGCGACGCCGGAGACCGAGACGGTCTCATCCGGATGGTGATCAATCATGGCCGCGAACTCCTGGCGCAGGGGCGAAACAAAACCCTCGAGGAGTGGATAGCCTCCATTCCCGGCGGAGTGGATGACGGCCCCCCCTGGCTTTTGTACTGGACCGGAATGTGCTCGTTTCCAACGGACATGGCCCGCGCAAGAGACTATTTTGAAAGGGCTTTCGAATCGTTCAGAACCGGAAACGACACGCGGGGCGTCTATCTTTCCTGGTCGGGCATCGTGGATACCCATGCCTTCGGCCTTGACGAGTGGAAATGTCTCGACGGCTGCATTGCGGTCTTCGAAGAGTTGAGAAAAACTCACCCTTCCTTTCCTTCGCGGGAAATCGACCTGATCGTATCGTCAAGAATGCTCATATCTTTGACCCTGCGAAAAACTGACCGGCCGCACCGAGTGCAGTCGTGGCTACAGTGCGTATCATCCCTCCTCCAGGAAAACCCGTCCTTCGACATCCAGATGGACACCATGTTCTGCATGAGCGTCTATTACCTGTGGAAAGGAGAATACGACAGGAACGCGGTCCTGCTTGAAAGGGCGGAGGCTGAAATCCGTCATCGAAAACCATCTCCCTTTATCATGATCCGCGTAAAATTAATGAAAGGCATCCACCTCTGGATCACGGCCGGGTATGACGCGGCCCTGGCAACCCTCGCCGAAGGGCTGGCTATCTCCGGCAAGAGCGGCGTACATGTTTTCGACTCACTGCTTTGGGGGTTCAGGGCAGCGGCGGAAATGGCGTCCGGCGCCATGGCGGCCGCTAAGAAATCGTTGGAAAGCCAGATGTCGTCACTTCTTGACATGAGTAATGCCCTGGACGTTTTCTTCTATCACGTAAACTCCGCTTGGTATGCGCTCCTCACGGAAAACCCCGCCCTGGCCGCCGAGCACCTGCAAACGGTTTCCTCGAAGACGTCAAGAATGGGAACCCCCTATTACCTGGCTCTCTGGAGTATCGGCATGGCCCAGGTGCTATTCCCGCTGGGCCGTGAAAAAGAGGCGAAAACGCATCTTCAGGCGGCCCATCGCATAAGCCTGACCATGAAAAGCTCCGTCATGGAATGGTACAGTCTCATGATCGAAGCGTGGTTCCTTCTGCGGGAAGGCAGGAAAACGGAAGCGCTTCATTCGCTTCGCCCCGGCCTGATGCTGGGCAAGAAGCACGGTTATGTCCATCTGGAATTCTACCAGCCGGAGATCATGCGAGTTCTCTGCGCGACAGCGCTGGAGGAAGGAATAGAAACCAGCTATGTCAAAAAGTTGATCCAAAAACTGAAACTGACTCCCCCCAATCCTCTTGCCTCCTCCCCGCTTCTTCCGCCGGACGGGGAAACAGCGGACGGAATCATGTACCTGGAAGAATGGCCCTACCCGGTAAAGATCTACACCCTCGGCAGGTTCGACATACTAAGGAACGATGAGCCGCTCTTTTTTCCCGGAAAAGAGCAGAAAAAACCGCTGGAAATGCTCAAGACCCTCATAGCCTTCGGCGGCCGGGACGTGCCCGAGGAGCGGCTGACCGACGCGCTCTGGCCCGATGCCGACGGCGATCTGGCGCATAAATCCTTTGAAATGACCCTGGTCCGCCTGCGGCGGCTGCTGGGCGGCGATCTCTACATCAGGCAGAGAGCGCGTCAACTGACCGTCAATCCGCTTTATTGCTGGGTGGACAGCCTGGCACTGAGCTATCTGCTCGACTCGGTCCGGGAGTCATCCACCGGAATACCGGCGCATGATTGTGAAAAGGCGGTTGTTCTGCATAAGGGTTTGTTTCTCCCCGCCGACACCGCCCTGCCCTGGGTGATTGCCAGACGCGAAACCCTTAAGAACAGGGTACTGCGCCTCATACTCACCGCCGGCCGCCAGTGCGAACTGGCCGGAGAATGGGAGCGAGCCGCCGGCTATTACGCGAAAGGAATCGACAACGATCCCCTGGCCGAAGAGTTTTACCGGAGTCTCATGCTCTGCCAGCGCCATCTCGGCAATGACGGCGAAGCCGCCACAACCTTTCTCCGCTGCCGGCGCCAGCTCCGGGCCGGACTCGGCATTGATCCATCACCGGAAACAACCGCCGTCTACACCGCCATCGAACAACGGCGGTAATTTTCCTTTCTCTCCGCGCTTCGACTTTTTACCCCCCCAAATCATTTCAACTTTTTTCCAATCCGTGGCTCATCCGTGGGTTTCCGCCTGATACTGTCCGGCCATCATGTCACGGACAGCCGCACAGGGCTTCATTGTCCAAACGTTTCCATAACGACGGGGGGCGTAACCGGATTCAAGGTCAAACACAAACACAGCGGAAGGAGGGCATTCATGTCATCGATGCAACGCACGAATGAAAAGGGGAACAACGATTACTTTCACCAGCGTTTATCCCAAGTGGAACAGGCGGTAGCGGAGGGGCTGCAACAGGATCTTTCCGGAGAAAAAACCGGATACCCGAATGAAACGAAAGTCAGGGATGTGTACGCCCAGGTATCCGGGGCAATGGAAAGCGAAGCATACCTGAGCCTCACAAACCCGGCCAGGAAACTGCGCTACCTGGCGGATAGCGTGCAATCTCCGGTTTCCATGGGAAGCATGCCGGATGAACCGGTTGTAATTGACATCAATAAAATTGCGGACATCATGGTCCTGGAAGGCAGCGCCCTTTCGCTTGCCATAGACTGGAAAGACCACCCGGTGATGGAGCTGGAAGCAACGGCCGAACCCAATCCGTCGGGGAAGCTATGCCTTGTTAAAAACACGGGATACTGGCTCTTCAGCTACACCCCGGATGAAAATGACCGGTTCCCCTTCCGTGTCACCCTGAAAGCCATATCGGATGATGACACCCTATCCCACTCCTTTGAAATCACCCCCCTGAAAAAACTTCCCGCCGAACAGGCCGTGATCGGGCCGGAACAGGAGACGCCGTCACAGAGGACCGACGTGAATACCCCACAGGTCTTCGTGGAAAAGATCAAGCATACGGACCCCAACTTCAGCTTCAACAACATGAAACCTGAATCTTCCATGAAGCCCCTTGAGTTACGCAAGGTGAAGATCATCGCGGCGGAGCTGATCTGGGACCCGAAGAATGACCCTTATGGGCTGTACGGAACCTATAACGGCGCCAGGGATATGGAATCCATCGAGTTGTTCGCGGAAAAGATGACCGTGCGTGATCAGATGCGGTTTCCCCAGACGAACGTAACCATCAACGCCCGCGAACTGCGCTTCGAAGGAGAGAATGCGCGGATCACGACCACTCCCGAATCCCTGACCGTTACACCCCAGGACGGTATTGCCGGGGCCGACGGCCTGAACGCCGGGAACATCTTCCTCAATATCGCCAGCTTCCAATCCGCTCCCCAGGACAAGACCCGGTTCGACCTTACCGGTGGAGCCGGGCAAAACGGCGGCGCGGGCGCAAACGGCACGGATGGAGTGAGCCTGCCGGAATATGGTTTCAACTTCTCGGGATGGGTAGTGAGCTCGGGACCGGGCAAAATCCCCGAAGGATACCGCCTTGTTTACTGGGAACTGTGGAACCGGAACTGTTTCGGGATCCCCATCAAGGACACCATCAAGGGTTCCGCGGACCAATGGCCGACAAACGGCACGGACGCTAAACCCAACGGCAAACCGGGAGAAGGAGGTAAGGGGGGAGTCTTGACATCCACCGTCGATGCGCTTTCCCTGGCGACTCTCGGAGGGGGACGGAGCGGCAATGTAGCGAATGATCCCGGTCAACCGTACTATTTCGGCGGCCGCGCGGGAAATGAATACAGCATAAAGTATCGCTTCGATTATTATGCATGCTGGCTGACGGTCACCGAGCTGGGCCGGCATGAGGCCAAACACGGGAATAGCTTCAAAGTTGAGCGTGCGAAAAACTCCCAAGGGGCTCCAGGCAGTCCGCAAAGAGGCGGCAATCCCTACACCTGGATGAACTCCGCGCTGATTCAACGGCTTGCCACCAGGATAAAGGACGACTACCTTGACGGCCGAATAAAAGAAGCCAAAAAGGATCTCGAGTTCTATGGCCGAATCATGCGGGAAGCCATGAAAAGCCAATCGTGGTCATCGTTCGCCGCCGATGAGCAAAATGCCTTGAAAAACCGCCTGGATGAACTGGAGCTGCTGGAGCACCGCATCTCCGCCAACCTGGATTATTTCGGCCATCCGTCGGGGTGGGCCCCGCTATTGAGCTTCGAAGTCAATGAACTCATGTTCGACACGGAGATCGAACGTTCGGCTGAAATCCTGTACTACACCTACTGCATCAAAAACAAGCAGGCCACCGCACAGTCCCAGTATGATTCGATCAGCAAATTCCGGGGTCAACTGCTGACGGATATCGATTCCGCCAGGGAGGAGTACGAAAAATCACTGGAGAAAATCACGGAACTGGAGGTGTCGGCCCGAAATATAAGCGCAAGAATTTCCCAGATCCAGAGCGACCTCAAAGCCAAGGAGGAAGAACTCAGCCGGGAAGCCGAAGAACAACTGAAAGACCCAACCTGGCTATCAGCAATCAAGATAGGGCTGAAAACCACAGGCACCCTGTTGAATATGCTACCGGTGGGTCAGCCCGCCACGGGCGCCGTGGGCAGCGCTTTGACTTTGGTAAGCAACATCGACCCGGAAAAGCCGTGGGATTCCATCATAGGAGGAGTGGACATCGCCAAGACATTCTGTTCCTCGAAATATGACGAAAAGAGCGGGGAGATCAAAAAGATTCTCGAAAAGGTACCACAGGGAAAAGAGAAGGAATACGAGAAGCTCAGCGCCTCCAAGAACGCTTACGATGAGGCCAAATCCGCGTGCTCGGCGTTATCGGACGGTCTGAAGGACATGCAGAAGTATTTCGAATCCCAGAGCGTTTCCGAGGACGAGTTACAGGCTGTTCTGTCCGGGTTGAAGGAGAAATCTCCCGAATACCAGGATTTGCTGGAGAAATCGGAGAAGATGCTGAGTGACAAGCGGGAGTTTGCCGACAAGCTCAACAATGCGATGCAATCGCTTAACCGGTGCCTCAATGTCATCAACGATGACATCCTTGCCGCGGACTCACTCATGCTGGATATGGAAAAGGTCAGGGCCGGACTGAATCCAACCGTAGCCTCTTATGTGGACGGCATGGAGCGCCGCGCCTATGACCGCATCCTGGAATACCACTACTACCTGGCCAGGGCCTACGAATACAGGCTGCTCAGGCCCTACAAAGGCAATCTGGATTTCGAACAGATCATAAAGGACCTGGAGAAAGTCGCCCAAGTGGAATGCTGGGACAAGCTGGATTCGGAGACCTTCAAATCAACCTACAGGTCGGTGTTCAGGGACAAGCTCGCAGACATCGCCGCGGAGATCTTCAAAGAATACAGCAACCACCCCCAAGAGCTCTCTCTGAAGCTCCAGTACGCCCTGTCGGACGAAGAGATCGGACAGCTCAATGGGGGCTGGAGCGTGAAAGTGGATTTCTCGCGCCTGCTCCGCAACGAGGAAAATCTGCGGATCGTATCCGTGGGTGTGCTGTGCCGCGATGATGACGGACGGCGCGGCTATATCCGCACCTCTCCCAAGACGGGAAGCTATCCCACCAACGCCTATCTGGATCTGGATTTCACCCACCCGGGAATTTCCATGATCAGGTCGGACAACCATGTGTACAAGTACACGCACAAGGTTCTCGACGAACCCAATCCCCATGTGTGGACCGCCAGATACACACCCGGCACCGATACCCTGGACAACGGCGGTCCCAGCGAGGCGGCCGAGTCGCTGCTCAAATCCCTGCTCACCGGAGAGGCACTTTCCGGGATCATGATCTATTCACGCCCGTCGGCATGGGCTGAAATAGAGATCACCAGATCCGAACCCATTGAATTCGGCAAGGACATCGTCATCGATGAACTGAGGCTGGAACTGAAGTACGACTATTTCAAGGATAAACGCGACACTGCGGACAAGAGAATTCTGGTCACCACCCTCGTTCCCGACGGGCATCAGAACCTGATCGCGCACATAAGCGACATGAAGCCTTACTTCGCCATTGACAAGCAGGATATCAACAGCCGCCAGGACGCAAGGGGAGAGGCTCTGCGGATTTTTACACTGGAGGAAAAAGAAGTAGTAACCATCACCGCGCAGGCAAAGCTTGGCGGCCAGGTATTCAACCAGTGGACCGACATGACAGGAACTCCGCTTGCCGGAGCATACGAATGCTCCGCCACCCTTAACCTTAAGGATACCCAGACAATCTGCGCTCAATATGTATCCGGGTCGGACGCCACCAATGAAGTAAGGGGGATGGTACGCCCCTTGCCGAACCTGGTTGAAGCGAACAATACGAACGCCTGAGTTCGCGCCCCTTATCCACATCGCAAAACGGGGTTCATCATGACAGAGTTATCGACGGCAAACAGTTTTATCGTCCGGATTTACCGGGTCGACACGGACGACCCGCGGAAGCTCACGGGCCTGGTAGAGGCCATGGATGGCAGCGGAGAACGGGCTCCGTTCAACCATATCGATGAGCTTGCGTTGCTTCTGAGCGGATGGTCCGCCAAGTCCCGAAAAAATGAGAGAAAAAGAAGCATAAAATAATTTTCAAACATCACTTTCAACGAATCAACAAAACAAAAGGAGGCAGATATGCACGGAAGAATCATGGCACTAGCGTTCATGTTCATGGCGACCATCGGGAGCGGCATCTCCGGAGCCGAGGAAAGCAAAACGGCCTTTGACGCCCACGATACCGGCATCCGCTATCATTTCAACGATACGGACATGGATTTCAATTTCGGCACGATTGTCCTCGGCGCGGCGGTAAACCATGGCTGCGAGATCGGCGAGGCCTTCTACACCGCCTCGAAGATCAAGGACGGCAATGCCGCGAGTTGGCAGAAGGAATGGTTCCAGATGGCGAAACGGGCAGAAAAGAGGGGAGAGGAATCCCTGGCTGCCGGCCACCGGGTAAGCGCCAGGGATCAGTTGCAGCGGGCAGCCTACTACTACCGCATATCACTTCTCTCCATCCTGCCGAGCGATCCGCGTCTGAAGGAAAGGGCTGAAAAGAGCCGAAGCCTGATGAAAAAAGCCGGTGCGCTTTTCGACCCGCCTTTGGAGTACTTCGAAATCCCTTTTGACGGGACAGTCCTTCCCGGCTATTTCCGCAAGGCAGCCGCCGGAACGAAGCCGGCAAAAACCCTGATCATGATAGGCGGCGGCGAGACCTTTGCCGAGGACCTGGTGTTCTACATCGCCCCCCAGACCCATGACCGGGGTTACAACTTCATGACCGTGGACCTGCCGGGGCAGGGGCTTCTACCCCTGAAAGGCAAGGTATTCAGGCATGACATGGACGTCCCCATGCGAGCGGTCGTGGATTACGCCACCAAGCGCAAGGATGTGGACCCCGCCCGGCTGGCCGCCTACGGGTACAGCGGCGGCGGCGGATTCGTGCCCCAGGCTGCCATGAACGACAAACGGATCAGGGCCATTGCTATGAATTCAGGCGTCATGGACGCGTATCTTCTCTTCTCCACCATGCCCGCAACGCGGGCAACGCAGGAGGAGATGGACTCCTGGACGAGCTTTCACACCAACATCGTCAAAGCCATCTGCTGGCGCTGGGGCGTGCCCATGGATAAACCGTCGGATCTGGTCAAGGCAAACAAGGACTTTACCTTCGATCCGGAAAAAATCGCCGTTCCGGCCCTGCTCATCGTAGGCGAAGGGGAGGTTAAAAGCCAGGAAGTCCAGCGGCAGCAGGCGGTTATCATGCGCGGTCTTTCCAATCCCATGAAGAAGATGGTAATCACGCCGGCCGACGAGGGCGCGGCGAACCATTGCGTCATGGAGAACCGCAGCCTGGTGGGCCAGGTTCTGTTCGACTGGCTGGATGAGGTCTTTAAATAGAATACGCGAGCAATAACAAACGACTGGCTTCAACGGTGACTCAATGAAAACAATCATACCGGCGGCAATTATATTTTTACTGCTCACCCTTCCCAGCGGGGCTCATGCCGATGGGGAAAAAACCGATGTCATTCACCTTCACAGCGGCCCCATAAGCGGAAAGGTTGAAGACGGGGGGCGGACGTATCTCGGCATCCCCTACGCCGCCCCGCCGGTGGGATCACTTCGCTGGAAACCTCCTCAAGAGGTAGCTTCGTGGACGGATGTGCTGAAAGCCACAGAATTCCGTTCCTCCTGCCCGCAGCCCGACAAGAATCAGGACAGTAAATACAGCGAGGACTGCCTGTATCTGAATGTCTGGTCCCCGGCCAAAAGGCCAGATAAAAATTTGCCGGTCATGGTCTGGATTCACGGTGGCGCCTTCAACTTCGGCGGTGCATCACTGGCTGAATACAACGGTAAAACTCTCTCCCGGAAAGGGGTGGTGGTCGTGACCCTCAACTACCGCCTCGGTCCACTCGGTTTTCTTGCTCATCCGCTGTTGTCCAAAGAATCTCCCAACGGCGTGTCCGGCAACTACGGCCTGCTCGACCAGATCGCGGCGCTGAAATGGGTGCAAAAAAACATCGCCGCTTTCGGGGGAAATCCTGGCTTGGTAACCATTTTCGGTCAATCCGCCGGTTCCAGGTCGGTTTCTCTGCACATGATCAGTCCCTTGTCCGCCGGACTTTTCCATCGGGCCATAGCACAAAGCGGCGGGCCCATAATCGGCTCGGAGTACCTGTCCCCCCTTTTTAACGGCGACATGGCTAACGTATCGAAAATGGGCCAACGGCTGGCCACCAGGCTCGGTTGCGACAAAGCGGAAGACGTCCTGGCCGCCATGCGCGCCAAATCCGCGGAGGACATAGTAAATACCGCCGCTTGCAACACCAGCGTATTTGACGATTCGGGACTCTTCTTCGCACCGGTTTTTGACGGCTGGGTACTTCCAAAAGATCCGCAGACGGCATTCTCCAGCGGACGGCAGCACGATGTGCCGATCATTGCCGGCAGCACTCTCAATGAAGGCAACATTTACCTTGCCAATGAAAAGGACCTGTCAGCAAGAAAATACCGGTCATTCCTCAAATCCAGGTTTGGCGTCAATGCCCCGAAGGCGCTTAAAATGTTCCCCGCGCATCAGGCAAAGGATGTCGCCCCGGCCATTGACAGAATCCTGACGGTGGCCGCGAACGCACAACCGGCACGGCTTGTGGCCCAGTCTATGGAACGGATGAAATCGAGGGCATACCTGTACCAGTTCACCCGCCAGCCGGACACTACGCTGGCGCGCAAGCTGGGTGCGCATCACGGGGTGGATCTTGCCTATGTTTTCGGGAATATGCCCACAACGGAACGCTATGACGACACTGACAGGATATTGTCCGGAAAGATAATGGATTACTGGGTAAACTTCGCCAAAACCGGTAACCCCAACGGGCCGGGTCTTGTGGATTGGCCGGCGTACACGAGCGCAACCGATATCAATTTGGAATTTTCGGATGCAATTCAAACGAATACTCGTCTTTTCAAGAAGGAAGCCGATTTCATCAGCCGTATGAACAGCCTTCGAAGAGATAAGCCGAATAAATAAGGAATAAGAGGGAAACCTAGGCAGCCCTATGCGACATTATACCAGCAGGGACGGACTCACGAATTTGGAAAAAATCCACTCTGATTGACACCCAATTTTTCGATGATATTATTTTGACAAAATAATCGCATATGGAGGGGGGACAAATGAACTTAATATTTGAAGCCAGTGACGTTTTGCAGTTTGCCGTATGCATGGAAGAGAATGGCGGGCTTTTTTATCGTAAAGCCGCCAAGCTTTCTGAAAAGAGCGAGGTCAAAAAATTATTCGAATTTCTGGCATCCGAAGAGGAGGAGCATAAGAAAACATTCGAAAATTTTCTTTCGCAGGTAACCTTGTATGAGCCGCCTGAAGAATATCCGGGCGAGTATCTGGCATATCTCCATAACTACATTGATGGCAAAGTGTTTTTTACGAACGACTCCTCGATGCCTAAATCCATTGATACCGCCAGCGCTCTAGACTATGCCATCCAGAGGGAAATGGATGCCATTCTCTATTACACGGAGTTAAAACCTTTTGTAAGCGCAAATGACCAAAAAACCATTGACTCCATCATTGACGAGGAACGCAGGCACTTCGCTCAGCTATCGGAAATAAAAAAGATCTATTACACAGAGATACAGTCTTTCGTAAGCGCAAATCAACATAAAGCCATTGACTCCATCGTTGACGAGGAACGCAAGCACCTTGCTCAGCTATCGGAAACCAAAAAGAAACTTTAATTCTGCTTTGTCACATTGCGAAAAGCGATCAAACGATACGGGCACTGAAGTAGCACCCAGACATACCGAACACACGCAAGGCGGGCAACGGAAACGAAGTCCGCCTTTTTTGTGCCATTAACGCAGGGGTCACAGGCAGGTGATAGACATTGACAGGAGGTGCAAATTCCAGTACCGTTAAGCGCAAAAGTAAGGCCCTGGGGGAGTTCGCCAGAACTGAGATGATTCCACGGAATCAGACCCTTTGAACCTGATCCGGTTAATTCCGGCGTAGGAAAGCGGCTC
>WSSedB1CaDRAFT_10000588_pt1 | contig 15213 bp, 7 predicted proteins | sample WetSurSB1Cattail_FD_9460 | JGI IMG/M metagenome (IMG submission 9460)
CCCGATCCCGTCCCGGTTGCTCGTATGCCCCACGAGCCGCAGCGTCAGCCAGTGATTCTTCGTCTCAGTCTCGTTCAGGAGCACATGCGCCGCCCCGCCGTTTGTCGTCACCACGGCGTCCATCCGTCCGTCGTTGTTCAGGTCCCCGATCGCCATTCCGCGGCCTACCCAGGCATCGTGGAAGATGTCACCCGACACGTCCGAGACATCCACGAAGTGCCCCTTCACATTGCGCAGCAGCGCCATCGGCTCCTTGTAGCGCAGCCGGGGTGACACCGTCTCAATGTTGTCCATGTCGTGTCCCTGTGAGATCAGCAGGTCCTTCCACCCGTCGTTATCGTAGTCCATAAAACGTAAACTCCAACCCGAGTGAAGTTGCGACATGGCCGCGAGCCCGCTCGTGAACGACGCGTAGTTGAAGGTGCCGTCCTTGTTGTTCTGGTAGAGCGCGTAGCGCTGGTTCGCAAGGTCCGTCACTACCAGGTCAGGCCACCCGTCGTTGTCATAGTCGGTAAAGTCCACTCCCATACCCGCGTACGTGTTCCCGTCGCCATTCACCGCTACACCCGATTCCAGCCCTACCTCGCTGAACGTGCCGTCCGCCTTCTGGTGAAACAGAAACTCCGGCATCGAATCGTTCGCTACAAACAGGTCGATGCGCCCGTCGCGGTCGTAGTCTGCCAGTGCAATCCCCAGCGCCTTGGCCGGCGTGTCCAGGTGCAGCTTGTTGGCCACTTCGCTGAAGTGCCCGTTGCCGTCGTTGTGATACACCAGCATCGCAATCGGCGGAAACACGTCTGGATGGCAGATGCCGCGATACCCTTCGCGATGTTCGCCGCACCACACATCGTTCCAGTCCCATGTCACGTAGCGGTCTACCACCAGGTCCAGCCGACCGTCATTGTCCAGGTCCACCCAGGCCGCGCTCGCCGACCATCCCCCACCGCTCACGCCGGCCTTCTCCGTCACATCCGTGAACGTGCAGTTGCCATTGTTGTGGTACAGGTGGTTGCTACCGTAGCCGGTCACGTACAAGTCTTCATTGCCGTCATTGTCGTAGTCGCCTACAGCCACGCCCATGCCATAGCCCACGCCCTGTAATCCGGCCTTTTCCGTGATGTCCTCGAACGTTCCGTCCGTCTTCTGGTGATACAGCCGATTCCAGTCCTTCGGCCCTATCTTCTGTGGCACAAAACCCGGCGGAGTTGGGTCGGTGTATGGCGCCCCATTCACAAGATAGATGTCCAGTCGGCCGTCGTTGTCGCAGTCAAACAGCGCCACGCCCGAGCCCATCGTCTCCAGCAGGTACTTTCGCGTCGTGTGCGGCGCCACGTGCTGGAAGTGCACGCCCACCTTCTCCGCCACATCTACAAACCGCGCCGGTACCAGAGCATCGCCCTGCGGCATCACCGTCTGCTGGGCGCCACATGCCGCTGCGCCCAACGTGATGATAGCCAGCAGCGTCGATCCGCTCTGATACAGCCTCATTGCCGGCCTCCCTCTGCAGCCTTCGCCGCGCCCGGCCCGAAGCGCAGCCGCAGGTCGCTCGACGACAGAGAACAACCGCCATCGGGTTGATGGCGGCTAGACCGATGCCCCAGTTGGGATATGGACAAATGGTAGGCGTTGTTTGCTTTTCGCTCTTTCATAGATAGTTGCGCTCACCAGCAATTGGATCGATTAACGCGTGGATTATTCGGGGACACGCCAATCGTCATTCGTAATCGGTGCTTCTCCAGAGCTGATAAGTCTCTCCCAACGGCTGCGATATTTCTGTTCGTAGGAGTGAACGGTCCGATCGTAATTCATGTTCGGGTGGTTTACAAACTGCCAGCTGATGTGAACTTCACGCGCCGACGCAGGCAGATGGAGGCCGTCTTTCTCGATGCGCAATGGCTTGCCATCCACCGTAGCTTGCAGGGGTTCGAGGAACCAGGGCAGGTGCACCACTACTTGGTCCGGCGCGTGTGTGAAGTGGTTGTCCAGAGACAGATGTGCCTCATCATTGCCAACTGCGACTAGCGTAAAGCCAACGCGACCAAAAGTGGTTGTCGCGCCGGAAACAGCAATGCGTTTTCCAGGCCCAAGCCACTCGGGTGAGATCGCGGAGAGCAGGTGCAGATTGCGCCCCTGTTCGCGGACTAGCATGTTGCGCAGCAGGTTGCGGTAGTCCGCGGCAAACCATGCGTGCGGCGTCAGGTTACCTTCGAAGTCGCGTGTGCCCCAGGGGCGGATTGCGTACTCGAATCCTGCATGGGTCGAACTAGTGTGAAGAAGTTCCGCGTAAAACTCGCGGAGCGCCTGCTCCTGTTCGCCGCGCACGAGCTCGGTGAGGGTGTTCTTGATCGTTAGGTAGTGATGCAGAAAGATTCCATCGTCCGGCTCGGCGTATGTACTGATGCCTTCCTGGTACTGAGCTTGCACCTTTTTGAGTGTGGCGGTTACACGTGGATCCCATGGATCGAGCAGCGGCCTTGGAGTAATCGCCAGAAGGTTTCCCCAGTCAGTGCCCTTCCATGCGCCAGCATCGAGACTGGGCGGCAGCGTACCACCCTGGCTGGCGGAAACCTTGTTGAGAAGAGCGAAGAAGACAGTCGCGTAGTCGTTGCGCTCCTTCTCAAAGCGCCGGAGCTCAGCCGTGCGGTTCAGAGCGCGGGCGATCTCGATGCCGGCATCCAGACCGTCAAGAGCAAGGAAGTTGTAACCAGTCAGGTGACCTGGAACATACTCGTTGTCGCGCACATCGGTTGCCGGTATCAGATGCAGCGTATCCTGAGCGCGCGCCTTCTGGAGCCAGTCGAGCGCGCGGAGCATGGAGGGAAAGACGCTGGCAGCGAAGTCGCGATCGTGGGTGATGCGGTAGTGTTCGCCGAAGGAGAGCATGGCTTCGCCCCATCCATCAAATTGATCGGGTTGGGAGACGAAGTTGCCGTCGGATTGTTGGCAATCGAGGAAAAAGCCAAGCACTTGTCCGCCGATGTCTGGGTAGCCGGTGGTGTCGTACATGCGCACGTAGTCGGCATTGTCGCGGAGATAGAAGCGGTGGTACTGCAACTGGCCGGCGGTTTGAATGAATCGGCCGTTGACGATGTTGCGGCCCAGCAGGTCGTAGACGAGGCTGGCGTAGAAGGTTTCGACGGGCTTTGTTTCGGGAAGTTCGATCTGCATGCCGCGGCTCAAAAGCCTGGTCCAGTAGGCTACGACGCCCTGATGCGCTGCGTCGAAGTCAGCCTTCTCCAAGTTGATTGCTTCAGTCGATTCCCTTGCAACTGGAATCAACGGCATGATCAGGTCGATGTTGCGGCTCTCCCCGGGCTTGAGTACCAGCGCGTATTCCACCGTGCAGACGGGGGTGGTGGGCGTGAGTTTCAGCGAGTCGGACGCGGTGGGCAGGATGCGGTTGTAGTGCGTGTTGAAGGTAAGTTGCTCGTGCGGCGCGGGGTCGAGCGGGTAACGGAAGATGATGCGGTTATCGCGCAGGCAAGAGCCGGAGGCCATACGATAGCTCCAGTCGGCGCGGAACGGCTCGCCCGGCTGAGAGTAGCCGCCAAGCTTGTCGGGCAGCACAGGACGACGGAAGCGATTATCCGGCTGCGGCTGGGCAGTGGTTTGTTCTCCATCGTAACGCACAGCCGAAGTGAAAAAGGCCGCGCGCGGTTGGGATCCGGAATTCGTGAGCGTCACACGGATGAAATTGGCGATCTGGCCGGTTGGCGCGGACTCATCTGTCTGTGGCTGCGGAATCTGAGCAGCAAGGACTGTGAGCTTGTAATCGATGCCCTCGTCACTGACCTTATATAGGACGATCGGCAGATAGCCTTGCTCTAAGGTGCGAACACGCGCCGCGATGGGTGTGCGCTCGGGTCCAGTGAAGAACATCAGCTCGCCGTAGCCTGTGTAGAGGAAGCCTTCGGGCGTGATCTCGGTGGCCGAGGGCGCGTTCATGACTCCGATGACGTCAGTGGGGCGGCTGAAATAAGAGAAGGGCTCTCCGGGGCGATCGATATCGGGGTTGACCATCTGCGCGGACAGATGCGCCGACAGCAGCACAGTCAAGAAAGAGCAAAGAGCGAAGAGCGGCAAGATGGGTCGCGGAGATCCGGCGTTGTGTGTCATGGCGATTCCTGTCCTGTGGCATTCTTGACGGCGGTTGCGCGAGCGAGCCAGTTTGCAGAGAAGTGTTTTGGAGGTAAAGATGAAACAATTTTCACGTTTTGAGCCGTGCGGGAAAAGTGGATGAACTGCTTTGCGGCTACTGAGTTGTTCGGGGGATATTGAGGAGCAGTTGCCGCGAGAACGGAACTGCTCCCCGATGAGTGATCAGGCGAGATCGACTTTGAGCGTGAGGCCAATCTCCGAGGTGTGGGCCACAGGAACGGTGACGTGCAACCCGTCGTTCTTCTGGTTCCAGGTTAGATCGCCGTCGTAACCGAGGATGCGGACGCGCTGGATTTTGCCGATTGCCTGCGGGCTCAACAGTCCCAGAGACTTGACGACGGCTTCGTCGGGACGGCCCATCACGAAGGAGTAGATTGTGCTGCCCTTCGTGGTAAAGCGAATGTCCTCGGCGGTGAGCGCCTGCTGCTTGTCCTCGTTGAAGTTGCCGGCCTCAATCTTGCGCTGAGTTGACGGCCCTTCGCCGTAGGCCTTCCACGGACGCGAGGAGTAGATGCCTTCAGAGTTGACCTGCATCCACGCGGTGATGTCGTCGAGGACCTTAATCTCTTCAGAATCGAGTTCGCCGGAGTTGGGCAGCGGGAAGTTGAGCAACAGGTTGCCGTTCTTGCTGACAATGTCGACGAGCATGTCGATGACTGTTTTTGCCGACTTGTATTTGGCGCCACGCTTATAGTGCCACTCGCCAATGCACGTGTCCGTCTGCCAGGGGTTCGGAGAGATGCCATCAGCAACGCCGCGTTCGTGGTCCAGAGCGCAGGTGCCGACGGCGCAGTCAGTGTTTTCCTTGCTGTTATAGACGGCTTCAACTTTTCCGCCGTGTTGGTCTGCGCTAGCGTTGTACAGATGCGCGACCATTTGCAGGCCGTAGTCCTCGAAGGGAAGATGGCCGTCGGTGTAGAGAAGGTCAGGTGTGTACTTGTCGATGAGGTCAGTGATGCGAGCCAGATAGTGGCGCTTCCATGCATCGGGAATGCCGTCGTCATTCCAATCGAGCTTGTCGCCGAAGCGCTCGACATCGGCGTCGTGATAGAGATCGGCGTAGCGCGCATCTGTACCGTCGTAGGGTACGCCGGCCAGGGGGCCGGTCTTGTCGGAACAGTGGGCGACCGCGAACCACTTGTAGCTGATCCACAGATGTTCGCTGACACCGAATCGCAAACCATGCTTGAGCGCGGCGTCACGCCAGATTCCGACGACATCCTTTCTGGGGCCCATTTTTACTGAATTCCAGCGGGTGTACTTGGAATCCCAGAGATCGAAGTTGTCATGATGCACACCCATGCTGACGAAGTAGCGGGCACCGGCCTTCTTATACTGTCCCATCAGATGATCGGGGTCCCACTTGTCGGCGTGCCAGCGGTCCACGAGATCCTTATAGCCCACTTTGGATGGATGACCATATGTTGCAACATGATACTTGTACTGGTCGGAGCCCTGCATGTACATGTTGCGCGCGTACCAGTCGCCAGCTTCGACGGCCGATTGCGGACCCCAGTGCGACCAGATGCCGAACTTCGCGTCTCGGAACCACTCGGGAATGCGATAGGTTCGCAACGACGAACGTGTGGGCTGGAAGGGTCCGGTGGCCAGGCCGCCCTTTGCGCGAGCGATGCGTGGCAGTGCCAATGTGGAACAGGCTCCACCCACCAATTGAAGTAATTCACGCCGGCTGATCGGCATCGAGATATCCTCCTGGGCGCGATGCGAAATGCGCGCTTCGTTATGACTTTCGGTGAGACTTGCTGAGGGACGGATCGGACGCCGCCAGCGACGCGCGCAGGCGCGCCTCGGCTTCGGCAGTCCAGTAGCCGCAGTTCAAACTGAGAAAGACCGAGGTGTACGGGATGCACAGGGTGGTTTTGAGAATCAGGATGCGGAAGAGCGATGCAGCCTCATCGAGACTGGCGATGATCTGCTCGTGTGGAAGCACCTGGAGATCATGCGAGGCCAGGAGTTGCTCCAATTCGCGCCGGTACACGTCGACGCCGGGCGCGACTTTCTCGGGAACGTGCGCGAGTTCCTGATCGGTGTAGATGATCGGGCGGATGTGTTTTTGGCTCGAGAGGGATGCTAGCACCTTCCGTAGTACTTCAAGTTGATCGGCGCCGGTCGCGATGGTTTCAATGCCGGGGCTGGAGTGGGCCGGGTAAGCAGAGTCGGCGATAACAATCCAGTTGCGATGCCCGAAGTTGGGTAGTATGCGGTCAAGTGCGAGTTCCCAATCACTATTCGGCAATGAATTGCTGGAGTTCACGAAGAGCCTCGCTGAGGTGAGTTGGCAAGTTGGTGTACGAACGATGAACTGACATGTGGACGCGTAGAGCGAAATCGAATGCAACGTAGGCGTTGGGGCGCGATGGAGGCAGGCTGGCAGCCCCAACGCTGGAGGACGCGGAAACCATTATCAATCCGACGCCTCCGGAAAAACCTATTCTGCGTCCGGACAAACGGCAACCTTTCCACAGCGGCCTGACGCCATCAGTCGATAGGCCTCAGGAGCCTGCTTGAGCGGGAACCTGTGGGTGATGATCTGCTCAGGATGCAAGTTCCAGCGTACTAGCCGCTCGACGAGCTCTTCCATGAGCCAGGTCGACGTGACCCACGAACCCAGGATCGTTTTCTGATCGTGGATGATATCGGGGGATGGGTTAAAGGCGACCGTGCCGCCCTCACCGATCATGACCATCTTTCCCCATTTGCGGGTGGCGCGGATGGCGATGGCGCGGGCTTCGGCATTGGCGGAGCAATCGACGGCGCGCTCGACGCCGTAGCCACCGGTAAGGTCGCGTACCTGCGCGACGTTGTCGGGGCCGGCGGCGAGGACGTTGTCACAAAGTCCCAGACTGAGGGCGAGGTGACGGCGCTCCTCAGCGATGTCGATGCCGATGATCTTTTCTGCGCCAAGCTTGCGGCAGAGGGCTCCGGCGGCGAGGCCGACCGGTCCGAGGCCGGTGATGAGAACGGCATCGTTGCCGCAGATACCCATCTTCTCGAGGCCCTCGTAGACCGTGCCGAAGCCGCAGGCAACCTGGGCACCATCGAGGAAGCTGAGGCTGTCGGGAAGGTAGATCAGGTCCTTCTCTTCGGCTATCATGTACTCGGCCATGCCGCCGTCGCGCTGCCATCCGTAGGCGCGGCGATATTCCGCGCTGGTGCAGGAGATCATGTAACCGCGGCGGCAGTCGTTGCAGACGCCGCAGCCGGAGATGTGATAGACGATGACGCGATCACCGGCCTTAAACCTGCGGCAGCCCGGGCCAGCTTCGACGATGACACCGCAGGGCTCGTGGCCGGCGATGACTCCCTGATAACCCTCCGGGCCTTTTCCCAAATGCTCGTGGTAGATGCAGCGAATGTCGGAGCCGCAGATGGTGGAGGCGCGCACGGCTAGAAGTACTTCTCCGTGCCCAGGCGCGGGAACGGGAACGTCTTTCAGTTCCACGGTGCTGTCGCCAGGAAGATAAGCGGCTTTCATGGTCTTGCTCATTTCGTATGTCCTCCTCCCCCCGGCTTCCGCAAGCCTGCGGCATGAGGGGCGTGAGTTGAGAGCTGCCCGATCATGGCGGCGTGATTTCCCCGTTCCGGTCCCAGAGGTCTTCCCAGGTCTGGTTGTCTTTCCAGAGGAAGACTTGTCCCTTGATGAGCCGGCAATTTCGGTCAATCCGGGCGATGTCGTTCATCTCCTGCTCAGTGAGCGGGTCGTGGACGGCGCACTGCAGGTTGGCAAGGATATTGCGCGGATTAGTGGAGAAAGGAATGGGAATCTGACCGCGCTGCACGGCCCATTTGATGCAGACAACGGCGGGATGAACGCCATGCTGCTTCGCAATGCGGCGGATGACTGGATCTTCAGTAGGCGAAGTGTCTTCGTCTGTTCGATCCCGCTCCGGGCGAGCAGGTGATCCGATGGGCGAGAAGCCGATGGGTTGGATTCCGTTGCGCATCAAGTACTCGAAGAACTCGGGCTGCTGAAAATGCGGGTGCAACTCCATCTCGTTGGCCACCGGTTTAATTCGGGCGTCGCGGAGCAACAGCTTCGTCTTCGGGATGGTCATGTTGGAGGTTCCGATATTGCGCACCCAGCCCCGATCGACAAGCTCCTCCATCTTGCGCCACGTGCGCATGTAGTTCTCGTGGATATAGGGCTGTGCGTTGGGGCTGCGGGCACCTACGTCGCAGCCGGGCGGATGATGATTCGGAAACGGCCAGTGGACAAGGTAGAGGTCAAGGTACTCGATCTTCAAATCGGCCAGAGACTTGGCGCACGACGCGATCACGTCATCTTCGCCGTGCTTGTCGTTCCAGAGCTTGGAAGTGATCCAAAGCTCTTCGCGGCGCAAGCCGCTCTTGAAGAGTCTTTCGAAGGATTCGCCGACCTGCTTTTCGTTTCCGTAGACCGAGGCGCAATCAAAATGCCGGTAGCCCACCGATGCTGCATACTCGACAGCCTCGGCGACAGCGGAGGGCGGAACATGGTCGGAGCCGAATGTGCCCAGACCGATTGCGGGAATTTGCACACCTGAGTTGAGGGTTCTAACCGGAATATCAGCGGGATTTACAGGATTGGACGGAGAACACTCCGGGACGTTCGCAAGCCGCGTCATAATGGAAGACTCCAGTGAAGTCAACGATAACTTGAACGTTGTAAATTATGGGTATGTGTTCTGTCCGTTGTCAAGAACGGCTGGAAAAATAGTGCGTAAATTATCTTGGGAGCGATGGAGACGATGGCGGGAGATGGACGCCGGAATCGAGAGCGTTGCTCGCGCGATCGCAATCCTGCTGCACGTTAGGCAACATATTTCCTGGAGTACACTCACGTTATGGCGACGCGCCTCAAGGACATTGCCCAGGATCTGGGCCTCTCAGTTGTCACAGTATCCAAGGTTTTGCGTGATCACCCCGACATCGGAGCGGAAACGCGCAAACGTGTACTGAAACGGATGAAGGAGCTCAATTACCACCCCAACCTGGCAGCACGGGCGCTGGTAACAGGGCAGACATGGACACTAGGTCTTGTGGTGCCTGACCTGCTGCATCCGTTCTTTGCTGAGATCGCAAAGGTGATTTCCACGGAGATCCGCAAGCACGGCTACAGCCTGCTGATCTATTCGTCTGACGAGGATCCAGAACTGGAGGCGCAGGAGATCCGACAGCTACTGGCGCGGCGAGTGGACGTGATCATGGTTGCCTCCGCTCAGTGGACATTGGAGAGCTTTCGCCAGATTGAGGAGCAGAAGATTCCTTACATTCTGCTGGATCGCAGCCTTCAAGGATTAGAAGCGAACTTCATCGGTGTGGACGATGAGGCGGTGGGTGCCCTGGCCACGGAGCACCTGATCGAACAAGGCTGTAGGCGGATTGCCCACATTCGAGGTCCAGAGGTGAGCACAGCGGTTGGACGTCTGGAGGGGTACCGGAGAGTCCTTGCCTCGTACAACATGACGCCCATGCCGGGGCACATCGTTTCGCTTGGTAGTTCAGGAGACAGCCGAGGCGAACGCGGCGGGTACGACGCGGCCAGGAAGCTGCTGGCCACTAAGCCGCGCCCTGACGGCATTTTCTGTTTTAACGATCCTTCGGCCATGGGAGCCATGCGCGCGATCATCGATTCTGGGCTGCGGATTCCCGAAGACCTGGCTGTAGTGGGATGCGGCAACCTTTCGTTCTCGGACTTTCTGCGAGTGCCGCTCACCTCTGTGGACCAGGGAAATGAGGATATCGGGAAGCGCGCGGCAGCCCTTGCCTTGAACATGGCGCGCAAACGGAGCCCCATGCGTCCCCGCGCGGAGCTCATTGCGCCGCACCTCGTTGTGCGGGCTTCAAGCCGGCGGATGGCACCGAAGAAGTAGAAACCCGGCGCTGCACAGGACTATCGCTGCCCGGGCTCTGTGCTTCAGTTCCAGCGGAGGGTCCGAAATTGCTGTGTCCTTCCCCTGTCCGCTGGACACTGTGTTTACCCACGCAGATTGTGCAGCTTAAGCGCCAGGGTCAAACCAGCCAACCCTTTCTGTTGACACCCATATTTTAGCGATGTTAGTTTGTGTCCGTCGTAAAGTTTACGTTAACTTTAACGACATAACTGGCAGAAGCCCGCGCAGACGCAGTCGAGACCGAAGTCGAGTTGGCAGACAGCCTCACCCGAACGATGCAGCTACGGCGATGGATCTGGTGTGCTTTCGCCTACGGCTAAAGAGCGCGATCGGCCTGCGTGATGGGGAGCCCCGTTTTGTGGAGCTGCCTCACGAGGATTGACGCATTTCGATTCGGGGTGCGATGCCGGCATCCCGGCATGTATTTCAGGAGACGTTATGAACGGCATGAGTAAATGCAGGTTCGCATTATTCGCTTCGATTCTCTTCCTGATGACTGGCTCCTTGGCCAGGGCCCAGTGGGTGCCGCTTGCTAAGGACGCGGATGCGGAGAACCGAATCTCCTGGTGGCGCGAGGCACGCTTCGGCATGTTCCTGCACTGGGGCGTGTATGCCATTCCCGGGCGCGGCGAATGGGTGCAGTGGGACGAGCAGATCCCTGTGAGCGAGTACGCCAAGCTCGCCGATCAATTCAAGCCTGAACACTTCAATCCCGATGCCTGGGCCGCGCTGGCCAAAGAGGGCGGCATGAAGTACATGGTGCTGACCTCACGGCATCACGACGGATTTGCGTTGTTCGATGATCCCGGGAGCAGCTTCACAGCCGTTAAATCGGCTGCGCATCGCGATCTTGTGGCGGACTACGTGAAGGCGGTACGCAAAGCCGGGCTGCGCGTTGGTCTGTACTACTCACCGCTCGACTGGCGCTTCCCGGGCTTCTACTTTCCCGGCGTTTATCGCGATAACGCGGAGGAACTTCGCGAGCAATACAATCGGCAGATCGATGAACTTGCGTCGCATTACGGCAAGCTCGACGTTGTCTGGTTCGATGGCGGCGGGAACGAATGGCTTGGTTTTGGCGGCCTCGCGTGGGGCGAGCATGGATGGCAGGGGCGGGCCAAGGACAAACCGTACACCGGCTCGTTCGACTGGAACGACAAGCGGACTGTGGGACATCTGCGCGAGCTGCAGCCGGATGTGGTAATCAACGATCGCACGAACGCTCCGGCAGATTTCCGCTCACGCGAAGGCGACGGAGCGCTTGGCGACTTTGAGAATCGCTACCCTTGGGAGCTGTGCACGACGATATCGGAAGGCGCCTGGGGTTATACACCGAATGCCAAGGTGAAGCCTCTCAATCGGCTAATTCATCTGCTGGTCGGCGCAGCTGGGCGCGATGGCAATTTCCTGCTCAACGTGGGGCCTCAGCCCGATGGGCAGATCGACGCTGCGCAGGCTGAGCGAGTGCGGGAGATAGGCCGTTGGCTAGGTGCAAACGGAGAGAGCATCTACGGAACACGCGGTGGCCCGTGGCTGCCTGGACCCTACGGCGTTTCGACGCACAAGGGGAAAGCGATTTATGTACATGTTCTTCAGGCGTCGAAGGACTTCAAGCTCTCGTTGCCGAATCTTCCTGTGCGCGTGACCAAAGCAGCAGTGCTGCATGGGGCTGAACTGCAGTTCAAGCAATCGGAACGCGGGCTGGTGATTGATATTCCGGCGGCATCTGTGGATGCGATCGATACCGTGCTCAAGCTCGAGATTGAACAGCCCTGGACAACACAGGCTGTAATCCCAGTGCCGGCATCCTAGGGCTTTGCCCGGCTTATTAACGATTGGCGATATTCAAACCAGTGGATGGTTCCGTGAACAGTTCTCTGCAATCTTCAAATACGGAGTGCGATGCGCCGTTGTTCAAGAGCGGCACTTTGCTTCCATTTCTGCTGGTGACCTCGCTGTTCTTCTTGTGGGGCGTGCCGAATAACCTGAACGATGTGTTGATCCGGCAGTTCATGAAGTCGTTTCAGATTTCTCGGTTTCAGGCAGGTCTGATTCAGTCAGCATTCTATGTTGGCTACTTTTCGCTGGCTACACCGGCGGCGCTTCTTATGCGCCGATTCGGCTATAAAGTGGGTTTTCTGCTTGGCCTGGTGCTAATGGGATGCGGATGCGTCTTGATGTGGCCCGCTGCACTGGTCGAACAGTACTCTTTCTTCCTGTTTGCGCTGTTTGTAATTGCCAGCGGCCTTTCCTTTCTTGAGACGGCTGCGAATCCATTCATCGCACAGTTGGGCGATCCGGCTACAGCAGCGCGCCGGCTGAATATCTCGCAGGCGTTCAATCCATTTGGCTCGATTGCTGGTGCGCTGATTGGAACGCGGTTTATCTTCTCGGGGATCGAGCTGACGGCTGACCAAGTGAATGCCATGCAGGCGAGCCATACGTACGCGCAGTATCTGCGCACGGAGACACTGCGTGTCGTGGCGCCGTATATAGTAATCGGCGGAGTGGCTTTCGCGCTGGCGCTCGTGATATGGCGAGTGACGTTCCCGCCTGTGGCTGTGGAGAGTGTGCAGGGTACGATGGATTTGCCGGGACAAGGGGGGTTCCGCAGCCTGCTGCGGTATCCGCACTTCCTGTTGGCGATCCTAGCGCAGTTCATGTACGTGGGTGCGCAGGTGGGGACGTGGAGCTACTTCATCCAATACGTACAGGACAACGTACACAGCACGGAAAAAATTGCCGGGTATTTTCTGACAGGGACGCTGGCGAGCTTCGGTGCGGGCCGCATGGTTTCGTCTGCGTTGATGCGTTACTTCCGTCCTGAGCGGCTGATGGGGCTGTACAGCATTGTCAACATCGGCCTGCTGGTTGTGGGAGTTCTGAACCCGGGCTGGGTAGGGCTGTGGGCGATCTTCATTTCAAGCTTCTTCATGTCTGTGATGTATCCGACGATTTTTGCGCTGGGGGTGGAAGGACTCGGCGAGAACACGAAGATCGGCGCATCGCTGCTGGTGATGGCGATTATTGGCGGCGCTGTGCTTACGCCGCTGATGGGCCTGCTGTCGCAGGCGACGGGGCAGATTGCGATGGCGTATATGATTCCGCTGGTGGGCTACGGCTTCGTGCTGCATTATTCGTTCTGGGGATGCCGCTTGAAGCCGCGAACGACCACAGCGAGCATCCGCTTGTAACAGGTTCTTGAGCGCTCGATAACAGGATGTGCAGGGAGTGACCTCCATAATGAATTCTGAACGGACTGGCTCTGGTGCGAAGGCACAGGTATTTTGCCGGATGGTGCGACGGGATCTGTGCGGACTTTCACTTGCGGCGCTGCTTGTGGTTGGCTTCGCTGCTGTTCCGGCCGGAGGCCAGTCAAGGCAGGAGACTTCCGCGTGGAAAAACGGACACTACCAGATTGAGCGGAAAGGTGTGGTCGAGCGATCGGATATTGTGCTGCAACGGCCGAATCTAAAACCGAGCGAAGCCATGCCCTTGGGCAACGGTCGGCTGGGCGTTGCAGTTTGGGCGGAAGATGGCTTGACCGTGCAGCTGAATCGAGCCGATACGTGGCCTGTGCGCCTTTCGCCGGGACAGGTTGTGCTCGAGGGGCTGAAGAAGCTGACTTCTGCTGCAGACTATGAGGGACGCCTGAACCTTTACAACGGAGAGTTTGTGGAGAGTGGCGGCGGCATGCAGGCGACCGCGTACGTCGATGACGCGCAGGATGCGCTGGTAATTGACGTAAAAGGGGCTGACCCCGAAGCGGTGCAGACGGCGAGGCTGCGGCTTTGGGCTCCGCGCAAGCCGAAGGTGATTGTGCACGAGGCGACGGGTGCTCTTGCGGAAACCTGGCTCGACAACAAAGAGGCCGGCGCAAGCAACGAGACCTTTGGGTCGTTGGCTGCTGTTACGGCCGATGCGCGCGAGATACATGCGCATGCGGACGATGCCGTGTCGATCACGATCAGTTTCAAGCCGCATCCAGATGGGACGTTCCGGGTACTGGTTGCATCGCCCGCATGGCGCGGCGGTGATGCTCCTGCAGAATCTACACGGCTGTTGGCGTCGGCAAAGTCAATTCGCGCGGACGGGCACCGCGCGTGGTGGAACGGCTTTTGGGATCATGTTGGCCTGATGAAGCTTTTCTCTCCGGATCACGCAGCTGAGTACTTTGAAAACCTGCGGATGATCGATCTGTTCGCGGCCGCTGCGGAAAGCCGCGATCGGCTTCCTGGCGGGCAAGCCGGCGTTGGCGATCTGTTTTCGCCGCTGCGCGATGAGCACCAGTGGGGACCGTCCGCCTACTGGCATTGGAACCTGCGGATGCAGGTGAGCGCGAATCTGGGAGCGGGTGCTGCAGAACTGAATGCACCGTATTTCCGCCTGTACCGGGAGAACCTGGACAACATTCTGGCGTGGACGAAAAAGCACATGGGCGGCAGGCCCGGCGCGTGTGTGCCGGAGACGATGCGCTTTAACGGAGCCGGATACGAAAACGAGGCGTGGCTTAATGGGCCTGTGCCAGTCAATTGCGGCGAAGACTGGCATCCCTACTACAACGCGCGCACGATTTCAACAGGACTGGAAGTGTCGCTGTGGATTTGGGCGCAGTATGAGTACACGGGCGATCTGGAGTTTCTGAAGAAGAACTACCCTCTGATGCGCGAGTCGGCGCGGTTTCTGCTGGCGTACGGGAAGCGTGATGCGCAGGGAGTGCTGCACACGTTCCCGTCGAATGCACACGAGAACAACTGGGATGTGCACGACCCGACAACGGACATTGCGGCGATGCGGGCGGTGTTTCCACAGATCGTGAAGGCGGCGAAACTGCTGCAAACGGATGCGGGTCTGGTGCGTGAACTCGAGGCACAGATCACAAAGCTGCCCGAGCTGCCGCTGGCGACGATTGCGTCGCCGACGGCGCTGACGCAGGAAGGGGCCGACAGCGCGGATACAATCATCGCGAGCAGCTACGATCCGGCGGCCGAGGTGCACAACTCGGAGAACATCGGGCTGGAGCCGGTTTGGCCGTATGGGCTCGTGGGCGACGACGGACCGCTGCACGCACTGGGAGTGCGTACCTTTGCTCATCGGCCGAACAAGAATGTGAACGACTGGAGCTACGATCCGGTGCAGGCGGCTCGGCTGGGACTGGCCG
>WSSedB1CaDRAFT_10000589_pt1 | contig 15185 bp, 15 predicted proteins | sample WetSurSB1Cattail_FD_9460 | JGI IMG/M metagenome (IMG submission 9460)
GGAACCGGAAGGTTTGCCTGGCCGGGCGGATTATTTTCCTTTGCTTTATCTGAAATAACTGCGGCAGGACCATTCCTTCGCGTGAACTGTTCATTCTTGAATGAGTCTATTTTAAAATGGTTTAAAGTAAACAGACCGGCACCAGTCAGTAAAAAGAATAACCCGGCTGCGATCCGGTAACGCCAGCGTCTACTGGAATTGGAAAATAACTGATCTTCCGTATCCAGGTTATTTTCGATTCGTTCCCACAGGTTTTCTCCCGGCCCCTCTTTGTGGGACCGGAGTGAGTCCCGGAATAATTTATCAACGGAGTTGTGTATATGTTCTTCCATAAGCAGCCTATCTCGCCATTTTTAATTCCGGAGTCAGATGTTTTCTCAGAATACTCCGGGCATCTGATAAATTGGATTTGGAAGTGCCTTCTGTTATATTTAACAGAGCGGCTATCTCGCGGTGTTTCATGCCCTCAAAAACATAGAGATTAAATACCATCCGGTAGGCAGGAGGCAAGGTTTGTATTAACCCGATCAATTCCTTTTCACTCAGCCGGTCCATCAGATCACATTCGGTATTAATAAAGTATTGTTCTTCCACGAGGCATATCTGGTTATAGCGCCGGGCTTTTCCCCGGAATCTTTGCAATGCGCAATTGATCATGATTTTTCGCAGCCAGCCTTCAAATGACCCGTTATTTTTACACTGGGAAATATATTTATACATCTGAAGAAATCCGTCCTGAAGAACCTCTTCGGCTTCTTCCCGGTTTTTTGAGTAACGGAGACAGAGCGACATCATGGACGGGCCATAAATATCATAGATTCTCCGCTGACAGTGCCTGTCTCTGGCGAGGCATCCTTCAATCAGTTTTTGAAGTTCACTTATTGGAATATCTTGACCATTGGTTAACATAGATGCATAAAATCCTGAAATGGTTGGGTAGATGAAATTTAAGGTTTAATTAATCCGTTGACTCCGGCAATCGCGATTAATCATATAATTTTGGCAGCAACCTTCTGTTGATATCAACGTATAAACATTAAGTACTTTAAGTTATTTTTTAGAATCTTTCAAACAGCGCATTGAAATGAATGTAAAATTATTGTTTTTATTACCTGTTTTCTTTATTTCCATACCAGATTGGCATAATAATCTGGGCGAAGCCGAGAAAATTGCCCAAAAAGAACATAAATACATCCTGCTGAATTTCTCCGGTTCCGACTGGTGCGGCCCCTGCATGCGCATGCGCAGTGAATTTTTTGAATCGCAGGACTTTAAAGAAATGGCGGATACAGAGTTGGTGCTGGTGAATGCTGATTTCCCAAGAAAGAAGAAAAATCAGCCGACACCCGCCCAGCAGAAGATTAATGATGAAATGGCCGATAAATATAATAGCCAGGGTAAATTTCCTTACACATTACTTCTGAATGCCGAAGGAAAAGTGCTGCAGACCTGGGAGGGATTACCGGAAGAATCGCCGGAGGAATTTACAATGGAAGTCCGGAATGGCATGTATTCTAACGGGCAGTAAATGGGGGCACGAACCGTATTTGACAGGACTTTTAAATTAATGGGTAACCGTTTCCAGTTAAGCGCCGTGGGTGAGGATGCGGACTGGGCAAACGAATGTATAGATGCCGGTATCGGGGAGATACAGCGCATCGAAAAACTGCTAACCACCTACAATGATGAAAGTGAAACCGCAATGATCAATCTGCATGCCGGCATCCGGCCGGTTACTGTCAGTGAAGAAACATTGGGCATCATTGAGCGCTCCATCCGTATTTCGCGGGTTACACAGGGGGCATTTGATATCACGTACGGTTCGGTCGATAAACGGTTATGGAATTTTGACACTCATCTCAACGCCCTGCCGGATAAAGAGACGGCAAAAAAAATGGCCCGCCTGATCAATTACAGGAATATTATTGTGGACAGGGAAAATTCTTCCGTGATGCTGAAAGAAAAAGGCATGCGCATTGGATTTGGCGGGATCGGGAAGGGGTATGCGGCAGATAGGGCAAAACAGGTCATGAAGGGAATGGGTGTAAGAAGTGGTATCGTAAATGCATCGGGTGATATGACGACTTGGGGAATGCAGCCCAACGGACAGCCCTGGACCATCGGTATCGTGGATCCCAATGCCAGGGACAAAATATTTTCTTATATGAATATTACTGATATGGCGGTCGCCACTTCCGGTAATTATGAAAAATATATCCTGGTCAACGGGCAAAAATATTCGCACACGATCAATCCGAAAACCGGGCTTCCGATCCGGGGCATCAAAAGCGTTACCATCATCAGCCGGAATGCTGAGATAGCCGATGCAATGGCAACGCCGGTTATGATCATGGGGATCGGACCGGGCCTGAACATGATCAACCAGATCAAAGATATTGAAGCCATTGTGGTGGACGATCATGATAAGATATTCACATCCAAAAACATTCATTTCAACTAAGATCCCCATGCAAAATCATTCTGTGAAAATATACAGCATTGCACTATTGGCCCTGCTATCCCTGGCATCCTGCGTGCAGGTAAAGGAATACCAGAAAAGCCGGATCAATGATTCGGAAATGACGCTTTCAAACAGGCATGTTGAAAAAAACGAGCTCAATGCGGAATCATATCGCGAAGGATCTTCCGGTGCCAATGGTGGTAAAACAGGTGGCGGCTGCGGCTGTAATTAAAATCCATAACCCGGTATAATACATGAAAAAACTTTCTCTTTCTGTTATCGGTATGTATCTGATGATGGCACAGGCTTTTTCACAGGACCCTTCCGGGGATAGTACAGGATATAAGCCCAAAAAATTGAAACTGGATGAAGTCAACCTCGTTTCAAGTTATTATGATCAGACCGCGGATAAGTCGGCCGTCATGGGGGGAAGGACTGATTATAAGGGAAATGGGGATGTTACCGATTTTGCCAATGGGCTGGACGTTACATTTATAGGCTGGGATAAAAAGAAAAGAAAAAATACCCTGACATTCGGCCTGGGTGCAGATTACCACACGGCTGCGTCGCAGGCTTATGTTGATTCAAACGGAACTTCCCGAAATTACGGGACAAGGATTTATCCTACCCTCAACTGGACCAGGGAAAATGAACAGAAAGGGACTTCATTTGATCTGGGGGCTTATTATTCTGCTGAACACAATTATTACCATTCCATCGGACTGAATGCCGCGGTTTCGAAGAAGAATAAGAGGAACGGGGAATTCAGTCTGAAACTGGTTGGTTATTTCGATCAGATCAAGATGATCTATCCATCGGAATTTATACCGGTTGACTCTGCAAAAAATACATCCTCCGCAGACAGTATAGTTTATATAACCACGGCAAGCGGCAATGTACAGGCTTTGAAATACAACAATGGCCAGCTGGTCGGAGGCAATTCGAAACCGGAACTACCATCCAAATCAAGAAATACCCTAACCGCTTCTTTTTCTTTTTCCCAGATCATCAACCAGCGGATGCAGGGCAGTGTTGAACTGGATATGGTTTACATGTCCGGTTATCTCGGCCTGCCTTTCCACCGGGTATTTTATAATACAGGAAAGGATACGATCGAGAACCTGCCTTCGCAAAGATTTAAACTGCCGATCGGTTTCAGGCTGAATTATTTTCTCGGGGATAATATCATATTGAGATCCTATTACCGCTTTTATGCCGACAGCTGGGGGCTCGTTTCCAATACGTTCAACCTGGAAGTGCCTGTTAAAATCACCCCCTTCTTTTCCATTTCTCCTTTTTACAGGTTTTATATGCAAACGGCCGCCAGATATTTTGCCCCCTATATGGTGCATACGATCCAGGAACAGTATTTCACCAGCAACTATGCACTGGCTGACTTCAGAAGCAATTTATTTGGGGCGGGAATCCGCCTGGCTCCTCCCCGGGGAATTCTGACAAACGGTTTGAGAATTCTTGAATTGAGATACGGCCATTATATGCAGACCACCGATCTGAATTCAAATATTATTTCACTCAACCTGGTATTTAAGTAAGAATTCGGAAACGGGTACCGATCTTTGCAGCAGCCGGATGAAACGCGGATTTAGTGAATTCTATTACCGGTTCAATTTAATCAAAATTCCCATGCACAGGATCATCCGGAAAATACTGATATTTTTACTGGTAGCTTTAATCGTCATTCAGTTTATCCGTCCGGCCCGAAATAGCGGAGCCGCAGAAAGCCCAACGGATATCACGCATTATGTACAAACCCCGGATACGGTATTGCATATCCTTCAGACTTCCTGTTATGATTGCCATTCCAACCATACGGACTATCCCTGGTACACTAATATCAATCCGGTTGGTTTTTGGCTCAGGAGCCATATCAATGATGGAAAGGAGGCAATTAATTTTTCTGATCTTTCCCTACTCAGTAAAAAGAAACTGGACCATCGTTTCGGAGACATCGCGGAAGAAGTGGAAAAAAGAGATATGCCCCTGACTTCCTACACCCTCATCCATCGTTATGCCAAACTGGACGATGGGCAGATCAGGCTGATTAAAAGCTGGACGGAAACTGCGCGGAAAGAAATCGGGTACCAGAAATAAATCTTTGGGTATACCGGGATGAAATAAATCCAGGAGCTTGTAAAAGCCAGAAAATATTTTGTATTTCCTTGTATTATCGTAATATTGCAATATAGAATTACATGGGATTAACCAAATCGGAGATATTTACTGAAAAGCAGAACAGGCTGGCGTCCATGATGAAAGCATTGGCGCATCCGGCGCGGATCGCCATCATCCAGCACGTCATCAAAACCAATTCCTGTATTTGCGGTGACCTGGTAGAGGAGCTGGGCCTGGCCCAGCCTACGATTTCCCAGCACCTGAAAGAATTAAAGAATGCCGGGCTGATCCAGGGCACCATTGAAGGTACCAGCGTCTGTTATTGTATTGAACCCAAAACCTGGAAACAATTCAAAACGGCGTTCGATTCATTTTTTGTGAGTTATGATAAAACCGGTAATTGTTGTTAATGATTTTATCCTTCCTCAATGACCCGGTTATTTTAATCCGGTAAAAACTACGATATGTCGAAACTCAGGCACAAGGTCTTATTTGTTTGTATTCACAATTCTGCCCGCAGCCAGATGGCTGAAGCTTTTTTAAATGAATACGGAAAAGGCCGGTTCGGGGCAGAAAGTGCCGGAATCGAGCCCGGGAAACTGAACCCGGTTGTTGTTCAGGTGATGCTGGAAGTAGGGATCGACCTAAGCAAAAAGGGTACAAAAGGCGTATTTGATCTTTTTAAACAAGGTAAATCCTACGATGCTGTGATTACAGTATGCGATGCAGCCAGCGCGGAAAGATGTCCCGTTTTCCCCGGAAAAGTGAAAAGGCTGGCCTGGTCATTTAAGGATCCTTCTTCCTTTAAGGGATCTCCGGAAGAGGTATTGAATAAAACCCGTGAGATCCGGGATGAAATTAAAAATGCGATCCTGGATTTTATCAAAGAAGGGGGCAGCTTGAATTATTGGATATAAACCATCTCGTATAAAAAATATTAAAATGGATGTTATGCAAACCGAGGAACAATTAAAGGAAATGGTCAGGCGGAAATACAGTGAAATCGCCCTGCAGGATAAAACTGAAAACCAGGCATCCTGTTGCGGGACTGGCGGATGTACAACGGAAGTTTATAATATCATGACGGAAGATTATTCGAACCTGGAAGGATATAACCCGGATGCCGACCTGGGCCTGGGTTGTGGTCTTCCCACCCGGTTTGCCCGCATCAAAAACGGAGACGTAGTGATTGACCTGGGTTCCGGGGCAGGAAATGATTGTTTTATCGCGCGGTCAGAAACCGGTGAAACAGGCAAAGTGATCGGGATCGATTTTACAGATGCCATGATTGATAAAGCCAGAGCAAATGCTGATAAACGGGACTTCCATAATGTTGAATTCAGGAAGGGGGATATAGAAAAAATGCCGGTTACCTCAAATACGGCGGATGTGGTTGTAAGCAATTGTGTGTTAAACCTGGTTCCGAATAAAGATGGTGTTTTTAAGGAAATCAAAAGAGTTTTAAAACCAGGCGGTCATTTCAGTATTTCTGATATCGTTTTGGTTGGAACACTTCCGGCCAAAATCAGGGAAGCCGCTGAAATGTATGCCGGTTGTGTGTCAGGTGCCATTCAAAAGCAGGCTTATCTGGAATTAATTGAAATCAACGGCTTTCAGCAAATCACGATTCAAAAGGAAAAACCCATCATCGTTCCGGATGACATTCTAAGTGCCTATTTATCCCCTGAGGAAATCGGACAATTTAAGAACTCCGGTACAGGAATTTTCAGCATCACGGTATATGCACAAAAGCCTGCAGAAGCCTGTTGCGCGCCGGGATGTTGCAATTGATAACTGACAGGCGCAAACATTCATGTATTTAGGGAAATGGAAAGATTACCATTCTCTGTTGGTTATTTATAATCAGCAAGGTATAATTATTTAACCTGGTATTCGGAGATGCCACTGTTATCAAAACCCGATTTTTTTGCAATAGCCCGGATGGTGACGCCTTCCTTCACTGCAAAGGGCTGCCGGTATAGATTTGACTTCGTAAATGAAGGAATGGAATCATTCACCGAATAATACATTTCCGCACCGGGTGTATTACAACTGATCACAGCCTGGTTATTTTTAATGGTGATCAGGGGCCGGCTGATTTTGTTTACATAGGTATCTGTACGCCCATCATGAATCACCCCCTTCCAGTTTAAACCGAAACCGAAATCATAGTCATTTCCCTGGGAGTCCCTGTAGGCCTGCATATCGTGCGGCACATCCTCATATTGCTCTTCTACGGTTTTCATATTGGCGGGCATCTGGACGGGTAATAAACCGGAAGGCTCTGTTGCGCCGGTCAGTATATCCAGGATGACCTGGTTTTGCACACCGAAGCCCGCTACAATTGCGTTGGCCTGTGTTTCAAATTCCCCGACAACAGCCGGTTTGGACAATGCCATGCAAACGATTACCGGTTTGCCATTCATGGCTTTACTGGCATCCAGGATGGATTGCAGGTCGCTTTGGTTAGTGGCTGTAACGGATTTATTATTGTAAGATCGGTTTTTTACTTCAGGTTCAGCCGGATCTCCGGCAGCGATGCTATGTGTCCGCGCACTGTTAGCTGTATATGTTCCATATTGAAGGGAGATCGGCACATAGCCGTTGCCCTGACCTGCCAGGTCGTTCTTATCATAACCAGGTCCGCCGTTCGGACTCCGGACAAAAACCAGTGCCACATCCGCTTTCGACGGATCCGTAGTGACATTAAAATATTTTTTAACAAGGTCCGTGTTTATCGCATCTTCCCATTTTTCGGGAACGACGTTTCCAAAGAAATCTGTTCCGGCGGCGGTATAACGTTTCGGAATATAAACGGCAATTCCTTTCTTCAGTGGCAGTATCTGAGATTTGTTTTTAAGAAGGACCACGGATTTTAACTGGGCTTCATATCCGGCCTGCATGAATTCCGGCTTGCCTACCGTTAATTTTGATTCTTCCACATGCAAGTAGGGATTTTCAAAAAGGCCCAGGCGGAAAATATTACGCAATAACCGGACGGCAGATTGTTCAAACCTGGCCCGCATGAATTTTTCCCCGTATTCCTTCACGCCCATATTATAGGCTTCTATAACAGGACCGGCCACATTGTTTCCACCAAACTGGTCAACGCCCGCCATCAGTACTTTATAGTGCCGCTCGGCAATCGTTTTAGTTTCCATACCCCAGCTTTTCCCTGCAAAAATATCCGGTGTCTTTCCTTCATCGGCGGTTACCAGCCAGTCTGTGCAAACTACGCCGTCGTAATGATATTTTCCTCTCAACAGATCGGTGATCAGGTAACGGCTGTATCCATTCCCGACATTTTCAAAATTCTTCTGATCCTGGTTGAACGAAATGGTATAATAAGGCATGACGGCTGCCGCCATTTTTGTTTTGCCTGAAAGTTTAAGTGCACCATCCACAAAGGGAACCAGTTGTTCATCCAGGTTGTTGCCGGGGTACACTGCAAATTTCCCGTAAGCGAAATGTGCATCGCGTCCTCCTTCTTCCGGACCTCCGCCTGGCCAGTGTTTGATCATGGCATTTACACTCTGGTAGCCCCACCCGTCTTTGATTTCAGCAGCTCCGTAAGAAGTCTGGAATCCGTCCACATAGGCCCTGGCCAGGTCTTCGGCCAGTTGGGGATCTTCTCCGAAAGTGCCGTTGATCCGCACCCAGCGCGGTTCCGTGCCCAGATCGATCTGGGGAGAAAGGGCCGTCGTGATTCCCAGGGCCCGGTATTCCTGTGCTGCGATGTTTCCGAACTGCTGAACGATTCTGGGATCAAAGGTAGCGGCGAGCCCCAGGGGTTCGGGCCACATGGAGATTTTACCACCGGATCCTAAATTATATTCCGCTGTTGCGTTTGCACTGTTCCGGGGATCCGAACTATTATTGGCCGGTATGCCATAGCCAATGCCTTCCACCAGCGCCTGCACATGATTATTCCATTTTGCCGCTACTTCAGGCGAAGCCACAGTGGTAACAAGCACATGCCGGAGATTATCCTTCATCAGAAATTCCTTTTGCTGGTCGGAAAGATCCGAAGCATCTGCGCCGCTTTCTGCAAAGGGTTTCCCGTTATAGGTTCCGGCGGTAAGACCTTTTGCAGGTGCCGGAATGGCCTGGTGCCGGCTGTATAACATGAGCCCGGCGATCTGGTCGACGGACAGGAGGGAAGCCAGGTTTTTGGCCCGGGTGTCTACCGGCAAACGCCAGTCCTCATAAGGATCGAGTTTGCCGTTTTTGTTCAGGTCCTTAAAGAAAAATCCATCCTGTTCAATGATTTTCACACCGGAACCGGATGCAGAACCCAGTACGGGTCCGCCTTTAGGATTTTTTACATATATGATATTTTCATCCTGGTTCGTAGCCGGTTTTTTATATCCTGATATGATGATTCCGGGCAGGATGATGCAGGCAAGGACGATCCCGGAGACGGGGTGACTAACGAGCTTTAACTGATTCATATGGCTTTTTTGGAAATCTTAATGTAAATCTGCCTGTTAAAGTAAAGAATAATTTATAAATCTCATCTGCTCAATCCTGTTGCTTTTTTTCAAACCTGCTTCATTCTATCTTGCAGGGTATCTTTTAACCGGGAAACTATCCTGTATATTTTCTTTTTTAAATGGACCAGTGAAAAAAATATCCTGCTTTATCTTTTTAATGGCCGTTATGCTGACCCGTTCGATATGCCATGCGCAAACAAAGGATACATTAACCGGGTCGTCCTTTAAAACCCTTCAGTATTTGAAAAGAATATCAGGCCATCAGACAGTTGCAGGTATTCACAACCGGGAGCCCAATACCTGGCCGGACCGCTGGACGAACGAAGTATTTGCCGTGACCGGGAAATATCCGGGCCTATGGAGTGGGGATTTTCTTTTTCAGGCCGACAATATACAAAACCGGCAGGTGATGATCGATGAAGCGCTTAAGGAGTGGAATGAAGGCGCATTGGTCCATATCATGTGGCATGCCTGTAACCCGGCTATGTCAGAACCCTGCGGTTGGGATTCAGCAGGTGTGCTCAGCAAACTGAATAATGATCAATGGAAGGAACTGACGACCGACGGAACCCCCTTAAACCGGTTTTGGAAAAGCCGGGTGGATGCAATTTGTCCTTTTCTTCAATTCCTGAAAGAAAAAGGTGTTGAAGTGATCTGGCGCCCCATGCATGAAATGAACCAGGGTGCATTCTGGTGGGGTGGTCGCCCCGGTCCGGAAGGCACGGTGAAACTATACCGGATGTTGCATGATTATATGGTGTATGAGAAGGGGCTGACCAACCTGATCTGGGTTTGGGATGTACAGGACTTCGGCAGCCTGGCTGAAGATGTCCGGTTATATAATCCGGGAAACAAATATTGGGATATTGCAGCACTGGATGTGTATGATAAATCCGGATTTTCGCCGGAGAAATATCATATCATGACGGAGGCTTCCGGGGGGAGGCCCATGGCGATCGGGGAATGTGATAAACTGCCAACTGCCGGTCAATTGAAGGATCAGCCACGGTGGGTATTCTTTATGGGTTGGTCCGAACTGGAATTCAGTGCCAATACAGCATCAGAAATCAGGGAACTTCACCAGGCAGCCAATATTATTACCCTGGATAAAATGCCAGGCTGGAAGAAGGATTAAAATTTTCTGCATGACCAAATTGATTTTTATCGGATCATGCTTTTAATAAGTTACTTTTTGAAAAGGAAATACAATACCTGCCGCTTTATGTATAGGCACCCAGAGTTTCAACCCGGATATAATTGGGACTCTCCGAAGGACATGTGGTAACCCATCAAAATACCGGATAACTTTCCGGCAATTCAGACCACTGTCCGGTAATTAAAGACGACAGTTCGGGCAGTACGGAAAGCTCTACTTCGCCATAAGTTCCTTTGGCAGACTCTAATAGCTGTTTTTTGCCGGTAAGCCATTGAGCATCCGGTTTTTTGCCGGCCTGCATCATGTCCAATGCTTCCAGGCAGGCTTTCGATAAGGCGGACAGATTTTTGGAATGTTCTGTTATTTCTCTTGCCAGGGCGGAGGATTTGAACAGGGGCTCGAGTAGTTTATCATTGGCAGACCAGATAACCAGCTGATCCCTGATGGCGCGTTCGGACCCGGCTGATTTTGAATGCACATATTCCGATACATTATTCCGGAATGCCCATTTCACCTGTGGATCTATCCTGGCGATATCTGCTGCCCGCACCAGGGGGGCAGTNGGATAAGAAACTGCTTCGGGCTGAGCCATCAGCCCGAAAAGACGTTTGTATCCTTTAACAGGGGNCAGCACATCCATCAGTGTTCTGGCGGCATGGTCATTATAACCTGCGGCAAAGCGACTGACCATCCTGTTGTAATTGGCTTCATGCATCAGACCCGATTCGTTTAACTGGCCGCTGATGATAAACAGCCTGCGGTACATATCAGTTACATCCACAACTGATTTTGGTGACCAGAATCGCTCTGCAATGGCAGCAGCACGCGGCCAGATCCGTGTTTCGATATTTTCCGCATCTGCTATTTCCGTCCACTGGGCAGCTTCTCCGCCCAGGAAACCATCCGAAGGGAATTCCGTTTTATAGTGGATAGAGGCAGGCATAAAAAGATCCAGGTAAAAACCTTTGGAGAGGATCATGGGATTGCCGTGGGCTGCAATCTGCTGTGCGAGAGACGGAGGGGACATCGGTGACCAAACCTGTACGACCACATCCCTGGATAAATTTTTTGAAAAGACTTCTTCCCACCCGATGGTTTTTTTCCCGTATTTCATTACCAGCTTTTGTACCCGGTCTGCAAAATACGCCTGGAGTTCATGCGTATCGGCCATTTTATTTTTCCTCATGAAAGCAACAATGGCTGAATCCTGTTTCCAGGCAACGCCGTTATTTTCATCCGCACCGATATGAAAATAGGGTGCAGGGAACAGGGCTGACATTTCCCCGATAAACCGGTCCAGGAAATTATAAACGGATTCTTTGACCGGGTTAAAACTTGGGAAGGGTGTTGTCTGGATAAGCTGCATGACACTCATTACACTTACCGGTTTGCTGCGGTCAATTTTATAAGGCATTCCCGGTTTATAGGCACCCGGTTTGGTAGCCAGTTCGGGATATCCTGCGAACCAGCTGCTGGCATGGCCTGGCATGTCAAATTCGGGAACGATGAGGATGCCCCTTTCTCCTGCAAATTGTATCAGTTCCCGGATTTCAGCCTGTGTATAGAATGCTCCGTCAGAACCCATGGACTGCAACCGGGGATATAATTTAGATTCCACTCTGAAACCCTGGTCGTCTGATAAATGCAGGTGTAATACATTCATCCTGACAGCGGCCATCGCTTCAACATTTCTTTTTATAACCTCCATCGGTATAAAATGCCGGGCAACATCTATCATGAGTCCGCGCCAGACAAAACGGGGTGCGTCCTGAATGGTTACCAGTGGAAAATAAAAACCGGCTTCATCTAGACTCAATAATTGCAGGATCGTTTCCAGGCCCCGCAACGCGCCGATGGTCGTATTGGCGTCCAGACTTAATTGTTTATTTGTAACCCGGACCTGGTAGGATTCGTCCACACCGATGGTCATCGCTGCTTTCTGCTTTACGCGTACGATCATTCCGGCTGAATCCTGATGATCCTCCGGTGAAATGATTTCCTGCCGGAAATAGAGACCGGACCTCCGGTTCAGAGTCTGGAACATCCTGTTTACTGCCTTTAATAAAATGCTGTCCTTTTTATCAGACTTCACTGTTATGGCAAATCCGGCCGTCAGCTGAAACCTGCCATTTTCCACTGCCAGGCTTTTTGGCACAGGCATCAGGTTGAGGGTGTTCATGGATTGCGCATTTGCCATGGTTGCGCTGGCGATTAATAAAATTGAAAGAAGTACACGCATTTTTTAATAATTTATTTTATCCGGATATGTTGAACTGTTTCAATCCTTTCCCGGTGCAGATGCCCTGCAGGTAAACCCGGACTGTATGTTTGGCCAGGTCCGCCGGTGACAGACCAAATTTTTTGAATTGTTCGGTTCTGGTCAGGGAACTGTATAAAACTGTCATCGCTTCTAAGATGACGCGGGGATTCAAATCTTTCCTGAAATAACCGTCCCGCACACCCTGGTTTATCAGTCTTTTGAACGCACCGGAAATTTTATTCCCGTGTTTTTTGATGATTTTGTCCTGGAGTGCAGGGTAATAATAATTGAGATCATGGTAAAAGACTTTGTTTATACCGAAATCGTTTTCTAATGCCTGTTTCCAGGCATTATCCAGGGCGAGCACGGCATTTGGTTCTTTGTCAAAAACTGTCAGGGCATCATCAAATAACCGGTTATAATGCAGGGTCAGGCATTGCCTTAATAATTCTTCCTTATTATTAAAATATTTATATACAGTCTTGGAGGAAATGCCCAGGGGAGAAACTAGTTTTTGGATGGTCATCCGGCGGATACCGTATTTCAGAAATCCCGCCAGCGATATTTTAATAATTTCCTCTTTCATGACAAGTGGAAAATATAAATTAAGATATATTTTCCGGAACAAAGATATAGGAAAATATATATTTGAAGATATTTTCCATGCAAAAACATTGAAATGCCGGGCACTATTTGTCGGAGGAGGCCGGATCTTCTGACTGCGAAGGCAGTCCGGGCAGGTCACAGGCCTCGGGGAAAACTCCGGTTTTTTTATTAACTTCAATATTCAAAGAAGGGATAAACTATATAATCCCGCAGTGGAGAGATCTAAACAAAAATAACCGGTTTGTCAATCTTGTTTCTTAAGCATGCTTTCATTCAGCTGGCCCGGACCGGTTATATATCCACGATTACGTGTACAATAAAATTCCCGGACAACCGGTATTTACGGGTCAGCAATATTCCGGGCTATAAAGGGGATCCGTGTGGAAGAAGTCGGGTGCTTTAAACCCGGGTGGCTTTTATGAGTCTATGCAGGCTGGCAATTGAATGTATATTATGACAATGAAAAAAATGGAAGCAATTCAGGCTGCATACCTCAAAAAGGTATGTATTTTTTTAATATTCATCAGCCTGGCTGGTGCCGGTTTCTCGCAATCCGGTTTTGCGGCACTGGATGCATGGATGGAAACCAATACGAAGCAGATGGGGGGGCGTGCCATATTGGTCATATACAAAGAAGGGCAGATCATTTACAATAAGTCTGTCAATGGAATGAACCGCCGTCAGATAAAGTTAAATACCTATGTAGCCGGGAAGCTGGGGGTAGAAGCAGATCTTGATTCATTCACCCTGAATTCCCGGCAGCTGGTCGCAAGCTGCAGTAAGTGGCTGAGTGCTGCCCTGGTAATGAGTTTTGTGGATGAGGGGAAATTGCGGTTGTCCGATACGGTTGGTGGATACCTGCCCGTACTGTCTCAACACGGGAAGGGCAGTATCACGATCAGTGAATGCCTTTCGCACCTGACAGGGATCAAGGCACCTTCTTTGAAAAAAAGTCTGAAGGATATGCTGAAAACCACCAGTATGGATGAGGCTATTGAAGGGATCGCCGGTCTTCCCATGGAAGGGGAGCCCGGAAAGGTTTTTAATTATAGTAATGTCGGATTGCAGATCGCCGGGGCTGTGCTGGAAAAAATCAGCGGACAGTCATTCCAGAATTTATTTGCCGAACGGATTGCCGAACCACTTGGATTGAAGAATACGGATTTTGGTAACAGGCCGGTCGCCCTGCCTGCAGGCGGTGCTAGCAGCACACCCGAAGATTATCTCCGGTTTTTAACCATGATCCTTCACAAGGGAAATTACAACGGTCATCAGATCTTGAGTGAACAAAGCATCAGGGATATGGAAATAAACCGGGTCGGCCCGGATGTGAAAATAGCTTTTTCGCCCTCAGAAGCGGAAGGCCTGGGTTATGGGTATGGCGAATGGGTTTCTAAAAATACCGTAGACGGCAATCCTGCAGAATGGGCCACCAGTCCCGGACTTTTCGGGAGCTTCCCCTGGGTGGAAAACAAAAAAAATTACTGTGCTTTTCTGATGACTTTTTACCTGAAGAGCAGGGGCAGGAATCAGCGTTATATTTCTCTAAAACAGCTCGTGGATGAATCAATCCCCTAACCTGCATATTCCGGGTCCTGATATTACCACCGATAAAAAAGGATACTAGTAAGGGGAGAAAAATGACTGGTACGGGAAATTTCCTACAGCAACATAACTGTAACCAGACCAGGCAATACTACTAAAGTTATAGGCCAGGTCATTTCCCGGATAGGTTTGATTCCAGCTGATGGTATCATCTGAAACAAAGACGCCATTACCGGCACCCACAAATTTTTTTCCGGTATAAATGATACTGTACATGGACGGCATACTGACTGTACTCCAGGTAATGCCATCAGAAGATTAGATTGCAGTTCCCCAGCCAACAGAAATAAATTCATGCCCGGTCCAGATAATATCATATAAAGTTGCCGTGGTGGAATACAAAATCTTATCAGTCCATACAAGGCCGTCCGGAGAAGTTAGTATCAGAAGGCCGTTTAAAGACCATCCGATGGCGACAAATAGGTTGCCTGACCACGCAATGGCCCTCAGTTCGCCGTGCGGTACAAAAAA
>WSSedB1CaDRAFT_10000590_pt1 | contig 15167 bp, 11 predicted proteins | sample WetSurSB1Cattail_FD_9460 | JGI IMG/M metagenome (IMG submission 9460)
GTGTTTCTGGTTATCACTTCCATTGTATGTCAGATCAAACCTTTCAGGAAGGTTATAATCAACCTGTATTGTACCGAGCTGCCATTTTCTCCCGATTGCATCTTTTACCATGAAATCAAGTTTAGGGCCATAGAAGGCAGCTTCTCCTGTAACAATAGTTGTGGTCAGATTTTTCTCAGCAGCCACTTCAATGATATCGCGTTCTGCTCTCTCCCAATTTTCATCTGACCCGATGTATTTTTGTTTGTTATTGGGATCACGTAAAGAAACCTGGGCCGTAAAATCATTGAAATTCAGAATTTTGAAAATATATAGAATAAGGTCGATTATGCCTTTAAACTCATCTCTCATCTGATCCTCTCTGCAAAAGAGATGAGCATCATCCTGGGTGAAACTTCTGACTCGGGTAAGACCATGTAATTCACCGCTCTGTTCGTATCTGTAGACGGTTCCGAATTCAGCCATTCTGAGAGGCAGATCTTTGTAGGAGTGAGGTGTAGCATTATAAATCTCACAGTGATGAGGACAATTCATTGGTTTAAGCATGAACTGTTCGCCTTCCTGCGGAGTTGAAATAGGCTGAAATGAATCAGCTCCGTATTTTTCAAAATGACCTGATGTCTTGTAAAGATTTACATTTCCGATATGAGGTGTTGTAACAATTGATATGAGGTGTTGTAACAATTTTATAACCTCTTTTCCTTAATTCTTTTGTAAGGAAAGTTATTAGATTCTGTCTGACGTCTGAACCTCTGGGAAGCCAAAGAGGCAAACCCATTCCGACTTTTTGGGAGAATGTAAATAATTCCAGTTCTTTTCCGATTTTGCGGTGATCTCTTTTCTTAGCCTCCTCGAGAAATACAAGGTACTCATCGAGAAGCTTTTGTTTCGGATAAGTGATTCCATATATTCTTGTGAGCATTTTACGATTCTCATTACCTCTCCAATATGCACCGGCAACACTCAGAAGCTTTATGGCTTTTAAAGGTTCAGTCGACGGAAGATGAGGCCCTTTGCAGAGATCTGTGAAATTACCCTGAGTGTATAATGTTATTGTCCCGTCTTCAAGTTCGCTTATCAGCTCGGTTTTATATTCATCTCCTTTTTTTGAGAAAAAATCGAGTGCTTCTTTTTTACTGATATCCCGCCTGCTGTAAATCAGATTTTTTGCAGCAAGCTCTTTCATCTTATTCTCAATGGCAAGCAGGTCAGCTTCCGTAATGACAATTCCGTCGCCCGGATCTACATCATAATAAAAACCATTTTCAATTGCCGGACCAATCCCAAATTTCATTCCCGGATATAAAGACTCCAGGGCTTCAGCCATAAGATGAGCCGATGAATGCCAGAAGGCATGTTTGGCTTCCGGATCTTCCCATTTGTGAAGTTTTAAAGAAGCATTGCTGTTAATAGGTCTGGTAAGATCCCATATTTCACCACTCACAGTGGCTGCATATACCTCTTTAGCCAGTTTCGGACTTATCTGTTCAGCAATCTCAAGACTGCTGATACCCTTATTATACTCTCGTTGTGATCCGTCAGGAAAAGTTATTGTTATCATTCTTAACGCTTCTTTTTATTGGAGTGCAAAGATAAATATAATTTTTAATTTAATTATTTATAATTCTGCGCATACATGCCATGTCCATACATTAATTTTGACAATCCGACGGGCTGTTGAAAAGAATGAAATCCATTAACCCTGCCGCAGTAGCTTTTTACTTTGATCACTTTCTGCTTTCACTGGCTATCGATAATTAGGTTTGTAGGAGTGAAGGTTAAAAAGCACCTGTTCAACAGTATACTTAAAAAATATTTGATGGATAAATAAGAGGCAGAACTATGTTATTTCAATACATTATTCAGTTCATTTTTAATAATTCCGGTCCATATAGCATAGCCCTCTTCAGTAAGATGAAGTTTATCGTCTCTGAACAATTCATCTCTTGGAACTCCGTTTTCGTTAAGAAAGGCAAAATCGGTTTTTATGAAATATGTATTCTTTTGATTTTCGCAAATCTTTCTGATCAGTGAATTGGCTTTCTGGATCTCTGGCCAGACTTTCCATCTCGATGCTGTCGGAGTGATTCCGATCCAGAATACCGGCGTATCTCGATGCAATTTTCGAATGGTTTTGAGTACATTTCGGAATAGTGCTGCTACCTCAGCAGGAGTTTTATCCTGATCGTTGCCTTCTATATCATTTGCAATAAATAAAACAATGGCTTTGCATGGATGTGAATCGAATATCCGGTCAGCATATACAGCAAAATCGCTTAGTTTGGCTCCGCCATATCCCCTCTGAATTATATGATATGGCGCCATATCTTTTTCCAGAGAAGTCCATAACCTTATACTGGAACTTCCGGCAAACATGATTGCATCATCCGGGTATTTTTCACTCTTATCGAGTTGTTCAAAAGTCTGAATATCTTTTTCCCACGATCTGACTTCAGGAAGGTTTCTGTATTTCCTGACAGGAGAGCATGAGATTAAAACAAATGAAATTATAAAAATTAAATACCTGCGCATAATACGTCAATTTAGTCATGATCAAAAATACAATTTATTTGGACAAAATATTTTTAACGATGTCCACTGATCATTTTATAATATTTTACAAAAAAAAAGTTAGGTTTGTAGTAATTAAACTCGAATCTCAACCTTTCAAACGAACCAGATGTCAAAAAGCCGGTTATTTTTAACAAAACCACTTCCTCAGCTCTTCAGTGAATCTAAGGAATCAGGTGGTCTGAAGAGAACTCTTACAGCACTGAATCTCACAACATTAGGCATCGGAGCCATTATTGGTGCCGGAATTTTTGTACTATCGGGTCAGGCCGCAGCCCAATACGCAGGTCCTGCAATTGTTTTATCCTTTGTTGTTTCCGGACTGGCTTGTGGTTTTGCAGGACTATGCTATGCAGAATTTGCCTCAATGATACCAATTGCAGGAAGCGCATATACTTACTCATATGCCACGCTGGGTGAATTCCTGGCCTGGATAATCGGATGGGATCTGATACTAGAGTATCTTTTTGCCGCCTCAACAGTTGCCGTGGGCTGGTCAGGGTATGTGGTTAGTTTTTTAAAGGATATTCATATATTTATTCCAGCTCAGTATACAGGAGCGGTGGGAACTGTACTGGTAAATGTTCCCGACATGGGATGGAAGCCGTTATCAGATACTTTTGCACAGACCCTTGCTTCATCAGGCATTCAGGTAGATTCATTAGCTCATGTAACCTGTATTCTGAATATTCCGGCCATGTTCATCGTTGCTCTTCTGACAACCCTTTTGGTTATAGGTATTAAAGAATCTGCCAACTTTAATAATATCATGGTTATTACCAAAGTAGCAGTTATCATTGTGTTTGTTGCTATCGGTATTATGTTTGTAAAAACTGTTAACTGGCATCCCTTTATACCTGCCAATAAAGTTGAATCTGCCCCGATATCTGACTATGGTTCATTATGGGGTTGGCTTAAAGCATATTCTCATGAGTTTGGTAAATACGGCATCAGTGGTATTTTAAGAGGTGCCGGGGTAATATTCTTTGCGTACATTGGATTTGATGCTGTTTCAACTGCTGCACAGGAGGCTAAAAATCCTCAGCGCGACATGCCGGTCGGTATTCTCGGATCGCTTGGGATTTCAACGGTTTTATATATTCTTGTTGCAATAGTACTAACCGGTATTGTTAGCTACACTACTTTAAATGTAGCTGATCCGGTTGCTGTTGGAGTTGATGCCATGGGCAAAGGAATGTTCTGGTTACGACCTATAGTGAAGATTGCTGCTATAGCAGGATTAAGCTCTGTTATTCTCGTAATGCTCTTAGGGCAGCCGAGAATTTTCTACTCAATGTCGAAAGACGGCCTGCTTCCTCCTGTTTTTTCAAAGGTACATCCAAAGTTTAAAACACCTTATATCAGTACAATCATAACAGGAACAGTAGCAATGATCATTGCAGGGATTCTGCCTATCAGTATACTTGGGGAACTTGTTTCAATCGGAACACTTCTTGCTTTCATTATTGTGTGCCTTAGTATTCTGGTGTTAAGAAAATCAAAACCCGATATTGAGCGTCCCTTTAAAACACCTTGGGTTCCTCTGGTTCCGATTCTCGGCGCTTCAATATGCTTTCTTCAGATGATATCTTTACCATTTGATACATGGCTAAGACTCATTATATGGATGGCTATCGGATTTGTTATCTATTTTTTCTATGGTATAAAACATAGTAAGATAAGACAGAGTTCACCAAAAGAGTAGGAGAGTGGAAACGATTCACTTGCAAAAAACCTAAACCCGAAACCCGAAATCAAACTAGATCTCGTCAGAAAACACTGCTTTTGGGAGGTCTCTCAGGTTATATCGCGAGGCCATAACTTCTCCGTATGCTCCGGCTGACCTGATAGCAATAATATCTCCCCTGGCTGTTTCAGGCAGTTCAATATATTTTGCAAAAGTGTCGGATGATTCACAAACTGGGCCAACAACATCATATCGGAATATATTTCCGGTTGAAGTAAGGTTTTCAATCTTATGATGAGCCTGGTACAATGCTGGCCGTATAAGATCGGTCATTCCTGCATCAATTATTGCAAATAGTGTATTACTGCCATTTTTGATAAACAGAACTTTTGAAATCAAGCTACCACACTGTCCGGTAATCGAACGACCCGGTTCAATATGTAGTTTCTGGCCTGGAAGCAGATCAATAAATTCATGTAATAAGGAAAAATATTCATGAAAATCAGGATCTTTTTCAGGATTTTCATAATCAATTCCCAACCCGCCACCAACGTTAATGATCTCCAAAACAATATTGTGAGATGCAAACCATACCTGTAATTCATTAATGCGGGCGCATAAACTTTTAAAGACCGACATCCTGGTAATCTGGGAGCCAATATGAAAATGAATACCAATCAGTTTCAGGTTCTTAAAATCTGATAGTCTTTTAATAACATTATCAAGTTCCCATGTATTTATTCCGAATTTACTCTCCTCGATACCGGTGGTTATATACTTATGGGTATGTGCTTCTACATAGGGGTTGATCCTTAATGCTATCCGGGCGATTTTTGACTGTTTTGCTGCAAGCTCATCAATGACTTCCATCTCGGGTATTGATTCGCAGTTGAAACAAAATATACCGGCGCTGAGTGCAGCATTGATGTCTTTGTCAGTTTTACCAACTCCCGCGAACACTATTTCGGATGGATTAAATCCTGCTTCAATTGCAGCGCTTATTTCATTAAAACTGACACAGTCGGCTCCCAGACCATAAGAAGAAATAATTTTTAAGATCCTTGGATTTGAGTTGGCCTTTACAGCATAGTGTGCTTTATAGCCTGAATTATCTGACTCTTTCTTTACAACATCAAGTGTAGATTTCAGAACATCTAGATCGTAGTAATAAAAAGGCGTTTCAATTCTTTTAAATTTATCTATGGTATTATTAGTAATCATGATTCTAGTTAAAAAGATGTTTGCTTAGTAATCTCAGTGCATCAATTTTGTCAGAAGTGTCAATAAGAAGAGAGAGACTATTCGGACTCCCTCCATATGAGATCATCTTCAGAGGTATGGTATTCAGGGCTTCAAATATTTCCGGAGCTGATCCTGTCCTTTCTGTGCGGAAGTCTCCAACAACGCAAATAATTGTCTGGTTTTCTTCAACTTCCACAGTGCCAAGTTCCTTAAGATCTTTTGCTATCTGTTTAATGAATTCGGAATTATCGATAGTAATTGAAACTGCTACCTCCGATGTGGTAATCATATCGATAGGTGTTCTGTAGGCTTCAAAGATCTCGAAAACTTTACGAAGGAATCCGTAAGCCATTAACATCCTGTCCGATCTGATCCTTAGAACCGATATCCCGTCTTTGGCTGCAACAGCTTTATAATCCTGAAGGATTGAGGAAGAAGTTATCAAAGTACCTATATCTCCGGGCTCCATCGTGTTTTTAAGCCTTACGGGTATGTTTTTTTTCCGGGCAGGATCAACACTTGATGGATGGAGTATTTTTGCCCCAAAATATGCGAGTTCAGCAGCTTCATCAAAAGACAATTCACGAATTACTTTAGTGTTCTCAACAAACCGTGGATCGTTATTATGAAATCCGTTTATATCCGTCCAGATCTGAATCTCTGTGGCATTCACAGCAGCACCTATTAATGATGCAGTAAAATCACTCCCGCCTCTTTTAAGATTATCAATCTCTCCGTAAGCATTTCTGCAAATAAAGCCCTGGGTAATAATTATATTTTCCGATTTATGGTTTTTAAGCTCCCTGTCAATATTTTCTTCTATATAAAATGAGTCGGGTTCTCCATCCTTATCAATTCTCATGAAACTCAGGGCAGGCAGAAGAACTGCTTCGATTTTCCTTTCCTGAAGAAGCAGGTGAAATAACGAAGTGGAAATAAGTTCTCCCTGAGCAAGAATTGCTTTTTCCTGTAGTTTAGTAAATACCCTTAAGGTAAAATTTCTGATATATTCAAAATGAGAATCAATAAGGTCATGACCCGATTTTCTGAAATTTTCAGTGGCAAATAATTCATCAACCACCTGATGATATTTTGATCTCAGATTATTATTCTTGACAGATGCTTCATTAATATTGTCAGCGAAAAGCAGATCAGTAATTTCGACCAGACTGTTTGTTGTTCCGGCCATAGCTGAAAGAACAACTATCTTTCTTTCATCGTCGGTTATGAGAGGTATCAACGCTTTCATTCTGTCGGGGTTACCCACTGAAGTCCCCCCAAATTTCATAATTTTCATATATTTAATTTAGTTATAAAAAAAACCTGCATCATTTTGCAGGTCCTTATATCTTTTTTGTTTAATTATTACTAACAAAGATTATCAAGACCTGAAATCTAGGTACTTAATGTAACACATAAGCCTGTTAATTTGTTTTTTCATATTTTAATTATCCGGGAGCAAAAGTATACTTTTAATTAACAATGTATATTTAATTGGTATATTTTTTGCTAACATATTTTGGAATTAATGGTTTACGTAGAAATTTTCTAAAATGAAGAAAACTGTATTTTTAATTTTGATAATTCTGGTTGCATTCCAGACAGTTGGATTCAGCCAGAAGAAAACTGATAAGGAAGGTTTAAAAGCAGACACTATTTCTGCAGACAGCCTGGAATATCGCATTATTATTCTGGACCCGGGTTTTGAGACATGGTTATTAAGTCAGCCACCAGAGCATTTTTACTCAAACGACTATTATATCCAGAAAAATCGTTTCTATGTCTCAGAATGGAATCAGAGGTATACGTCATCAAATGATAACGATCTTTTTGATAATTATATTTATTATGATCCGCAAATAAATTATGGTATTGATATAAATTATAAACTATATTATTTTTTCAAATATTTCGAAGCGAAGAATCATATAAATCTTTTGAATAATACTCAGTAACCTGAGTACCATATTTGTGGTATCAGGTTCTTTCCGGAGAGCAAAAGAGGATATGCCTTACCAGAACCATGTCTGCAAAAAACAGCGGACAGAGATTTTTGAATCTTTTTTCTTATATTTCATTTTTATTTATATTTTTGCAGCCGCTGAGAACTCTATATGTTCAGATGGTTCTTTAAAAGGTTATACATTAAATAAGGTGAACAAGCCTTTGTGCCCTTGGGCCATTGAGCCATTGAGCCTTTGAATACGCCCAGATGGCGAAATTGGTAGACGCGCTAGTTTCAGGGACTAGTGTCAGTAATGATGTGCAGGTTCGAGTCCTGTTCTGGGCACAAAAAGAAGCGCAGAGCGCAGAGCAAAGAGCATGGAGCAAAAGTGATTTACACTGAGCCCTCTGCCCTGAGCCTTGAGCTAATTCGCCCAGATGGTGAAATTGGTAGACACGCCAGCTTGAGGGGCTGGTGCCGGTTACGGTGTGCAAGTTCGAGTCTTGTTCTGGGCACCAAAAAAATTAACCAGATTGTAATTTACAGTCTGGTTTTTTTTTGGATTCTGCTCAGATGTCACAACAGCTTGAATTTGTTAAACTTCTGTTAAATCTTTCGAATATAGTTGTGTTTATTCAGATTTCTTTTATCTTTAACAAAGAAAGTCTGTTCGTTGATCATTTTGTCTGACTAATTTTCAGAACTCGTTGAATTAATTATCATTCAATGAAGTATTTAAATTTAATTACCATTGCCTGTCTTCTAATTCTTCCTGCCTGCCACAGAAAAGCATCTCCTGTATTAACTTATAATCTAAAGCACTCCGTTTACATCGAAACAATCGAATCAGTAGGAACTGTGGAAGCCGTCAACAGTAGTGTTGTTGTTACTCCCCGGGTTTGGTCAGGATTGCAAGTGTCCCATCTGGCAAAAGAAGGTGCTTTTGTAAAAAAAGGAGATACGGTATGTATTCTCGATGCACCTGAACTAAAGAATACATTTGAGCAGTATAATACAGATCTGGAGAAGATTGAAGCATCAAAGGATTCGCTCGAAGCAAATCAGGCTATGCAACTCTCTATGCTGGAAGCACAGGTTGAAACTAACAAGGCTCAAATGGAAATCAGCATGCTGGATTCAATACAGCTGAAATTTGCTCCTGAAATCAAACAAAAACTTCTCATTCTGGAAATGGAGAAAGTGAAAATTGAAAAAATGAAACTGGAAAAAAAACTTGCCGCCCAGAAGAAAATTACCAGTTCAGAGATCTCACAGATCGGATCACGTATTGCGATGCAGAAAAATCAAATCCAGATGTTTCAGAGTCAGATAAATTCTCTTTATATAATTGCCCCATCCGATGGATTTGTTATACATGCTGAAATGCCTTCATTTCAGATTAATGGAGGTTCCACTATTGGCGGGAAAATTGAAGAAGGAAGCAAGGTATATTACACTATGCCTCTATTGCAGATCCCTGATATATCCAAAATGCAGGTATCTGTAGAAGTGCCTGAGGCTGATTATAAAAGAATTAATAACGACCAGAGGGTTGAAATTAAAATCGAGTCAGTTTCAAACCTTGAAACGACTGGAAAAGTGATCAGAAAATCACTTGCAACAAAGAACAGAGATGAAAAATCTCAAATAAAATCATATGAGGTTATTATAAGTGTAGATAGTTGTGATTCCAAAATGAAGCCTGGTTTGGGTGCATATTGCAGAATTATCATAAATGAGGTGAAAGATACACTTGTCGTTCCGTCAGCTGCAATTTTCACGAAAGACAGCATGAAGATCGTATATGTTGCTAAAGACCATAAATTTATACCGGTTCAAATAGAAACTAGCTTAACAAACAGTTCCGAGAGTATTGTGTCAAAAGGTCTGAAAGGGGATGAGATAATAGCCCTTATGGAACCTCCATACTATTTAATATCTCATAAGGCGAATACGGAAAATTATGCAAAGATTAAATCCTCCTCAGTTAAGAGTGATACTTTAAGAAAAGATTCATTAAACAAAATTGTCTTCTTGGAAAATTAGTCAGAAATCTCTGCAAAACAGTATAGTTATGAACAAAGTAATTTTTCTTCTTTTATGTATCGGACTTATTTCCTGTAAAGGGAAAAAATCAGGTCAGGAGGTCCAGACAACCCATGTTAAAAAAGGAACGTTCACTGAAGAATTGACAGAGATTGGAAATGTGAAAGCCGTTAACTCTACCAACATAAATGCACCAAATATTTCATACAGGTATGGAGGTCTTAAAATAACCAAAATAACTGCAGATGGCAAAGAAGTTGCAAAGGGCGACACTGTCATGGAATTTGATCCTTCAGAAATAAAAAAAGCTATAATTAATGCGCAGCAGCAACTTGAAATAGCAAACGCCGAACTTGAAAAATTAAAGGCTACTCAACAATCAGAAATAGAAGACCTTGAATCAGATCTGGAAATTTCCCGTATATCACAGGAGATTTCGAAAATCAATTTAGAGCAAGCTATCTATGACTCGGAGGTATCAAAGAAAGAGATCAACCTTAAACTTGAAACAGCAAATATTGCTCTGGCCCATGCAAAAGAACAGATTGAGAACAAGAAAAAGATTCAGAAAGAGGAAATATATCAGAAAACATTGAATATTAAGCAATTAAACGCCACTCTTGATGATGCCACACGGTCTGTAAACAGTCTTTTTGTGATAAGCCCAACAAGTGGAATAGCCATACTTAAAGATAACTGGATGACAAACCAGAAATGGCAGGTGGGAGATCAACCGTGGTCGGGAACTTCATTAATAGAGCTCCCTGATATGGATGCTATGATGGCCGAGGTGAAAATCAATGAGGTGGATATAGCAAAAATTGCTCCTGGTCTTAAAGCTGAGATAAAACCTGACGCATTTTCCGATTCAACATTTAATGGCAAAGTTACGGCTGTAGCCAACCTCGCACAAAATAAGGACTCAAAATCAAAAATTAAAATATTTCCGGTGCAGATTGCTATAGATGGAAAATCAAAAAGCCTGTTGCCCGGATTAACAGTAAGCTGCAAAATAATAATACGGGAAATTCCCTCAGTACTTTATATCCCTGTGGATGCAATTTTCAAGGATCAGATGAATGATTATGTTTATGCAAGAACAAATTCAGGCTTTAAGAGAAAACCTGTCAGAATTGGTCCGGTTAATTCTGATTTTGCCATAATTTTAGATGGGTTAAAGGAAAATGAAGAACTTGCCCTGTCCGATCCATATCTTAACAAAGAAGAAACCAAAGCCCAGGCTAAAATCAAATAGCCCATCTTTTCATCTAAATTTTCCTTCATTGTCAAATGAAAATAATTTCATGATGCTCATTCAAATGATAAGTAAAAACAGATTGAAGAATAGTAGAAAATCACATACCATTGTGTTAATGTTATTGATTTCCCTGTCATATTCGTGCAATAGAAGCACAAATGAGGTTTTTACAGTTATGTCAGGGAAATTCAGGCAGTCAATTAAACAAACTGGTGAACTTGAAGCTGTAAAGGCATCTTTTATATCTATGCCTAGTATTGACTGGCAATATGGCTACCAGTTTAAAATAATCGGGTTAACTGACCATGGTAAAATCGTTCATAAAGGCGACTCTATTATCAAACTTGATCCTACTTCCGTTTATAAGTTCATAATAGAACGGGAGGATATGCTGGAAAATGAGCTTGCAGATGCTAAAAAACAAGTTGTGCAGAGTGAAAATAATATACAGGAACTTACAGCTCAGCTCAAAACCGAACAGGCTGCATATGATCTTAAAAAGCTTGAAGTAGATAGAAGCAAATTTGATTCTGATTTAAAAAAAAGAATCAAAGAGCTTGAGTTTCAGCAGGAGACCATAAAACTTAATAAGGTAAAACGTAATCTGGACCTCAAACCCAAGCTTGATGGTTATGACCAGCATATTCAGAAAATCAAAGTTATACAACGCCAAAATGAGCTGAATAACGCAAAAGAAGCTCTGAAGCTGTTTCTGTTAAAGTCTCCGCTTGATGGCATATTTCAGGTTGCAGTTAACGAATGGTCCGATAACCCGCAGATGTGGAAAGTTGGTGATACTCCATATCAGGGACAGATACTTGCAAGTATTCCGGATGTCACCAAAATGAAAGTAAAAACCTACATAAATGAGTCTGATGTAAAAAGAGTTAATAACGGAATGAAAGTTATTGTAAGACTCGATGCCCTTCCTTCTGTCCCTTTTAACGGAAGCATATCCGAAATCAGCAAAGTGTGCGTTGCTCGTGACAAAGAAAAAGTCTTCAATATAATCGTTGTAATTGATGAATCCGATCTACGGCTTAAACCAGGGATGACAGTAAATTGTGAGTATATACTGTATGAATCAGAAAAAGATATGTTTGTACCAAACAATTGCCTTTTAAAAGAAGGAGGTCATTCATATATTTTTCTTAAGAAAGGCAGATCAGTGCGAAAGGTAGAAGTTCAGCCAGGTGCTGTAAATATTGATCATACGGTTATTACCGGGGAAGTGAAACCAGGCCAGAAACTGGTGCCTTTTAGTGATGTTATAAATTCAAAAAATCTTTAGTTATGCATTATGCAGAAAATTTGAATATTGCCAAATTAGGCCTGATTGATCATAAATTCAGATCCTTCCTTACTATGCTTGGAATTATTTTTGGAACAGCATCAGTAATAGCAATGGTATCAATCGGAGAGGGAGCAAAAAAACAAGCTATCTCGAAATATAAGGATCTGGGCATAAACAATATTATAGTGCGAGACAAGGATTTGACTGATACTGAGCTTGAAGCAGTCCGGTTGAAATTTTCACAGGGCCTGTCCATTAAGGACGCAGAGGCAATTCGTGAGATAGTTCCCGGCGTTTCAGATGTGGCTCCCCAGTCTGAAGTAAAAATGGAAGCAAAATATGCTGATAAATCATCTAAAGCAACTGTCATTGGAATAACTCCGGCTATTTTGAAAATACTTAATTATCAAACTGATAATGGTCAGTTTTTAACTGATGACCAATGTCAGCGCCAGCTTAAAGTCTGTATCCTGGGATCTGCAGTCGCCCGGTCGCTTTTTGGATATGATAATCCGGTTTCGCAAAGTGTAAAATTAGGTGATCAATGGTTTGAAGTTATAGGTGTAATGCAGAATAAAGCACTCTTTACGGAAACTGTTGGTGAACTGGCAGCACGTGACCTGAACAACGATGTGTATATTCCTCTCTCAACTTTCACACGGAGAATACCCAGGGATAATCAGTTTTCAAGTGAGGTAAAGCAGCTTACTATCAAGCTTAATAATTCAGACCGTCTCGTGCAATCTGCTGAAGTAATAAGAAGTATATTACTACGACGCCATTATAGTAACGACGATTTCAGCGTAATTGTTCCATATGAGTTATTAAAACAGGAAGAAAAAGAGAGAAGAATTTACAATCTATTATTGGCTTCTATTGCTGCAATCTCCCTTGTTGTTGGAGGTATTGGCATTATGAATATAATGCTGGCTTCCGTACTCGAACGAACGAACGAAATAGGCATTCGCCGCGCAATTGGAGGGAAAAAATCAGATATTATGAGCCAGTTCATTACGGAAGCGGTTGCTCTTAGCATCTCAGGCGGAATCATTGGAGTGATTCTAGGAATTACATTATCTCTTGGAATATCGCTTGTTACAGATGTTCATACAAGCCTCACTTTGTATTCAATAATCATTGCTTTTGGTTTTTCAGTTATCGTTGGAATTACATTCGGATACCTGCCAGCCAAGAATGCCGCTAACCTTAAACCAATAGAGTCTATCCGGCATGAGTAGTAGGAATTAGGAAGTAGGAAGAACTAACACAGAGTTACACAGACCTGACTGCCGGTAGGCAGGGAAACATACGAGATCACAGAGTAAAAACGATTAACGATAAACAACCAGCAACACTTAAAAAATATTCAGATGCGCCTTTTACTAAATTCAATTTCAGTTTTTTTATTATCTGTTTTCATTTCGCATAATATTTTTGCACAGCAGGTCTATAATCTTGACCTGCAATCGAGTATTGATTTAGCGAAAGAAAAAAGCAAAACCATGCTCATGTTGCAGCAAAGTCTGAAAAAAGCATCCTTCGATCTGAAGGCTGCAACAAGCAGTTTCAAAACTCATGTGACAATGGACATGATTCTTCCCCAATACACTGAAACAATAAGTCAGTTTGTGGATACGGCAGGCGTCACTTATTACCCGATACGTCAGAATACCATGAATGGATACCTGACAATCAGCCAGCCGCTACCTACTGATGGTTCATTATATATCAGGTCAGGCGCTCAGAGTTTTGTTGATTACTATGCAAAAGATCGCAGTGCACAGATTTCTTCGAGTATAGGTTTCCAGCAGCCTATAGCAGCTTTCTTTGGATATAATCAGCTGCGATTGGGGTTTAAACAGGCAAAACTTGCGTATGATCTGTCTCTGAAACAATTGAAAAGAGCTGAACTGGACCTGATTTACCAGGTAAGCCAGAGTTTTTTTACGCTTCTTTCCTTTCATGAACGTCTTAATATTGCAAGGATAAGTCTCGGCAATCAGCAGGAAGCCTATGATATTGCACAAAGCAAATATAAGGCCGGACTGATCAGGGAAGTTGATGCGTTGCAGATGGAAGTCGATTTAAGCGAAGCTATTAATAACTACGATATAGCAGGAGTGGATTATGATGCTCAGAGTTCTCAGTTCAAGGAAGATTTAGGCATAAATCTGCGTGACAGTGTAATCATAAAAAGCGATCTTGGTTATAATCAGGTGGATGTTGATGTTGAGAAGGCTGTTGCGCTGGCACTTGAAAATCGTTTGGAATTAAAAGAAAATGAGATTCAGATTGAGTTATCGCAGATGGAAATAAAAAGAAGAAAAGCTAATGGAAGAATTAGCGGAAATATACTCTTAAACTACAACTTTATAGGTGTTGATCAGAGCAAACTGCCTATTCCTATTGAAACATCCTTCAGTAATACGTGGCAGAACCTGAATAACCGTCGTGGAAGTTTTGGAGTTGGTCTTACTCTCAGCATCCCGATTATCGATTGGGGCGAGAACAGGGCAAAGGTCCACAGTGCTCAATCAACTCTTGAAGTGAATAAAATTCAACAGGACTATGAGAAAATTGATATTGAAAGGGATATACGTACGACGGTTAATCGATTACAAAGCAGTTTAAGAAGGTTGCAATTCCTTGAAAAAAACGTAGTAGTTGCTGAAAAAAGTTTTGACATTTCACGTAAACGATATGCAAATGGCGATATTGAAAGTCAGGCAATGGCTCTGGAGAGAGACAGATTAAATAACGCCTACTTATCCCGACTCGAATCATATATAAATTATAAGCTCCTCCTGTCGGATGTGATGCGTAAGACATTTTTTGATTTTGAAAAGAATGTTTCGATGACCGATGAGTCAAAATAAGAAACCCCCTAATTCGGTGTCATTGATGAATTCATTGAATGACTGAGAATTAGCCGTCCACTTAGGTGGGTACCCTTTATACACATCTCTATAGTAATTCTGCAGAGCAAGCATTTCAGAGATGACCTGAAAGTGCACAGGTTGGGAGAAGGAGATTCCTCACTTCGTTACTAATGACAACATTTGTAAATTACACATTATAAGTAATTTGCATGTTAAGTTCTTTTGCTAACCTTATGATAGATCTT
>WSSedB1CaDRAFT_10000591_pt1 | contig 15154 bp, 12 predicted proteins | sample WetSurSB1Cattail_FD_9460 | JGI IMG/M metagenome (IMG submission 9460)
GTAAGAACCTTGAAATTACCACCCCACCATTTTCTGACAGTGTCTATCGTAAAATCGGGGAAATGACTTCTTCCGGCCCATACACTTCCGGTATAAGGTCTCCCATCAGGGTAGTGTACGAAAAAGTGGTTTTTCAAACCGGAAATATAAGGCAGATAGCCATTTGAATCAATCTTAATCCCTGGATCTACGATTGTTACAAGGTGCATACCCATTGTTTTCAATGAATCGGTTAGAGCTATTGGATTAGGGTAAGTATCAGGATTCCAGGTAAATATTCTGTAACCGTTCATATAATCTATATCACAATAGATGACATCACAGGGTATGCTGTCCTGCCTCATTTTACTGGCGACACCAAGTAATTGCTGCTGGCTCATATAACTGTACCGGCATTGTTGATATCCAAGGCTCCATAACGGAGGCATTTCCATTCTTCCGGTAAGCCAGGTATAATCCCTTATCTGGCCTGCAACCGAAGAAGCTCCGAAGAAATAATAATTCATAGCACCTTCTTCAGCACCAAAAAAATACATAGTACCATCCGTTGAACCTCCAAAATTGAAAAATGATTTATAACTGTTATCAAAATAAATACCGAAAACGCTGTTCGAATGAATACCAATAAAATAGGGCAGGGTTGAATAAAGCGGATCAGCCTTCAGCCCATAACCAGCGTCATCAGTATTCCAGTTTACATAAGATTGCTCACGGCGATTCAGTGGTCCTGTCTTCTCTCCAAGACCAATAAATTTTTCATCACTGGTCAGTTTTCGGAAGCTTGTTATTTCCTCTCCTTGCCGGGAAACGCCGAGGGAAGGTGCATCCCCGTCAAGCCATTCTCCCCTTGCATTAAAAAAATCTATACGCATCGGGTTCTTCTGCACTACAACTTTCAGGGAATCGGTGAGGAGTGTTATTTCCTTTTCCCCGGTAATCATTTTATTAAAATCCATTACTCCTTTCTGAACAACAGCATAGGATGGACTAACCAGCATATCAGGGGCAGCTATCCTTACTCTTACAATAGCAGGGGCAAGGACGCTTATTTGAACATCCTGATTGTCGGCAGTCGCAAAATGTATTACGTGATCAATTTTTCGAACCTCTTTCACTGCACCTATCTGGTGGCTTATCAGATTATCTTGTGCAATGCTTTTTAAAGGAAGAAACAGAAAAAGAAGAGGATAGATAGCTTTTCTGTATTTCATGATTCTTTTTGTTTTTAATCAAAGATCTTATGAATTCAAAGGCAGTAATAAAACAAATTATTTAATAGTAAGTTTAAGAGGTAATTTTATAATAGCGAAAAAAATCCTTATGCGTTCGGAAGCAATAACCTACCTGAGAGTATAATCAGGCTAAGGATAGAAAAATAAATATTATGCCGGTCGTTGTTTTCATTTTACCAAATCTCATTAAGATAATATGAGATAAATTGTTTAATTTGGGTGTTAATACTTGTATAACCTTATTAATCCAATTGACATGAAAATCAAATTATTATTACTTGTTATTGCTTTATTCGCGATTTCAAAATTGTATGGTCAGGTCTCTGACAACCCTGTGACTGCAGTGATACTTTCGGGATATTCTGAAAGGGCATACACATCGGAGCCGGTAAATGATCAGCAGCTCGATGAAATTCTGAAGTGCGGCATCAAGGCTCCCAGTTCAAGGAACAACCAACCATGGAAGTTCACGGTAATAAAAGACGAGACTACCATGAAGGATATTATCAAGGATGCTATTCCCGGTAATGTATTGATTATTGTATCGGGTATTGAATCAGAAGCAGGAACCACCCCTGATTTCGATTGTGGTCTGGCTGCCGAGAGTATGTTTATAGCTGCCCATGGTCTTGGTCTTGGTGCACGCATATATGGAAGTCCTGCTGCAAACATAAATTCAAAAAAAGAGCTCTTCCAGATCCCATCAGGGTGCAAGGCTGTGGTAGTGCTGCGGGTAGGCAACATAGATAAAAGTGTGGACGCAGTATCGGCAGCAACGCCAAGGAAGAAGGCTGAGGAGATTGTTAATTTCAAAAAATAGTTTTACTTAATTGATAGCTGACATTCTGTAACAGTCCCATTATAAGACTTGATACAATGAAAGTGCATTATCCGGAGAGTTTCTGCGCTGAAGGGATATTCTAAAATTTGTTGTTATTGTAAAATGAAGAAAATAAACCTGCCACTGGTACTGGTCCTGCTTTTATTCCTGTTAGTTTATTGCACCACTAACAAATCGTTGCAAGAAGTTAACTTTTATCAGCAGGTTTCAGGGCTGCCTCACATAGAAGGGAAAACCCGATACCTGGCATCTCCTTATGTAACAGCCGGAGACAGGGTGTATATGATCGGCTATCAGGATGGTTCCTTTCCTGATCTTGGCTGGCATATTACCGGCGAGATGGGCGGGATCTGGGATCATCCTGTTAAACTCATGGACGGATTCAATGCAAAAATCACTCTGCAAGGCAGCAACGATTCTTACTGCCTGAACAGAGCAGATAAATTCATCAACTATCCCATGGCTAACAGTCATCATTTTACCTGGGAGAAAGAAAACTTAGCCATCGAACGTTTTCAGTTTGTTCCTGATGACGTTGAAGGGGTAATCGTAGAGTACATAATTAATAATCAAGGGAAAGAAGATAAAGATATTGTTTTCTCTTTTACGGGAATGACCGACCTGAGGCCTACATGGTTAGGGGAACGCACTAACATGATTGATGCCGTTGACAGCATCTACTTTGATGACAGGTTGTCAGCACTAATAGGGAAAGATAATAATAATCCCTGGTATGTTGCCTTCGGATCATCATTAAAGACAGATAATTTCTCAACGGAAGACAATAATTGTCAGACTACTACCCAAAAAGGTCTTGGCAGGAATGCCACGTTATCATTCTCGCTTAGATTAAAGCCAAACCAGAAAAAGATAATCCCTTTTTTCATAGCGGGCTCCTATAAGTCAAAAGAATCACTCCTGGCAAATTATCATATATTAATGATGGAAGGATATTCAAAACTAACACAGAAAATTGAACGATATAAAAAGATTAACAATATATCTCATCTCACTATCCCTGATAAAGGCATTGAGCAAATGTATGAGTGGTTAAAGTATAATACCGATTGGCTCGTTCGGAATGTTCCGGAAATAGGTGTTGGTCTGTCTGCGGGCTTACCTGATTATCCCTGGTGGTTTGGAGGAGATGCAACTTATGCTTTGCAGGGAGTTCTTGCAACAGGCGATCATGAACTGGCAAAAAGCACTATAAGTCTGCTCGAGAAGGTATCTGAAAAGACAAACGGAAATGGACGAATCATTCATGAAGTTTCGACAAACGGAGCAGTTTATAATCCGGGACTCCTAAGCGAAACAGCCCTTTTTATCACTCTTCTGAAAAATTATTTTGAATGGACCGGAGATAAACCATTTATAACAAAATTATTCCCTGAAGTAAAGAAAGGAATTGAGTGGCTGCTCGATAATGATATCGATGGTAATGGATATCCTGACGGAAAAGGAATGATGGAGATACCCGGATTGGATAAAGAAATGATAGATGTTGCTGCATATACACAACAGGCATTATCATCAGCTGCAGAAATAGCCAAAGCACTTGGAGAGAATAAATTAGCTTCAGATTATCAGAAGCTGGCTGATGATCTGAGAGCAAAGATAAACAAAGAATGGTGGAATGATACTGCCCGGTCATTTGGTGATTTCCGGGGCACTGTGGCTGAAGCAAAGCCGATTTTGAAAGGAGCTATCATACGAGCCGATACGCTTAAAAAACCATGGATCGTTGCTGAATTGAAAGAAACGGAAAAACAACTTGGCAAATATCAGGCAGGCGAGCAGATTCCGCTTATAATATACCGTAACTGGGTTGTTAACACACCACTCGAAACAGGTGTGGCAGATTTTGAAAAAGGAAAGGCCGCACTTGAAACCGCTAAAAAGTATGAAAATCCCTATGGTGTATATGTAACCGGTATTGACAGAACTGAAGAGCCTGACAGTATAGTACTCAAATCAAGGAAGAAAATATTTTCGTACACAGGAGCAGTAATGACATTACCAACGGGAGTACAGGCAGTTGCTGCAGCTAATTATGGCAAGCCTGATGATGTATTACGCTATGTCACAATGCTATATCGTTCTTTCAGCTATGCTTTGCCCGGGTCTATGTATGAAGTATCTCCCGACTTTGGAATGATGGTACAGGCATGGAATAATTATGGTGTGGATGTGCCAGTTATAAACTATTTTTTTGGCATTAAACCTAAGGCTTATGATAAATCGATATTCATTTCACCTGATATGCCTTCAGAATGGAAAGATGCTTCAATAGATAACGTCAGGATAGGCAGTAATTCATTTAGTCTTGCCGTAAGTAGGGAAAGTGATCACAGAGAGTACATAATCAGACAGACACTGGCTGCCTGGACAGTTATAGTGGATATTAAAAATTCGAAAAGGATATTAGTTAATAATAAGGAGATAGATCGCAGAAAAACAGATGGAGACAGGTTAATGCTGACAGGAAAGGAAAATGACGTACTAATTTATTAATGCGGATTAAGATTTTTTCCCGGATTATTTACAAATTCAATGTCTTTACAGCTATTATCGCTGTAGAAAGTCCTGTTTAAAATATTGCTCCGATAATCAATATGTACATTAAGATCATTTTCGGAGGACGGGGTAATCATTATATTTCCGGGAAAAGGTATATGATCTGGCTTGTAATAAGCCAGATCATGTAATCGTAAACAGTAGTAGTACATTCTTTTAGTAGTACAATATCCTTTATTGCTTATCTCTTTTGAAACAGCAGGCTTCAGTTGATCAGAACAAGTAATTATTGGCAAATATTCTATCAGTCTGGCATTCATGTCACAGTCATCAGGACAAAAACCAGTCAAAAGAAAATTTGACAGATGCCGGAATACTTCACTTAAGTGGTTTATTCTCATATTGATTGCTTCCTATGAAGGCAGTAATGGAAACCAGGAATGCAGGTATTTGTTTGCAAATTCATGGATTTGCTTTAACCTCAGGTGATATAAAGGTTGTTCCACAGTCAGAGAGCACCCTATGATCAAAGGTGAAATAAGGCTATCAGGAAGATTAAATTGACTTCAGGAAATGATGCATTACTGTTCGCAATCAATAATGATTCACTGAAATTAATTAATTGCCCAGATAAAAAATAATCTCTGTCAAAGAATTTTCAAATCCCTGTTTGCTAACTCATTTACTGCATTTGAGAGAAAAATATATTCTGAACATATGTTTATAACATATTCATTTTCACCCCAGAAGAAAGGCCAATCCTCTTTGTTCTCTAGGAAGTCAGGCTTGAATAAAAGCAAACCCGGAACAACACCTCCGGCGATAAATGTAAAATCAGCCCTGTTGCTGCCATAAGCTACTTCTTTTGATCGTGTTCCGACAGCAGAAACAAACGAAAGATTTGAATATGGGTGACAGCCGAATATGTAATTCAGGCCTTTATATACATCTTCAGGACTGAGAATATCAGGGAAGGCATTATAAGCATAATAGTTGGTAATGGCAAAGTTTATAATAACGCTGTTTCCGCCCCAGCCTCTTGAGGTAATAGGAACTCCATATGGATTCTCTTTGCCATAGCCGTCAATAGTGTGTTTATATTTAACCACATAGGCTCTTACTTTAGCTTTAAAGTCATTGTCCATGTAAGGCAACGCTTGAATAGCCAAAAATATTCCTCTGCTAACATCAGCTGATCGTTCAAGAGCTGGCCATAATAAATCGAGGAAGCGTTTTGAGTATTTCTTGTCTTTTGTGGTAATATATAATTGAAGTGCTGCATTCATTTCTGAAGTAGCACCAAACTGTGCACCCAGGGAATCAGACGGCCGGGTTTTAGAGATGTTCTCATCCCACATTTTCTGAGCAGCTGCAAGGCATCTGTCTGCCAGTGGCTTATTAAACTGTATCAAAGCACGATTTGTAGCAGCCAAAGCACCGGCCGTAAAATAATCGAGTGATGCATTTCTGTTTGTGAAAGCCCATCTGTCATCCATTGTACCGCTTGACTTACCATCTGTTTCGTATGGTTTCAGTTTCGGATTATATGGAAGGTTATCTGTTTCATCGACAGCGTCACCAAGATGATGATACTGATAAAGATTTGGTACTATAATACCTCTGACCGGATGCCCGATATTTTCAACCTGTGCAACTACGTTAAGAGCTCCGTGTTCTATCTGCTGCAAGATATCTGGTTTGCCGTCAGGACGATGTATATCCACATAACGGGTAGCCTGGTCAATAAATGTTTCATCCCTGTTAACTTTAAATTTTTCCCATGTATCAACGAAATTCAATAAAACAGTTGCATGGGATAAGGTCTGAATATCGAAGTCCCCTGCATCAAACCACCCGCCGACATTTAATCCTGGAATGCGGTCATAATCTTTATATTTTGTATCTGTAACCGGTCCCATTCTGTAGCCATCAAAATGCTGATGATTAACAGGAGCCTGAAGCGCGTCATCCAGATAAGGAACACCATGCCAGGTTCGGTAAGCTTCATTAACCATCATGTGATCCATTTGCACCGGAAACCAGACATCAAGAGTAGGATGCCATACATTACTGTAGACATCTTTTCCAATAATGAAAGTATTGGTCGACTGGGTACCATACTTAATAAAGTAGATTCCCGGATCTTGAACTGAAGTAAAATCAAATTTAAGATAATTATATCTGGTGTATTTTCCCCATAGGATAACATCAGCAGTCAGTTTTTCAACGAACTTACCTTCGGGAGTAACCTGGAAAAGCGATGCTTTTTGTAATGGCGTATCGTTTTTATCAAGTTCAATAACTGCTATTTTTTCCTGACCCGGGTGATAGCCAACCTGTGAAAACTGAATTACCGGGGTTCTCTTCCAATTTGGAATTGCATTTGGTTCAAGATACCACTGCAGGACAGTTCCGGTTTTTTTTGAAGGCAGAATACTACGAACGATGAACCAACCGTTTTGAGCCAGGTCACGGCCATCGAAGAGCATCAGGTCAGCATCCAGCGCCTGAATTTTAACAAAATTTTCAGGATCTTCGGGAGCCAATAAAATAGTTTTACCGGTTGAAAGGGGAAGTGGCACAATAAATTCATTTCTTCCTCTGTCATCAAATGTTGTATGACCAGCAAATTGTTTTATTTTATTACTCAAAGGTTCCATTTTTGTAGAACTCGAAGGGTATAGGGGAAATTCACCCGGTACGCCGTCAACCACATAGGTTTTTCTAAAATACGACGACGGTATAAATTCGAGATTAAAACCTGCACGACCTTCTAGTTTTTCAGGAAGAGGTTTATCAAGAATTACGGTAATAAGTACTCCGTTATCCTTTGATGTAACACTTATTTTTGAATCAAAATCATAGTCGTTGTATCTCAATCCCAGGCTAATTGTATTGGTTGCTTTATCAATTTTTCTATCGACCACAGTTGGTACTAGATCCCATTGTTCAGGCGTGTTCTGCAGCCTTACCGCACCACCTGTAGAGGTTCTTACACCATGATGAATAATTTCTATTCCAGCATTTTTTTCATCATTGAACATACCGGTATACTGATTGCTGTATACAAATATGTTCACGCCAGGAGTCTCAAAATATCCTAAATCATTCAATTGCAGTTTTTGGCTAAAGGAATTATTTGAGCATAAAATAAGCAAAACTCCTGTAATAATCAGTACATAAAACTGTTTGAAAATAATGGCTTGAGCTTTGTTCTTTCGCCCTGGTCTTCCAGCAGAAACATTGCTGCTTTCAAATTTGCTTTTCATGGTAATTACATTTAGATTATTCAATATGATAATTCTTAATATTATTATGTCTAATTGAGCACCAGCTGCTCAAAATTATACAGGTTATTACTTCACACCGGCCAGGTATTCCCACCGGGATATTTGCTAAAAGTGTATTTAATCTTTAATTCATCGAATATGGAAATCAATGTGTGGAAATTTTTCCAGGCAATGGCACAATGTTCACTATTATTGATTATCGGATAATTTTTTTCAGTGTATGGAATAAGATCTTTCAGCAGGTCTTTCTCGAATGTTGAGAATGCCTCAACCTTATCAAAAGCCATAATATTTCCGGCTGGCCGGTCAGCTTTCATAGCTCTTCCGTTTGGCAGCACCAGAATCATCATTTTATCTTTCTTTTCAGCATAAAGGCTATCCAGGATTACCTGCGGTTGGCCATAATTCAGCCATGCCTTTTCGTCACCACCAATACCATGCAATAAGTAGAGTAAAGGAAGCTTCATGTCTTTTAAATAACCTGTAGGTGTATAGATAAGTGTTTTCCGTTTTTTACCTACTGTTTTTGAATTGCAGGTAATCGTGTCCGTATTACCTTGGTGTATGTCTGAACGAAATATGTAGATACCTGCTGGTGCAGGCGTTACAGTATTTTGAGAATTTGCATTATATACATATACCATTATTACTACGGTAAGAGCAATAATTTGTCTCATAATATGTCCTGTTTATATAATGATATTATATAAGTGATTCAAATTTTTAAAACGTGATTCATAGATTATATAAATTTAGAAAATAATATTTTATTAAGTGTAGTGTTATACTTTTAAGATAAAGAAAGTTATAAATAGATGTCTTGAAAATAAGAACTGCTTCATCGCAGGTAATCCTCCTGATGATTTCAGGCTTAAAAACCGGAATTGTTCAGAAACATGAAAGACCTGGAATGTGGATAAAAGTTGCAACCGGTCTAGCAACCTTAAACTTTAAAACCTGAATTTTCTATCAGAACTACTAAATTATTTTACAAATTATTGCATGCAGTATTCTTTTAGACTATTTCCCATACTTCAATTTCCCCATCAATTATTTTAAAAAGAGGATGGGGCTCAATATAAGTTTCTTTCAATAATCTAAAATATCTCTCAATATCCCGGGTTTTCAATTTCTTTAACAGATGTTGCGCCTCGTATTCTATTTGCCTGCTGGTGACGGTTAAAGATACATGTTCATTACAAATATTGAATTTTTCTTTATTGAAATGATATCCGCGTATTTTCGATTCCTGGTAAACTGCCGCCAAATATTTATTAATCCCCTTAAGAGGATTGTCAGAATTTTTAAAACGTATTAATTGCGGATGGTTTTTATACCCTCTGGTTTTTCCCTCCAGTACATTTTTTGCCAGCAATGTTTCTCGCCAAAGTGCAAGTAAACCTTTAGTATCCAGATATTTAGGATGTATTGACCAGATTCTCATTATTGAAATATATTTAATCTGTTTATTTCTGCCAGATTTTACAGTATTTGATTTCCACCAGCATTAAAGGTACAGTAAAGAAATTTTCCATTGATAAAAAGGGCTTCACTTTTAGACACTTTTAATATTAATTAAGCCATTTAACTATGTGAAAACCAGAAAAACTAACTATAGCAGAGAGGAACGCACCCCATAAAATATCAATAAAAACTATATTCAATGGCCAGCCTTTCAGTGTGGCTAAATTTGTTAAATCGTAGGTGGCATAAGTAAATATACCAAATAAAGCCCCCATCAAAATGGCATAAAAGGCAGAATTTTTGTTTACTGCCGGGTAAATCGCAAAAATTGAAATCCCCACAATGTAAATAAGGTAGAAGACGATAGCTGCTGTCCAGTTGACCTTGTCAGTTAAAAAACCACCCAGGTACTTCTGATACAGATTCTTTGCGATAATGCCGAGCCAACACATATCGATAATCAAAAAAACTATGAGAGTCAGAAGGTAACTAATAACTATATTTTTAATGTTCATTGTGATTATATGTCAAACTAGTTTATCAATTCCATTAAATGTTGCTGGTTTATAACATTTCCAAAAATGTAACCAGTTGGATCTATATCTGCTTTTTTTATTCATTTAAGTCATGTTTTCTGGTTTATCTGACTAACATCAGTTCTTTTCAGTAAAAGGCAGATCTTAAGAGCTTCGTCTGCATGACGTTGAGTTTCTGTTTGTGAATCGAAAATATAAACTACCTTGCCTGACCGGTCTACTACATAAGTAACTCGTCCTGGAATTAATCCGAAAACCTTGCCGGGAACTCCGAATAATTTTCTTACAATATTCCCGGCATCACTTAACAAGGTATACTTAAGTCTGTTTGTATCTGCAAATTCTTTATGACTTTCTACTGATTGACTGCTTATGCCAATAACAACTGCATCTGCCTCATCAAATACGTCAGAGAGATCACGGAAATAGCAGGCTTCTCTAGTGCAATTCAGGCTGCCATCCTGTGGGTAGAAAAAAATAACCAGTTTTTTCCTGCCCAGCAAAGAGGAAATATCAAAATCATTACCATTTTGATCTTTAAGAGTAAAAGAGGGGATCGTATCACCGACCTGGATTTTATTCATAAATATTCTTTATTGAAGTGCTTGCAAAATCCTTAATGCTTCATCCACGTGCCTGGTGACTTGTGTCTGAGAGTTGAAGATATAGATCACCTTACCCATTTTATCGACTATAAATGTTACGCGGCCCGGCAATAATCCCAACAAATCGGAGGGCACGCCAAATTTCTTCCGGATTTTATTTCCTTCATCGCTCAGCAAGGTAAAACTGAGTCTGTGTTTTTCGGCAAATTCTTTATGGCTTTTAACGGATTGTCCACTAATTCCAATTATAACAGCATTGGCTTCCTTAAAAACCTCAAACTGATCTCGAAATGAACAAGCCTCTTTGGTGCATCCGGGGCTATCGTCTTTTGGATAGAAATAAATCACAAGGTTCTTTTTTCCGAGGACAGAATTGATGTCGAACAAATTTCCGTTTTGATCAGCCAAAGTAAATGGTGGGATACTGCTTCCGATTTTGATTTCGTTCATTTTTTTTTGAATAAAGGTTAAATAAGATGTAAAAAAGAGCAGATAAATGATTATATAAAAACGATAGAAATTTATAAATTTCAGTGAAACATATCCTGAACATGCCAGGTGATGGCTTCAGGGTATTTCAATTTCTAAAGGATCATCCTGACTTTCTGCAAGAAACCATTCATCATTTAAAAACCTGTCATTTGTTATTCGATCGATTGTTGCCTTAATATACTTTCCCTCTGCGGAAACTGCGATATCCCCGTTTGGGAGAATTATTTCTGCAGTACCTTCAAAAGTACGGGTTCCTTCTCTTGTGACACGTCCCACAATTTTCAACTCCTGTCCAAGTGGTATGGGCTTCCTGAATTTGGTTTTCAATTCCATTGTCACACCCCATATTTGTTCATTTTTCCCATTACAAATCGATCGGGCAATTGTTTCGTCAAGAATGGTCGCTGCTATTCCTCCATGCATTCGTCCCGGGTAACCCTGGTGTTGCTCTGATGGACTGATCAAAGCAACCAGTTCTTTGGCATTGGTTTCGTAAAATTTTGCATGCAGCCCAAAATCATTTTTTTCACCGCATACAAAACACATCTTCGAGATATGCTGCTTTTTCAGTATTTTATGTTTCACATTAATCAGTTTTTTACTAAAAATAAGAATTTATATTGATAGTCAATTTTTTCTGTGAAAAAGAACTTAAATTAACATTTTGAAAGTAAACAAACATTTCACTTTTAGATTTCAATTTATTGTCATGAAAAATATTTCAAGGAAGCAATTTTTACTTCAGTCAGCTCTTGGACTGGGATCGGTAGTGTTATTTTCAGGATTCGATTTTACCTCAAAAAAAACCGATGGTGACTTTGTTATTGGGGAAACAGCATTTGGAAAAGTACGAGGCAGAAGGGAAAGAGGTGTGAATATTTTTAAAGGGATACCCTATGGCGGTAGTGTTACTGGCGATAACAGGTTCGCACGTCCGGCTCCGCTGGAGCCATGGAAAGGAGTAAAAGATGCTATCAGGCTTGGAACTCCTGCAATGCAGAGTCCTAAAACTGTCTATGGCATTGATGAACCACAACCAGGTGAAGACTGTCTTTTCCTGAATATCTGGACGCCAGCTAATGATAATAAGAAACGTCCGGTGATGTTTTATAATCATGGAGGGGGATTCAGCACAGGCTCCGGAGGAAGTGCCGGTCAGGATGGTGCCAACCTTGCAAGATATTTTGATGTTGTGGTAGTCGAAACAAATCACAGACTGAATATTTTTGGATATCTCTATCTTGGCGACGTGGCAGGAGAAAAATATAAAACCTCTGGAAATAATGGAATGCTGGATATTGTCGACGGACTGAAATGGGTAAATCAGAACATTGCAGAGTTTGGAGGCAATCCAGACAATGTAATGATATGGGGCGAGTCGGGTGGTGGCGCAAAGACTTCCTGTCTGTATGCAATGCCTTCTGCAGCAAATTATTTTAACAAGGCTTCAATCGAAAGCGGGCCGGGGGTAATGATGACGCCTGTTGAAACAGCCATTGAAACAACCAAACTTCTCTTTAAGGAACTGAATATTTCGCCGAAAGACTGGCACAAACTTATAGAACTGCCGGCTGATAAACTTTTTGAAATACAACCTCAGCTGATGAAGGCAGCAGCTGCGATGACAGTAACAAAGACCAGTTCCTTTCAGCCGAGAGGAATAGGCTCATCAGGTATCGGAGGTTTCTCGCCTGTTGTTGACGGAATAGTTCTGACAGGTCATCCGTTTAGTCCTTCGGCCCCGGCGATCTCAATAAATAAGCCTCTCTTGGTTGGTTGGAATGAGGATGAATATACATTTTTTGCCACTTCTTCAGGAGATGTATCAGGATGCCAGTTACAAGACTTTGATGCTTTGTATACAAAACTGGAGCCGCAATTCGGAGAAAATACAGAAAAAATAGTAAAAACATATCGTAGCTCAAGGCCCAACGCATCTCCATCATCCATTTTTGTTGAAATAATGTCAATGACTATTATGGGGTTGGGTTCAATTGAAATTGCCGAAAAGAAGACAAAACAAGACGCAGCACCCGTCTATTTGTATAATTTCGGATACAAGTCAGGGCTGAAAGTACCCAATACTGATTTTCCGATGGGAACGGCACATGCTATGGATATTGGATTTAAGTTCAATAATGTAAGGCCAGAGATGCCCGGACAGTATCTGGCAGGCGACAAGCCTGAACGATTTAAAGCTTCATTGAATTTTGCCGGGCTTTGGACCAGTTTTGCTTTTACAGGAAAACCGGGTGTAAAGGGTCAGCCGGAATGGCCTGCTTATGATCTTGGTAGAAGAGCGACATATAAAATTGATACAGAATGTGAAGTTATATACGATCGTAATAAAGCTGAACGCGAAATGTGGGCTTCACTGGGCTATTTAGGCAGTCAGGATTAAGTCGGATCACAAGCGGGAAAACTTCAAAATATTTTGTTGACCGGGTTGGAAACATTCTTCTTCCGGAATTGTTTCCTGAAAATGGCAAGGATATTCATCACCGGCTCATCGGATGGTTTGGGTAGCATGGCTGCAAAGTCGTTGGTCAATATGGGTCACTATGTCGTCCTGCATGCACGCAATGCTGACAGGGGAAGGCAGGCACTGGCAAAAGTGCCGGGGGCAGAGAAAGTTTTGACAGGAGATCTCTCGATTATAGAAGAGACTAAAGAGTTAGCTGCGGAAGTTAATACACTTGGCCACTTCGATGCAATTATACATAATGCCGGTGTATACCAGGTCGCCAATAAGATGATTTTTGCTGTAAACACTCTTGCCCCATATATTCTGACTTGTTTGATTCAAAGACCTGAACGGCTGATTTACCTTAGTTCGGCCATGCATTTGCATGGAGATCCTGGATTGAAGAATTTGTCACACGACACAACCCAGTATACTTACTCTGATTCCAAACTTCATGTAGTAATCTTGTCTATGGCTGTAGCCCGCAAATGGCCGGAAGTTTATTCCAATGCGGTTAACCCCGGCTGGGTTCCTACAAAGATGGGAGGAAGGAGTGCACCTGATAATCTTGAGAGAGGCGCAGAGACCCAGACCTGGCTGGCTGTAAGCAACGATAAAGAAGCAAGAGTAAGCGGGCGGTATTTTTATCACATGCGTGAAACACATTTTCTCCCCGAATCAGTCGATCCTGAAGTACAGGAGAAATTTCTTGCGTTATGCAAAGAAATCAGTGGTGTTGGTTTCCCCTTGGATTGAAGAGCTTTAAATAAGTGAATTATTGTTTAGAAAATTCTGATATCATTAATAACTGTCATCATATCTTCATTGAAAACTAATATGATTTAAAGTTCGAGACGTGAGTCATCAATATCAGTGATGTTTTGGATAACTCCAAAAAAACAAGAGGTCGGTTTTGAGCTCTTGTACCTCCGGGCATACTGATGCTTGCGGTCAGCATCCTGGTATCAGAGGAGGACCAAAGTCGCAAGCCATTATGAGTTCATATATTATGCAAGATACTCAGGTCATAAAGAACATGACGAAGGAACTCAATGGGAAGCAATGTTTTAAACATATTCATGGAATTATTCAGGATTGAACTATTTTATTTTATTGCTGTTTAATATGTAATTTGACATTATTCAGCAATTTTGAGCAGGAAATATATTAGACTCAGATTCTAAGTTGCTCTTATTAATATAGGCTAAAATGACTATGACAGTATTTTTCTCAGTGGTTTTGGGGATACTTTTGCTGTTCTTTGGAAGAAGGCTTTTCTGGCTTTTTGTTGGAGTGGCTGGTTTTATAGCAGGTCTAACCCTTATTCCGCATTTAATAAGTGACCAGTCAGAACTGACCATTCTATTATTAGCCATAATCGCTGGAATTATTGGTGCCTTCTTAGCCATTATGATGGAAGGGTTGGCTATCTTGATTGCTGGTTTCCTGGCCGGAGGTTATTTAATGACTACATTAGTAGTTTCCATCGGCTTTTCAGTCTCAGTTGAACCTTCGGTAATCTACATCATTGGAGGCATTATTGGACTTCTGCTGGTGGCTGTCTTATTTGACTGGGCAATTATCATTCTATCCACGTTGCTGGGGGCTGATATTCTTATGCCGTTCCTGCACATCTCCGGTTCCAATTATTGGCTGATTTTCCTTGGATTGGTTGTTGTTGGTATAGCTGTACAGGCTGGTATATGGCATAGT
>WSSedB1CaDRAFT_10000592_pt1 | contig 15128 bp, 17 predicted proteins | sample WetSurSB1Cattail_FD_9460 | JGI IMG/M metagenome (IMG submission 9460)
GATAATATTTCAATGATTATTGGCAAACCGTCGAAAGGGCCCAGTTTGTAAATCAATGAAGGAAGTAACCGTAATTAGTGGCAAAGGCGGAACGGGAAAANNAACCAACACCGTTTGGTCTTAACGATCTTGAAATCGCAGTTGAGGCTATCCAAGGGCTAGGCATCCCCTTGGGAGTAGTCATCAACAGATCTGACATAGGTGACTCTGGTGTCAAGGATTTTTGCCGGAATAAAGGCCTTCCATTGTTAATGGAAATCCCCCATCATCGAAAAATAGCAGAAGGCTATGCGAAGGGGGCGCCTCTGATTGAATCGATGCCTGAGTATGCTGAAAAATTCGAGAAACTGACGGATAATATTTCAACGATTATTGGCACACCGTCGAAAGGGTCCAGTTTGTAAATCAATGAAGGAACTAACCGTAATTAGTGGCAAAGGCGGAACGGGAAAAACGTCAATTACGGCCTCATTCGCTTTTCTGGCTAAAAATAGAGTTTTGGCTGATTGTGATGTGGATGCGGCGGACCTTCATATAGTCACCCAACCGGAAATAATCCATCAGGAGGATTTTTTCGGAGGCAAAAAGGCCGTAATCGACCTCGACAAATGTTCACTTTGCGGGATTTGCAAAGAAAATTGCAGATACAGCGCCATTAGCTCAAGCTTTGTCGTTGATCAAACCGCTTGCGAAGGTTGCGCTCTGTGCCATTATCTTTGTCCTGAATCAGCAATCGCAATGAAAGAGACTCTCAACGGCAAATGGTTCATTTCGAACACGCGCTTCGGCCCCATGGTTCATGCCAACCTTATTCCTGGTGAGGAGAATTCCGGAAAACTTGTGGCCCTCGTTCGAAATCAGGCAAAAATGATAGCTGAAGAGCGAAATATGGACATAGTAATTGTGGATGGAGCCCCAGGCGTGGGCTGTCCTGTAATTTCATCCATCACTGGAGTTGACCACGTTTTAGTAGTGACGGAACCGACTATGTCCGGATTGCATGACATGAAAAGGGCTGCGGAACTCGTTAGAAACTTTAATATCCCTATTTCATTGGTAATCAACAAATGGGACATCCATCCCGGCATGACCTTGAAAATCGAGGAGTTCGCCAAATCCGAGAACATCTCATTGGCTGGAAAAATACCTTACGATAGGACTGTCACAGATTCAATGGTTAGACGTAGAACAGTTGTTGAGGAAGGTCCCGGCCCGGCCGGCGACGCCATCGTTGAAGTGTGGGAAAATTTAAATCAGCGTATTTGGCAATAGGCGGAGATCCAGCAATGGAAAGAGAACTTTTGGAGAACGAGGTAAAAACAGCGCTCGCGAAAATTATTGACCCGGAAACTCGCCTCAGCATAATGCGTATGGGCATTATCAAGGGAGTGTCAATAAATGACGTTGGCGCTGTAACTGTGGTTTTCCGACCATCATCGCCAAATTGTCCTATGGCGTATGCTTTGGCTGGAGCGATAAAAAACACAATTGAGTCTATTCCAGGGGTAAAATCCCTGTTTATCGCTGTAGAAAATTTTTCCAGGGCCAAACATCTTGAAGAGTTAGTCAATGTTTGACAGAATCAGAATTTGGAGGATTATCCAGTGCCCATAAAAGAATTCAAGTGTCTTGAATGTGGGGAAGTTAGCGAATTGCTGGTTGATATTGGCCGCAATTCCGACCCGAAGGTTTGTAGGTCCTGCGGGTCAATTCAATTACAAGGTATACTATCCGCCCCTGCGCTTCCTAATGTAAACTCTGAGAGCATGGGTTCTCACGGTAGTTGTTGTGGATCCAATCCATCCACACAGAACTGCACGCCGGGAAGTTGCTGTGGCGGAAATTTTACATCTAGATAACACAGGGACAGAAATGAGATCAGAAGACGATATTTTTGATGATATAGAAGGTATGATCCTTAAGGAAGCAGTCAAAATTTATTCTCCCATTGTTATCGATCATTTCAACAATCCCAGGAATTTTGGCTCCATAGATGACGCTGACGCATACACTTTCATGAGCGGTATGTGCGGAGACACTATCGGAATCTTCGTGAACACGGCCGGACCCTCGATCTCCAAGATAGGATTTGTGACAAATGGATGCGGGCCTACCATTGCTTGCGCCAGCGCCTTGACCTGTATGGCCGAGGGTAAGGCGCCTGAAGACGCCAGTAAAATCACGTCTGAACAGTTGATGGAATTTCTCGGGGGTCTCCCTAGAGAACACACTCATTGCGCAGACCTGGCTGTCAACACACTAAGAGGCGCTCTGGCAAAATTGGGATGAACGTGAAAGAGAATAAATCTGCAAGGGCTTGTATTGTAATGGATGGAACATACGATTCTTCGGGGATTATTAGTCTCTTGAGATCGTTTCAAATAGTTTCAGAGGTCTTTGATTCGTCTGATCAAGCGCTCCTAATACAAAAACAGGAGCCCTTTGACATCGTTATCGTTCACGATGATCCTTTGACAGGGCTGGGATTAAAATTAGTCGAAGACTTTTTGAAGATAAACTGGATGACTTCCTCCATAGTAATTTGTGATCAGGAAGAGTCTATTATTCATGACCGGGCCGAAGGCTTGGGTATATTAGGTCATATTAGAACGTCCGACGATTTGAAATCTCTTGCTCAATTGTTGACAAAGTTCAAAAACATCTCGCCAATTTATTCGTAGTTGAGCAACGCAGGCTTTAACAAAGGATAGCATTTTACCAGGAATGGGAGATGGCGCACACCTCGCAGGCTGCCACACATGGGAGAGCAGGTCTATTGACTCCAGACGGCTTGCAGGGACCACATTCGTATTTGAGTTTCTTGTTTTTCCCGGAAACAACGATTGCTACTGGCTCCTCATTCATCGGATCGTTAGGGTCTTCGTCAACTACCTGAAAAATTCGGGCTGGACAAGTTTCCACGCAAGCGCCACAGGCATTGCACCTGTCAGTGTCTATGGTTATGAAATAGTTTCCGGACCCGTCGCTATATCCGTAGTTAGCTAACATCCCAATGCCCTGTATTCTGGAATAAGATCATCACAGTTGCGATCTGTCCCCGTGACGTAAGCCCGGCTAACAAAATCGTCGCCATTGTTACAGTCTGTCAAAATTTGAGTCGGGAAGAACTGTCAGCGTACGTGTCAACCATGCTGTTACTTTCCTTTGCCTTTTTGACATAGAGCATAGCCGAACAACGCTGCCCCGGCCGCCCCGGCCAACTGCGTGTCCCACTCGGTCTTGAGTGGTTCCAGTCCCATCTTTTTTGTCAATCTACCGATAACGCCTCTATTTTTGGCCATTCCACCGGTGACAGCGAATTCGGGTTCCACCCCTACCCTCTGGAGGAGTGAGTAAATTCGGTCTGCCATTGCTGAACAATAGGCTGCGAGAACCTCGTTTGTGCTAAGACCTTTTCTCAGGAGACCTGTAGCCTCGGATTTTGCGTAAACTACGCAGGTACTGGATACCGGCGGCGGTTCTTTATCGACCTGGTAGGATCGTTCGCCCACTTCTCCGATAGGAACCGATAACAGATCCGCAAAAACCTCCATGCCTCGGCCGGTTCCTGCCGCGCATTTGTCGTTCATCAGAAAGTTTGTGACTTTACCCTTTTCGTCGCAGCGAATCGCCTTGATGTCCTGCCCACCAACATCCAGAACTGTACGAACCGTGGGACCGTAAAAGAAATTTGCGCCCCTGGCGTGACAGGCGATTTCCGTTACGGTTCTATCGGCCATGGGCACATTGACTCGACCGTAACCCGTGCCGATGCAATAGTTTAGCTTGTCTTCAGTCAACGTGGTCTTCTCTAGAGCGAATTTCAAAGCGTTTATTGCGCTGTTGGGGCTATCTGATCCAGTCCTCATGTTTCCGTATGCGTACATTTTACCGTCAGCCATAATTACGGCCTGTGAACTAACTGATCCTACATCTATTCCCACAGTGATGAACTGGGCGTCTTCCCAACGAATGTCCGGGTTGAGCCAGTTGGTCTCTGCCCATCGCCAGAACTCCGGCTTTTTCTCCTCTGACACGTGTATATCCTCCGGCTTTATTGTTGTTGCCGCTTAATACCTGTTCGGAAATGGCGCCGATACCACCGCCGTCAAAGAACCAACCAGGGTTTTTATACTTTAGCCGCGACCACAGCGGCTCCGACGGCTGTGCCGAATTCCGGGTCACCCGGGATATAAATCCTGTCAACCCCAAGTTTTCTTTTTAAAGCTGTCGTAAAACCAGGGTTGTTCGCCACCCCGCCTATCATTACGATGTCGGGGTTTACCCCTATTCCCCGAATCATGGACACAATCCTGCTGGCCATAGCGTCGTGGATGGCCTTGCTTATATCTTTTTTCTGAGTCTTGGCGTGGATCAAACCTACAACTTCAGACTCAGCGAAGATCGTGCATTGAGCGTTTATCGGGATGGGGTTGTCCGATGACAGAGCCAGGCTGCCCAACTCAGCCAATGGAGTTTCCAGGGCTCGGCCCATCGCTTCGAGAAAAGCCCCGGAGCCCGCTGCGCATTTTTCATTAATAGCAAAGTCTATTACATTGCCTTTTTCATCAAATTTAGCGGCTCGTCCTTCTTCCGCGCCTACGTCGGCCACTGTCCGGCTATTTGGAAAATAGTAATTGGCGGCGGCAGCCATGGCTTTAATATCATTTACTTTTAGGTCTGCTTCCCGTATGGATTTCGCCCCTGATCCGGTCCCTCCGATGCGTTTAATATCATCGGCCTTAATACCCGCGTCCTTTAGCGCCATCTCAAACGAAGCCTTAACAGCCTCTGCCTGTTCAAAGCCAGTCAAGACCAGGCCCTTACCTANAATTTTCCCGTCCTTTAAAATGACGGCTTTAGTATTCTTAGCTCCACAGTCGATTCCTGCGGTTATCATCTCTAAAACCTCCTTGAAATTCAAAGGCCGGCAAGGATAATCGGCCACGTCGGTATTTCGGGTTTTCAAAGGACGCTTGAATCCCTTTGAGAAGCTATTACATTTGCCTCATTTGAGCAAATGTTCTCCCTGTTACTTGAAACTTATAAACACCTGACGGTCGAGCCACAGAAATAACGTTACATTCTTCAATTCTCCGTATAAAATTCCTGTCCTTGCAACATTTTTGCGTAAGATTTAATATCATGTCCAAGTATCAGGGAGGTTTGACGTAATCATGGAAGAAGAAATTCTGGTCAATCCCGACATAAGCGCTGAGTTCAGAACCTTCGAGGAACTGGTATCGGAAAACACGGGTAACGAACTGGAATACCTGAACTTGGTGGAAAAGAACCCTATTGCAATGGACCCGGCGACACTGGCTTTTTCGCTGAGTCGCTTCATGCGTTTGTCCAGGAATCTCATGGATAAACTATTGGGATCTCTCAATCAGGATGATGCGCCGGATCTCAATGAAATACTTGAGACAAAGGGAATCGATCTGGACAAAACGAATGCAGGGAAATTGAGAAACATTATTTTTTCGTTTCGCGACACGCCTAACCTGGAGGCAAGGTGCGCTTTCGTCAAAGCGTTGCAGATCATGACGATAACCAGAGAACGTAGAAGAGTTACGCTTAACCTCGGAGAAGCTTATAAGGCTCCTGAAGAAGGCTGGCTGGCGGAGGATTTTGGTGACGACGAGGGCGCTTTAGAAATGGTCAGGTCAATAGAAGATCCTCGATGGAATGAAGAGGAGGGCTAGACACCCAATGCGATTGGAAAACTATCTAACTCCCGTATCAGAACAGGGTCATAAAGTATTGGATTTGATGAAAGCAGACCGAAAGCACGCGTCTGAACTGCTCGAAACCCTCCCCCGCGTGGAACAGGTGAATCTGGTTTCAAACGAGACTTTGCATGACCCCAAAAACGCCCAGGAGATAATATTTCTGTTAGGAGATGAAGAAGGAAAGAAGCTGGTTGATGAACTTGGAGACCGTACTCTTTTTAGATTGATGAAATCCCAGTGTTCCACCCATATTGGAGTTTTATCTCTCGTACAACCGGAAAGGGTTCAGTCTATTCTCGATCTTGATTCGGAACTATTTTCCACCAAGGGAGTTACTGATCCTCAAACCGCTTATCACTGGTTGATAAGTTTTCTTGAAGAAGATGAGGAGACATTCTCCAAGGTCTTGAGAAGTTTGGATATAAAATTAGTGGCGTCCGCTTTCCAGGATAAGATTGTCCGGCCTGGCTCCCAATTTTCTCCAGCACTGATTGAAGAGTCGGAAGAAACATTTTCCGCTGATTTTCTTATCAAATTGGATCGCGGAGAGCTAAAACCCGACGATATTGATGTGACTGATGAAGAAACCCTAGATATCCTTAAGAAGATTCATCTTCTTGATGAGGATTATTTCGTCGAAATGGTATCTCTGATGGTAAGGGAAGAAGACCTTAAAACACGAACGGCCGAAGACGCTCTTTCAAGAGTCAACGACCAGGTAGGCGATATGAAAGAAGTCGTTGAGGAGGCTCAGGACATGTTCGTGCCACTGGAAAGTTAACTGACTTTTCGAATTGATTTTTGGACTAAAACAAAAATGGCGGCTGTAAAGCCGCCATTTTTTCAGTTCTTGGGATTAGCGCCAGGCCCTGCTCCCGGCATGGCAGCCGGCGGTTTGGCAGTGTCTTCGGGCAACAGAATTTGCACATTCATCTTCTTTCTCAAAGAATCCGCTACTTTCTCATACTGTTCCTGCTGTTTTTGATACTTGATTTGCTCCAGGATGTAGTCTTTGACCTGGTCAAATGAGGCCTCTTCCGCAGGCTTGCTGTCTTCAAGATAGAGTATGTGATAACCAAATTTGCTCTTGACTGGCCCTTCGATTTGGCCTTTTTTCATTTTGAACGCAGCTTCTTCAATTTCCGGAACCAAGCTTCCCTTGGGCATCCAATCCAAATCACCCCCTTTGGCTTTGCTTGGGCAAATGGAAACCTGAGACGCCAGATCTGCGAATTTTTCACCCTTTTTCAGTCGTGCGAGAACATCTTTGGCTTCTTTTTCATTTTCGACAAGGATGTGATGGAGTTTTATACTCTCAGGAGTTGAAAACTCGGTCTTATTTTGTTCGAAATATTTTTTAGCGTCCGCTTCGGTAGGCTCCGGAACGTTCTTTGTCATTTTGTCGAGCATAAGGCGGGCGAGCAGGTCGTTGCGCGTAAAAGCAAGCAGCTTCTGGGCGTCTGGAGATTTGTCCAATCCCTCCTTTTCCGCTTCGGCGGCAAGGGCGTAAATATTAACTATGTAATCCAGGGTCTGTTTTCTACCCTCAGGGGTCTGATAATAATAGCGAAATTTCTCTGGGACCGCGTTGGCCATCTGTTTCAGGTCCCCTTCCGTAACCGTCTTGGAACCGATCTTGGCCAGTACTTGGTCATCGGGGATTGTCTGCGGCTCCTGCGCATGGGCGCCAGACAGGCAAACAAAAATAAGCCCGGTCACAAGACAACTGCTTAGATAAATACTACGGAGAGTTGGCACTGTTCACTCCCTTTCTTAAGAAATAATATTGATGTTAGATATTAACTATCTGTCATACTTGTACATTAATCATTGCGTCGCGTTATAGCACACCGGCGTGACTCAGTCAAACCTTCTTGTCCCTCCTCTAACTGTCCGATGAAAACCTCAAAATCCGGCCCGACTTCTGCTGGTCAGACGTTTGGATATCATTTTTCGAATGTTTTTCTTACTCATAGCTTGTGTCGAGCGGTAAGTATGGATAAAATAGACAGGATAAATCATCCATGGGGCTTATACCTAATCTAGTCTTGGCTGATGTTTTTGGTATAGAAGTTTGCATTCGGAATCCATAAAGGTTTAGTGGTCGTGTTATATTGCCTTAATCCTAGTCGAGTCTTTCACATATTGATTCTTCTGTCTACCCTTGTGGGACTTGCGTCGTGCGGGGGGTCTAGCGGCGTTCCAGTGTCTGCTGTCCCACCGAACCCACCTGGCGATCTCCATTTTGAAGTTGTGGATAAGGGACTACTGGTTTCGTGGAAACCCGTGCCGGGAGCTTCAAAGTACTCGTTGTTCTGGGGTCCTGAGAAGTTCGATTTTCGAAGGATCGTAGAGACTTCTACTCCCGCTGTCTTGATTAAGGGAATTGAAAACGGGACTCTGAACTATTTTGCGGCGACTGCTTGCTCGCCTCATGCAGAGAGTCGATTTTCCAGTCAGGAGCCATATGTTTATGACACGGATCCCAAAAACGCGCCAATCCATATGCAACAGGCCTTGCGTCTCGAAAACCGCGGAAATTTGGGCGAGGCTCTTGTCCATTTAAGTGTGGCCATCAAGCTTGATTCCGAGAATCCTTATCTTTACCGCAAGAGGGCTCAGTTAAGGGAACTGATCGGGCTGACAAAAGAGGCTAAGAAGGATCTCGATACAGCGGAAAAGCTATATGTGAAGAAGCCAATTTCTTTTAAGGATTCTGGAGGCTAATCCGTCCCGCAAGCCGCGTAGCCACTCACTCTCCGTTCACCGTTTCATTTCCTTGAAAAAGGGCGATTGATTTTCACTTAGGGTTGAGTTCGCTTGAAATCCGGACTAAATCCTGCGATTAATAGTGCTCCTTATTTTCCGGTGGCGTTGACCTGGCGATCAATCGGGAGATCGTTACACCAAGGCGTATAATCAGGATGAGGCGTTGAATTGTGGCGATTTGGTTATTTATTTTGACCTCTATGATTCTAGCTTTAATTATTTTCGAAATATTCCGTTTGATTCCGCAGCTCTTGAGAGAACTGAAATATATTTCGGATTTTACATTATCTCCGGAATCATCGTCTGAAAATGCCGAAGTCAAAGTCAGCGTTATTATTGCGGCCAAAGATGAGGCTAAGAACATTCTGGAGGCGGCCGAGTCCATTCTGGCGTCGACTTACCGTAACCTGGAACTTGTTCTCGTAGACGATCGTAGTCAGGATGATACGTGGGAATTGATGGAGCGGCTTCGTGAAAGGGACAATCGGGTCAAAACCATCAGAATTGATTCACTTCCAAAGGGATGGACTGGAAAAACCCATGCCCTGTTCGGTGGCGCTCAAGTAGCTTCCGGAAACATTTTATTATTCACTGACGCCGACGCTTCTTTTGCGCCGGATCTTGTAGGTCGCTCTCTGGAATTCTTCGTCGCCAACAAACTGGACATGCTTAGCCTCATCCCAGGGTTCAAGAAATGGGGACTCCTGGAGAGAGCAGTGTATCCTCACATGGCGCTTGGCATTTCATATTTTTTCCCAATGGGGGCGATCAACGATCCTGATTCAAACGCGGCAGTCGCTTCTGGCTGTTTTATCATGATTTCAACCGAGGCTTATCAAAAAGTAGGGACCTGGAAGAATTTCAGAAATCAGATCACGGAAGACATCGCTATGGCCAAGGCTGTCAAGAGTTCACGAATGAAATTGAGTGTCAGTAGATCCAATCTTATAAAGACCAAACCTTTCGATAACATAGTTGAAGTGATTCGTTTCTGGCGAAGAACGTTTTACGGAGGTCTGGAAAACAGGCCTGCAAAAATTCTGAGGTTGTGGCTAAACTACTCTCCTTTACTGCTGCCATTCGGTTTGGTATTGTTTTTAGGACCACGGATGGCTATTCATGGAGAGTTTGAGACAATCGGTGTTATACTTTTTCTCTTGAGTCTGGCGACTATCCTTACTATTGAAATTCCTTTCGGAATTTTCCTGAAGCATTATCACGGCAAATGGTCTTACACATTGTTGTCGCCATTGGGTATTTTTACGGGTTTCTGGATCGCAACCTGGTTATTGTTAACGAAAATTTTCGGCATCGGTATAGAATGGCGAGGGTCAGTTTACAAATAGTATGACTTGAGAAAAGCTTGACCCTGCAAAGTCTTTGTTGCTATCATTCCGCGCTGTTCAGATCAGTCCCTTGATAAAGGAGACACACCACATGAATAGGTCTTTTGTTAAATTCAGCAGATTATTGGTCCCAATAGTCACGTTATTGATTTTCATGGTTCCCCTATCGACGTTTGCGGCTGATTTCAAAACGTTCAGCAGCGACGAATATGGGTTCACCATAAAATATCCCGCCACATGGGTTAAAATTGATAAACCTCAGGGCAACTACTATGTGGTGTTCCAGGATCCGGACCTAACCGACAATTTCAGGGCCAAGATACATATTGCGGCGCACAAGCCGGTTAAAGATCCTTTGAACGTCTTTTTGCAAGAACTACGCAATGGCATAACAGACCTTCAAAAGGGCACAGGGACATCCAAGGAAAAACAGGAAGTTCGAATCCTCGACGAAGGGGAATTCAAGTGCGAAGTTCCGGGAGCTTATTATTTTTTCATTCAGGCTTTCGAAAATACTCCAAAAATCTGGATGGATATAGTCATCGTTTTTTACAAAATGGACCAGACCCTTGTTAGAGTTTCCTGCCTCGCCCCGTCCAAAAGCATGGAAAAGTTTCACCAACTGTTTAATGAGGTGTTACTGTCAATGCGTTTCAATCAAACGCCACCAGTGCNCAACCAAAATATTCAGCAAAATCAGACTCCCGGGTCGGCAGGCCAAATTCAGCCAGGAGCGCCTGGGACAATTCCTACAGGACCACCGACCACGGCGCCTCAGCAACAACAGCCTCAATCGAGCCAGCCCTCTATATTGAGACAGGAACCCCCTGTAATGCAGCCCGGCGCCCCACCCGCAGGCCCAGCTCAAAGACCCGGACCCCGAGGTCCTGCGCGGGAAACAGATCGACCTGCGACAGGGATAGTCAACTGACGCAGAATAAACAATGGCGAACCCTTCATGTGAGGCAATGATTCAATCATGCGTCTGAAAAGATTTGTTAAAATTTTTCAAAAACATGAGGGGTTCAAGAAGCTCCAAAGAAGCCTGTCAGGAACCCGGCCGCGGATGATTGACATGGACGTAGTCCGGGAACGGGCGCTTCAATTGGCTCAACAACATGAGCCCAAAGGCGATCATTATGAGCTTCGAAAGGCTCTTGCTGAACTTACCGTTTCTTTTGACGAAAATGATTTTCACAATACTGCGGCCATTGTTACTTTTCTCACAGATATACTGTTCAACGATATCTCTCCTGAAATACCCCCGGATATTAAAGACAAGATCCTCAAATTTAAAGGGCCACTTTTCTTTTTCGTGAATCATTCTTCTTATTTCGATTATTCGCACGCTTCGGGGTTGCTCAACAAACTGGGATTACCGACACCGGTGACGCATGTGTCCGGGGGGATCACTACGGGATGGGTTTCGAACTGGTTGAAGGGCTTTAGAACTCTTGAGGTGAAAAAGAATTTTTCACCTGTTCAACATAGGGCTTATTCATGGTTTTGCGCCGCACTGGCTGAAACGGGTGAAATCCAGGCTCTTTACGCCAGAACCAGCCGATACACAGTGAGATCCCGAGACGGGGTTCTCCGCGAACCTTACGTGCCCCATGGGGTAATATCCGGAGTGAAAGCTACTGGCAAAGCCCTGATGGTTCCCGTGTCAATTTCATATTCCATCATTCCTGAGGATAGATATTTGACCTCACCGTGGTTTTTCCCCGTTCTGTCCATGTTCCCGAAAAGAAGGGCCATGATGATGCCCTTTGTTTTTGGGCTTGGATCAGCGGAAAAAGCTATTCGACAGATTGATGGGATTTTCGGGGATGTGGCTGCCACCATTGGGGAACCATTTGAACTAAACGACGATAATTCCCTGTCTCTCCAGCGTATTTCACATCTGGCCATCGAAGAAATAGCCAAAAACAAGGTCATACACCCATCTCAGTTGATCGCCAAATCCGCGCAGGGTTTTGAACGAATTGACAAGAAAACACTAAAAGAGAAAGTTCTCGAGGAAGTTGAGAACACTACTTCTTTCTTCAAAACCCGTTATCGAACAGCTCCTCCTTTCCATCCTGTTATCACATCTGATCCAGATCAGGCTATTAGCCTCGGGTTGAAAGTTCTTTCCAGTCGTAGGGCCATTTCTTGGTCTGTCTGGAGGCGTGAATATTCCCCACGGAATGAATCCTTGCTGAACTTTTACGCTTACCACGCTGACCGCCGCATATATCCTCTCAGAGGCCGAAACACTTTGACAGTGTTCAACGCTGGGGCGTGGGGCTATACTTTGGCTCTGCATATTGGCGTTAACCTCCTCAAGAAAAACGAACTGGCTGAACATTCCCTGATTCTTTATGACTCCAGAGAAGAGATTATCGAGAAACTGACGGTTGAGCGGAAACATCCGTGGATTTTCAAAGATCTCATCATTCCCCGGTCGGTTAGACCGGAGTCTGATCTAATTGCGGCTATTGGTGACACATCTCTCATCCTGTTAGTTACACCCAGCAAGTATTTTTATTCCGCCATGACTAAAATTCTGGAGTTGGCCCCTGAGGGAAGTGACCTGGTGATCGCAACCAAGGGATTCGTCCCTGAAACAGGATTGTTGCCCTGCCAGACCGTAAGAGAGGAACTGGAGCGACTGGGGAAACGGATGCGTATTTCGGCTCTTTCCGGCGCCAACCTTGCCCACGAGATCATTCATGGCGGAGCCGGTGTGACTCAGATAGCGTGTGACCATTATGAAACGTTTGAAAGGATCAAACCACTAATTGAAACCCCTTTGTTTAGGGTGGTATACTCCGGCGATGTTATCGGAACCACGCTGTCTGCCGCTCTAAAGAATGTTTACGCTATCGGTTATGGAATTCTTGAGGGCTCAAAGAAAGCTCCTGAGAATTTCCTTGCTACGTACGCCACACTTGTGACCGCGGAGATTAGGGATTTCGGCGCTCTCCTTGGCGCTGCGCCTGAAACTTTTGACGCTGAGAGTCAAGTTTGGATAGCTGATTTGCTGGCCACTTGCCGCGGTGGGCGGTCGTCAAGCTTTGGCCGTGACCTTGCCCAGATGGACGAAAAACAGGGCAAAGGAAGACCCGCAAAAGCCCTACTGGAACAATACAGGAAAAAGATGATCGCAGTGGAAGGTTTTGAGGCCTCCCGTTTTGCAAAGAGAATTGCGGCCCAAAGGGGTTTTCATCCACCCATCCTTGGCGAGATCTACGCTATTCTCCATGGCGGTAAGAAGATAGACATCCCCGACTTTATGGAAAAATCTCTTGACGCCCTTAACAAAAGAGAGGCTTCAGCCATTAGTAGTAATGTCAGAACGCGGGCCTCACGCCATTGAACTGACCTACCGAAACATATTCATTGGTGGGCGGATTCTTATTCGCCAATTACCTTGATTGACAAATCCAATCAAAAGATAAATCAAAGACTTAACATCGTTCACTTATAGCGACGAGCAAATGGAATCAATAATTTTCATAAGAGATTTTAAAGACGGGGATCAGGTCCTCCGATTTTTCGAATTACGCGGAAAAACCACAAGAAAAACCCGGGGAGGCCATGACTATGTGGATTTGAGGATTGGCGATTCCAGCGGGGAAATGGCAGCCAAGCTATGGCCGGAAGCGCTTCAAAAATGGGGACAGGACTTCAACCCAGGGGACATTGTCAAGGTCGAAGGCCACGTTGAGGTGTTCCGTGACATGAGCCAACTTATTGTGGACAAAATTCGAAAGGCGGAAGAAATAGAGGTTCCAGACATTACGGTTATTGTTAAGTCCACCCCATATGATGTAGAAAAACTTTTCAACGAATTACTTCAATTAGCAGAAACTTTAGAGCCCCTGGAGTTGTCAAATTTCGTGGCTGAGATATTAAATCGGGTTTCAGACCGATTCAGGCTTGCTCCTGCGGCCAAGATGATCCATCACGCTTACAGAGGAGGTCTCATCGAGCACACGTGGGGGGTGGTTCGGAAAGTTTTGGCAATCCTTGAGACTGAAACGGGAATCAACCGGTCGGTAACTATAGCTGGAGCCATTCTTCATGACATCGGTAAACTTCAGGAACTGACTGCGTCGTCTCACTCCAGAACTACAGAGGGGAGATTGATCGGTCATGTTGCGCTTGGGATTACACTCTTGTGGACGGTTGCGCTTGAATTGGGCCTGGAGAATGAACCATGGATGACAGAACTGGAGCATATTTTATTGTCCCATCACGGTGAACCGGAGTTTGGCGCTCCTGTCAGACCGCTCACTCGTGAGGCGGTACTCGTGCATTTTGCGGACAACCTTGACTCAAAACTTAGAATAATAGACGCTGCCCTGGAATCGGCTGATTCCAATGGGTTCTCACCGTACAACAAATGGCTTGAAGGCCGGGCCTATGCAGGGCAAAGCCTCGAGCTTTCAGAGGAGAAACAAGATGTTTGAACTTCAGCAAAAACTCGCGGAAATTAGACAAAGACAGACGAATCTACGAGGTTATCTTTGACCTCGACGCAAAAGTTACCCGGCTTGATGAAATTGAGAAGACCCAGTCAGATGAAACATTCTGGAGTAGTCCCTCCCACGCCAAAGACATCTTGCGCGAACAAAAACAGATAGCCCGGATATTACGGAATTTCAAAGGGCTTGATCGAAATATCGAAGACGCCGAGGCCTTACTGGAACTTGCCTTAGAGGAAGAAGACCGGTCGGTGCTCGATGAAGTCCAGGAAAGCATCTCCAAACTCGATAATCATATACGGGAAATGGAGATTGAGCGCCTGTTCTCTCAACCTGAGGACACAGGTTCCGCTATAGTGGAAATACATGCCGGCGCAGGCGGCACCGAGGCGCAGGACTGGACGGAAATGCTTCTCCGGCTATACGTTAGATGGGCGGAAATTGAGGGTTACAAATCCGAAATTCTCGATTCGCTGCCTGGGGAAGAAGCAGGGATGAAATCAGTCACCTTCTCTGTCGAAGGCGATTATGCTTACGGTAGACTAAGGGCTGAAATGGGGATTCACCGGCTTGTAAGGATTTCACCCTTTGACGCCAATGCGCGACGACACACCTCATTCGCCGCCGTGTTTGTTTACCCTAGCGCTGATGATGATGTTGAAATTGATATCAATGAGGCGGACATTAAAATAGACACTTATCGGGCGTCAGGGGCGGGTGGTCAACATGTCAACAAGACCGATTCAGCCGTTAGAATGACCCATTTGCCCACCGGAATCGTGGCTCAGTGCCAGAACGAAAGATCCCAG
>WSSedB1CaDRAFT_10000593_pt1 | contig 15113 bp, 13 predicted proteins | sample WetSurSB1Cattail_FD_9460 | JGI IMG/M metagenome (IMG submission 9460)
GGGTTTAATACCCCGCCCCTTGGGGCGTATGAAGGGTATTAAATCCCGACTGCGATACCTTTAGAGAACAATATACCCCGCTGCTTGCGGCGGGGTTATTGATTCTTCTAAATGTCGCTTATTAGTACATGCTGTTCGGGAAAAAAATATTTTGCATACCGAGTGTAAAAGAAATGCGGAGCAGAAAACAAGGCCGCGGGCGACCCTGAGCGAAGCGAAGTTGGAGCTCAAGCGGATTGTTTTCTGCGGGAGCATTCCTTTTTACAAATGCACACCAATGTATTATTTTTTCAGAAGTTCCGTGAATAATAACCGTACTGTTTATTTGTACAGCAGAAAGATTGCCGGGACTTTTGCGAGTTCCGGTATTTTTTCTTTTTTCCACTGAGCGATGGTTTTTGTATGTATATATTCTTCAGGGCACGTAATTCCCGCTGCAATACACAGTTTCGTTTCGGGGCGTAACGCCGCCAGAATGGTCTCTATCATTTTTTCGTTTCGGTACGGTGTTTCGATGAAAAGCTGCGTCTGGTTTTCTTTGTAAACGCGCGACTCAAGCTGCTTCAATTTCTGCGCCCGTTCCGCAGGTTTTACCGGAAGATACCCGTTAAATGCGAAATTCTGCCCGTTAAAACCGCTTCCCATGACTGCCATAATGATTGACGAGGGACCAACAAGCGGAATGACGCGCAGGTTCTGCTTCTGTGCAATTGCAACTACGGCCGCTCCCGGATCGGCAACAGCAGGACATCCCGCTTCCGAAATAACACCCATCGCCTTTCCCTGTTTCAGCGGATCAAGATAATCACCTATCTCCGACACATCAGTATGCTCGCTGAGCTCGTAAAACAAAAGCGTACCAATGTCTATGTCTTTGTCCACTTTTTTAAGAAAACGGCGTGCGGAACGCACATTTTCAACAATAAAATGTTTTATCTGGATAACAATATCATGATTATATGACGGAAGAACCTGAGAGGCTTCTGTTTCGCCAAGCATTGACGGTATAAGATATAATGCGCTTTCTATTGGTGAATTCATGCAAAAACAGTAATGGAAAAACGGGATTAGGGCAAGAGAACGGCGGAACTCACCACTGTAATCAGACAGTTTCTTTATGATAACTCAACGCTTCCACATATCCCAATAGATATAAGAATACCGGCGCCGGTATTCGGTAAATCTGTTTATCATTTTTATACGGACATAATCCAAAGTCTTCAATGCGTTTTGTTATAACCAGATTCGGTTTTTCAGCAGAAGAAAGCTCTACGATCAAATCCTTTTCTGTTATTGACGCGTCTTCCCTGTATTTTACTTCTATCATGATAGGTGCCGCAGACTGTGCATACTGAACGACAACGTCAATTTCTTTATTCCTGTCACCACCGCGGTAATACCCGACTCTGGTAACAGAATTGTAGCTGAATGCTTTTATGTGCTTGTACACTGCAGTCTCTGCAATAAGGCCAAGCTCTACCGGATCATTAGTAACATCATCTTTCATGAGTACTGCGTTTCGTAATGCTGCATCGGATATATATATTTTATTCTGCGCTTTGAGTGCCTGTTTAGAACTCAGATTGATAAGCGGACTGATATAAATAAGATTTGCACTTTCAAGGTATTGAATATATTTTTCCAGAGTTGCCCTGTTTACGTTCATCTCCTTGCAGATAGCGTTCAAATTGATGATATTTGACGAGTTATAGCACAGATACAGAAAGATTTTTTCGATGTCGTTTACGTTTCTGATTGCATACACAGACGGCAAATCTCTCTTGAGTGCTTTATCAACGATATCTTCACGGAGAATACGCTGCGCATACACGTCATCCTTTGACAGTGCCAGTTCCGGAAATCCTCCTACCTGCAAGTAACGGATAAAATGCGACTGCAGAAAAGAAAGTTTCTGCATAATGTCCTGCTGTTCTTTTTTATCAAGTAGATACAGTTGTGTGGGTTTGATTGCTGCCGGTAGTAATGGCACCTGAATATTCAGAAGCAGACAGTATTCATAGAATGCCAGGGTAGGGACTTGAATCGTTATCCAGCGTCCCAGCCCGCTTTCTTTTGCCTTATCAGAAAGCACGGGACTTGCCGACCCCGTCGCCATTACTTTTACAGTCGGATGTGTGTCATATAACACTTTGAGCCATGCATTCCAGTCGGGTGAATACTGTATCTCATCAAAGAAACAATAAATACTTGTATCAGCAGAAATATTCCGCTTGTAAATTGCGATAACATCATTGATGCTGCACAACTTTAATAGTGGATGGTCAAAAGAAATAAAGACTATCTGCTTTGATTGTACACCCTGCTTTAATAAGTGCGAGATAATCTGATACATAATAGTCGTTTTGCCGGTTCTTCGTGCACCGCTTAAAAGAACGGTACGTCGTATATCTTCGTTATTCAGTGATTTAAGTGCTTCGTAATAGGCAATACGTTTTATTGGTTTGTCAAAGTCTTTTTGTACAGAACCTGTATTCCACCAGGGGTTATACGAATACAGAAGACTGATTATATTTTCCTCCGAATCAAAAGTCATTATTACCTCCTTTTACTTTTATACTACAAATGATAATCTTTTACTGTTTTTTTATCAACATACTGACAATGTTTTGGTATAACTATTGTCAGTATGTTATATATCTATTGCTTTCTGTCGTATAAATCCGAGTTGTTAAAATATAAACAGTGTACGGATATGTTTTTTATACAGGGAAAAAGATATACTGTGAAGGGGTATATATATGGAAGAAATCAGAGCAGTAAAAATACGGGAGAACGTTTTTCACATATACGAATCGTTAGGCGTATGGTGCACACTGATAACCGGCTCAAAAGCAGCCCTGTTAATAGACACGGGATTCGGCTTTGGAGACATTTCCGGCAAAGTCCGGAAACTTACGGACCTGCCGCTGACTATCATCAACACGCACGGCCATGTGGATCATATTCAGGGAAACAAATTTTTTGATACGGTGCTGCTGCATGAGGACGACCGCCGAATCATAAAGCAGTATTCATCGTTTCCGGTGAAGCTGGCTGTCTATCTCGGTGCAAAAAAGACTCTGAGCCCGGAAGAGAAACGGAACGTTCCGGCGTTTTTTAAAAGAAATGTTCAAAAGCTGCAGTATATACAGGACGGGCATCAGATTGACCTTGGAGACCGTGTTCTTGAAGTAATTCACACCCCCGGTCATACGAAAGGTTCTGTTTGTATTCTGGATACAAAAGACAGAATACTGTTCTCCGGGGATTCGATTTCGAGCCATGTCTGGCTGTTTCTGAAGGAATCGACAAGCATAAAAAGATACATGGAAAGCATATCGAAAGTTATACAGCGCAAAGAGGAATTTGATTCCATCCTGTCGTCTCATTCTCCTGCGGTATTCAGGACGACGATACTGGAAAAGATCCTGCACTGCGCGGAACATATAGATGTTGGTAAGAGCACAGTGTATGACAGTCATCTGGCAGGGAAGGGACTTTTGTACAGTGAAGGTTTTGAGAAAATACAGGCTGCATACGGATATGCCACGTTTGAAGAGTTTATAAAGCATACCGGAGAAATAGATCCGGAAGCGATTGCCGACATTGAGTTTGTGTCGATTGTGTATACAAAAAAGAAAGTGGGGTGAGTGTATGATTAAAATTCCTACTGTCGCATAATCTGATTATTTGTGCATATGTAACTATCGCATAATCTGATTTCGGGTACGGAATACGGACAGAAACCGTATATGATATACTATATCCGGACTTTACAGGATGTAAGAATTTTTTTTACAGACTCGTAAAGAAGCATCGACGGATTTTCCCGGTACCATGTATATCCGTATTTTTTCATTTCGGTACATGTCTTTTTTCTTTGTTCCAATATACACTCTGCACGTTTTACTGCATCGTTCACGTCGGAGAGGGTAAGTCTTGACAGAATACGTCTGAAATTATTTTCTTCTTTATATTCCCGTAACCCTTGAAACTGTTCTTTATATAACCTGTTTATTTTATCAAGATATTGTTTTTTATCCGATAAAGCGCCGAAACAATCACCTTTGTGGAGAATAATCCAGAGTTCAAAATCAAAATTAGAATATCCTGATTTATATACAATATTTTTGCCGGACTGAGAAGCACTTTTCATTTCGCACAGTGTTTTTTCAAAACGCTGAATATGCATATTGTCGTCAGCTTCATAATCGAAAACATGAATTACTTCTATTTCGGTCAAAAAACTGGCAGATTTCAGGAACTGACGGGGTGTTTGAACCTTTGCAATTATTTTTGCGTTTGATGTTCTTTCTGCTGCGTTGTTTATTGTATCCTGCAGCCATGAAAAATACCATTTTTCTGTTTCACCCTCTACGGTGAAGTAAAAACTGTTAGTCTGTTTTCTTGGAATCATTCTGATCCTTCATCAGTTTTTCAAAAACAGGTGTAAAATCTACGTCGCGGATAGCTCCGTATTTGTCCATAAAATAATTATTCATGTAGTCTTTCCCTTTGCGGGCATTTGTTCCTTTCGTACCGAAATCGGAAAGCGGATACAGCACACTGCATTTCGTATCATCATCACGTTCAACAAATTTTATCTCATCCCGCCGGAACAGATTGTTGTTCAGATACATCGGATTCTGCGTCGTAAAAATAAGCTGGGCATGATTCGTATTCAGTTCATCATTATGGAAAATCGTAATGAGGTTCATTACGGCTTTGGGATGCAGGGATGTATCGAATTCGTCTATAAGCAGAGTTCCGCCTTTTTTGAATACTTCCGAGAGAACGGGAAACAGGTTGATAAAGCGCAGTGTCCCATATGACTCGAAGATTTCCGCCGGAACACCACCTTTATTTTTTTCAAACATGGAAACCAGTACAGGATTCTTTCCGTCTTTATCCTTGATATAAACCAGTCTGTTTGAATTGATACCGAATTCTCCGGCGGCTTCATTCAGGAACGGATTGACAAGATATTTTTTTTCATACATCGGTTCTGTTTTTAAAAACTGCGAATTACAAAAGATTGTCAGATCTTCTGAAAAAAACGCAAGTACTTCGGATGAAAGTTTCGTACTGTAAATGGTTTTAAATCCGTTTGTCAGAAAGAGCTCTTCGTTATTCAGGCTGTTTTGTGCGATTGTTTTTGCCGCGGATTTATTGGCTGAAAAATCAGGCGAAAGGAATTCGCGAATACTGTCGACGTTTCTGATTTCCAGTTTACCTCCGGTTCTGGTGAATACCGGCTTTTCATTCACTGAAAGTGTTTCAGACAGTATGGAGCGATGATATTCTCGTTCCATGAACATTCCTAAATCAAGCGAAATGCTGTATTCATATAAGATATCTTTACGGATAAATTTTGCAAAAAAAGAAACAGGTTCTTCTTTTGCAAGTGTGTTATTGGGGATAAGGTCCAGTATGCATTCTGCCGCATTACCGCCTGTCACGGTATCGCTGTTCCGTATATTGCCGCGAAGGATTATGCATTTAAAAACATCAAGAGCACCTATAATATTTGTTTTTCCTGCGGCATTCGCACCATAGATAACCGAAGAGCACAACGATTTATACTTCTTATTGCCGCCCGTCTCTGTTTGTATACTGTAGTCAAGACCTTTCTGCTTCGGAGCAGGAACCATTGAAAAAGTAAACTGTTCTTTGAATGATTTATAATTTGATGCCCTGAATTCGAGTAGCATAATCACCTCATGTATTATTGCATTATTATGTATATTATCGGTCTATTTATCTTTCTGTCAACAATAAAATATGATAATTTTGCACAGTTTATGCAAAATAGTGACTTTAAAATAACATTGTAGTAAATTTATCTAGTTGTACCCGTAATCGCTGATAACGAATCTGTATCCGATACTTAACACAATCATTCTTCTATAAAAATCGTATCGCTGCTTCTGTTTACAAATTTTGTTGTATACATCGTCTGATACCTTTTTCACGGAATACTTCATATACTACTGGCGAATAAAAATTCAAGAACTATGTTTCTTAAAATATCAACTAATATAAAGTTTAAGAGTTATACTTCTAAAACTTTACGAACAGAACCGTGTATGATATACTATATCAGCAGAAAGAGGCGTCATGGAAAATCTTATAGCCCGTCCTGATTATCTTAATCAGTTGATCAGTTTTAAGGATAAACAGCTCATAAAAGTCGTAACAGGAATCCGGCGGTGCGGAAAATCAACGCTGTTCGATTTGTATACTGCATACCTGAATGCACAGCAGGTTTCTGATTCTCAGATCATCCGGCTTAATCTTGAATCTCCCGAATTATATGAAACAGACACTGCACTTAAACTGTATAATCTGGTCAAAGGTAAACTGCAGCCTGCTCAGATGAATTATATTTTTCTTGATGAAGTGCAGGCTGTTCCCGAATTTCAGAAAGCGGTAGACGGACTGTTTATGCTCAGGAACTGTGATGTCTATATTACCGGCTCGAATGCTTTTCTTCTTTCGGGAGAGCTTGCTACACTTCTTTCAGGCAGATATGTAGAAATAAAAATGCTGCCTTTGTCTTTCAGAGAATATATGTCGTCGTTCGCAGACCGGACTGATCTGATTATACGATACCAGCGGTATATCAGGTACGGTTCGTTTCCCTATATACTCCAGCTTGACAGTGAACGGAATATAACGGCCTATCTTGAAGGTATCTATACATCGATCATTTTGAAAGATATTGTCGCACGTAAAAAGATTGCCGATTCAGGTATGCTCGACAGCGTTATCCGTTTTATGTTTGACAATATCGGGAACCCGGTGTCGTCAACGAAAATTGCAAATACGATGACATCCGCCGGCAGAAAAATTTCATTCCATACGGTGGAAAATTACGTTGAAGCGCTTACTGAAAGTTTTATTTTGTATAAGGCCGAACGCTGCGATGTGAAAGGAAAGCAGTATCTTACGACGGGTGCAAAGTATTATCTTGCCGATATCGGTCTGCGGTACTATCTGCTTGGGTCAAAACCGGCTGATTTCGGTCATATACTTGAGAATATTGTCTATCTGGAACTTATCAGGCGCGGGTATAAAGTTTTTGTCGGTAAGGTTGGAGATAAGGAAATCGATTTTGTTGCAGATACGGCGGACGGAACGGAATACTATCAGGTGGCCTATACGGTAATCGATGCCGCCGGCGGCGGTACGACGCTCAGGCGTGAACTGGCTCCGCTTGAAGCCGTGCGCGACAACTGCGCAAAATATCTTCTCACTATGGATTTCGTACCGCCTGTTTCACACAACGGTATCAGGCAGCTCAACGTACTCGACTGGCTGCTTGCGTAATGTTCAGGCTCACTCTTTTTTCAGACAGAACCACAGCAGCTGTACTGGCCTTTTTCCGGTCAGAAGGAATAAACTATGGATTTTGTTGCAATAGATTTTGAAACTGCAAAGCGCTCAATGGAAAGCGCCTGTGCCGTCGGGCTTGTAAAATATCTTGGTGATGAGAAAGTCGATTCTTTTTACTCGCTTATCAGGCCGCCGGTATTGTATATCCGTCCCGATTTTACGGAGATACACGGTATTACCGTGGACGATGTCCGTGATGCGCCTGACTTTGTACAGCTCTGGGATTCTGCCGTAAAACCGTTTATCGGCAGTCTGCCGCTCGTTGCCCATAACGTATGCTTCGATATGACAGTGCTCCGGTCAGTGCTCGACTGGTATGAGCTTGCTGTGCCTGAATACGAATATTTTGATTCTCTTGCCATAGCACGCCGGGTATGGCCTGAGTTCGAGAATCACAAGCTGACGTTCCTCGGTGAACAGTTCGGGATTGAATATGAAGCGCATAATGCGCTTGCTGATGCGGAAACATGTGCCAAAGTGATATTCCGTGCTGCCGGTAAAATGCTGCGTAACACAAAGAATGCTGAACATGATGTTCCGGTAACGGCATTGCTTGACGCGTGTCGTCTGACAATGAAAACGCTGTAAAATAGAAAACCGGCATAATTTCAGGACTATAAGTCGCGATATTACGCCGATTTTTAAGTCGTTGTAATATCACGACTTAAAACGTCGCACTTTCAGAGTTACCTCTAAAAAAAGAAATTGAGTTTGTGTCGATTGTGTATACAAAAAAAGGAACTATGGTGGGTGTATGGAATTAAATCCATATATTGTTGAAAACTATAGAAATATGGAATATAATCCATCTATATGAGTGAAAAGGAAATACTTGTGGCACGCAGCGGATATCTGGACTGGCTGTTCCGCTGGAAAGACAAGCGGATGATAAAAGTTGTTTCCGGTGTACGACGCAGCGGGAAGGCGACGCTGTTTACACTTTTCCGCACGTGGCTTCTGTCTCACGGAACCTCAGAGGCTCAGATTATTACGGTAAACTTTGAAGACCTTTCCTTTGAACACCTCTGCGATTACAAAGAATTGTATGCATACATTTCCGCTCATCTTGTTTCGGGAACGATGAACTATATCTTTCTTGATGAAATACAACATGTACATGATTTTGAAAAAGCAGTTGACAGTCTGTATATAAAAGAAAACTGCGATGTCTATATTACCGGTTCGAACGCATGGTTCATGTCGGGAGAACTTGCGACGCTTCTTACCGGGCGGTATATCGAATTGAAGATGCAGCCGCTTTCGTTTACCGAATTCTGCAGCGGCCTTCCTGAACCGATGAATTCATCCTCAATTGAAGAACGTTTTGATTACTATACGGAGAACGGAGGCTTTCCGTACACACTGCAGCTTGCCGGTAGAAGCCGGGAAATCGGTGAATATCTGAACGGTGTATACAGTTCCATTCTGCTTAAGGATATTGTCGGACGTTTGAAAGTGTCAGACGTTGACACGCTTGAACGGATCATCAGATTTCTTATACACAATACGGGCAGTCAGACATCGCCTGCAAATATAGCCAACACGCTTACTTCTTCCGGAAATAAAGTTGACCAGAAGACGGTAAGCAAGTATCTGCGGGGACTGTGCGACAGTCTGTTGTTTTATGAAGTGCCGCGCTGCAATATCAAAGGGAAACAGTTTCTGACAACGCAAAATAAATACTATCCTGTTGATACGGGACTCCGCCGTCTGCTTATAAAAACGACGGAACGCGATGCCGGTCATCTGCTTGAAAATATCGTTTTTCTTGAACTGATGCGCCGCAGCGACAAAGTGTACACAGGACAGATTGATTCGCAGGAAATCGATTTTATAACCGAGAGTGGAAGCAGTACTGCGTATTATCAGGTTGCACTTACAACGCTCGATGAGGAGACACTTTCCCGCGAACTCGTACCGCTGCAGAAAGTTCACGACAGCTATCCGAAATATCTTTTGACGCTCGATACGGTATTTCGTACCGCAGATTACAGCGGGATAAAAAAGCTGAATGTAATCGACTGGCTTACCGGAAAAGATTGAAAATCCTGCCAAGCCTCTTCAATCCTCAATTGGGAACTGCCGGTATTTCGTCTTATGCAGGATTTCATATACACAGACGGCAGCTGTATAAAGCTTATTCAGAAGCCGGACAAGACTTACGCAGTCATTACGTATGTAACAGGCAGCCTCCGGGCTAGTCGTGGATAAGTTCTGTGCATGTAATACGCAGGATTTGAATAAGTCATGGATAATGATTGCGTAAGTAATACGCAGGACCTGGCCATGTCATGGACAATGATTGCGTAAGTAATACTCAGGACTTGCGTATGTACATGGACAATCATTGCATAAGTAATACGCAGGACTTGCATAAGTACTTAATCAGAGAAAAATGAAAATAACGGTGCGGAGAATAGCGGCCTTAATCTCCGCAGAATATGCGGAGATTTACTGGTTTTAGTACGTAACCTTCCGTTTCTGTGTTTTGTTGTATATACTGTAAAGTGAGGTGTAAACCGATGGTAGATGAAGGCATGAATATAGCAAGAAACTGTCCCGGAGAGAAGCTGTCAAAGCAGCCGCTTGTACTTGTTTTAATCCAGATCCGTTTTTCGCCTGTCATGAATCTTGAAAGTTACATTCCTCAGATTCAGACCGCCCTCCGGATGGCCGGGTATCCGCTTATTGAAGAAAATGACAATCTTGCCGTTACCGTTACACCGGACGGTGTAAGACCTGTTCATACAAAACAGTGGCGTTTTAAAAGCGGTGATGAATATTCCAATGTAATACTTGACGGTGGTCAGCTTTCTTTTCAGACGTCAGAGTATGTCTGTTTTGAGCAGTTTTATGAGCGTTTTGAGTCTGTCTGTACGAACGTGTTTGAAAACATTGCAGGCTTTGTTCAGGCAAATATAATCCAGCGTTTAGGCCTCCGGTATGTGGACAGGATAATTCCGGCGGGCAGTGATGACACAGTGGATTCGTATATTGCAGCCGGTTTCAAAATTTCTCAGGCTCCGGTTTTTGGCAGCCAGCCGAAAATCTGTACAGTCTCGCAGGCTGGAGAAGCGGAAATTGAAGGTGATAAAAAAGGGGTGCTTGTCGTACGGATTACCCAGGGAGAGAAAGGTCTGTTCCTCCCTCCCGATCTTATGGCAAAACCGCCGAAAATGAAAACAGGAGTACCGGAAGGCAGACTTATCGGTATGATAGACACGGATCATTCCTATCTGCCGCCGCTTCTGTTGAAATATGATACGGCTGAGCAGAAGAAACTGTTTTACCGTATGCATGATAATGTGGAAAAAATTTTCCACTCAGTCATAAGTGAGGAGGGAAGAAAGAAATGGCAGTAGCACTTGCCTGTCCTACCGCACCGGATTATTTTGGAATATCGGTATACGGAGACAGTTCCAGATATGACTTTGACTGTAATAAATGGAATGTTTCTACATTTTCCGGTTCTCCAGCTCTTGAACGAATGGGGGCTGGTGAAGACAGTCTGTCTGTTTTAACGAAAGCTTTGTTTGACCGGCTGGTGCCGTTCTTTACCATTATAAAAGAAGAACCCTCTGCGATTACAGTTCCGGCGGCAGAAAAAATATCCACCGTGCTTACGTTTTACAGTCTTGGAAAAACGCACTTGAGTTCAATAGCTGCTGTTTCACGACCTGCTTTATATGCATGGATAGATGGTTCCTCTGTACCGGACGCACAGAATTTTCATAAAATAGATGCATTGTACCGTATTGCGAAAGATATTGATCCCGGGCTGCAGAACTGCCTGTTCAGGGGATTTGTTGAACGTCCACTTGCCGGGTTTTCTCAAAGCCTTTTTGATGTCTTTGTCCGGAATGAAACGCTCGATACACCTGCTGTACGCGCTCAGGTAAAGGATGTATTCGATAAATCCGTTGAACGGGCGCAGAATATTGCACAACGCAGGCAGGCTGACTTCCGTATTCCCCACAGCGCGGCAGAGCAGGACTTGACGCTGGAAGATAACCTCCTGGACAGTAATGCATGAAGACGCTGCAGACATGGGGCTGGATAAGCTAAAAAAGAAGGTATTATGCAAACAAAATTTAATGAACAAAAACTGCAGGAAAGTTTGAAAGCAAGTCTTTTTTGCTCAGAAAAAAACAATTTTCCAGAATTTGGTCCTAATCTTATTCATAATGATTATAAAAAATATCGAAAGGTTTTGACTTCTCTTGTGGACGAATTGGACACGTGTGAATCGTTCGATTTTTCTGTTGCATTTATTACTTCTGATGGATTGGCGTGCCTTATAAACAAATTTCATGAACTTCAAAAAAATAACATCAGAGGTAGAATTCTCACCACAAACTATTTAACGTTTACGGATCCAAAGGCTCTTGAAAAATTACTTCTCTTTCCGAATATAGAGCTTCGTGTTTTTACAGAAAGTGCATTTCATCCAAAAGGGTACATATTCAGGCAATCTAATTATTATTCAATTATTATAGGTAGTGCAAATTTAACACAAAATGCTTTAAGTCGGAATCAAGAATGGAATTTACGCGTCATTTCTTGTTCCAATGGTGAGCTTGTATTTAGTGCACGACAGGAATTTGAACGGCTTTGGGCTAAAGCAGAAGTTGTCACACCAGAATGGATAGCTGAATATGAAATTTTATATAAAAATCATAAACAGAAGAGTAAAGTTATACCTGTTGATAGTATAGAGGATACAACAGAGCAAGAAGCGTTGCTATTGTCAAAACAGATTACTGCAAATACTATGCAACAAGATGCTTTGATTAATCTACAGAATTTACGGGAAAAGGGAGAAAACAGAGCAATTATTATTGCAGCGACCGGTACCGGTAAAACATATCTTGCTGCCTTTGATGTACGACAGACAAATCCTAAAAAAATGTTGTACATTGTCCATCGGGAGACGATACTTAAAAAAAGCGAAGAAAGTTTTAAACTCATTTTGGGAAGTGATATTAAGTCGGGGTTCCTTACCGGTTCGGTTGATGAAAAAAACTACATGGCACCATATTTATTTGCAAGTGTTTATACTCTTGCAAAAGATGAAACGCTTCAGCTTTATAAACCTAATGAGTTCGATTACATTATTATTGATGAAGTACATCACAGTGGAGCTGCAACATATAAAAAATTGATTAATTATTTTCACCCGAAATTTTTACTTGGCCTTACAGCGACTCCTGAACGCACTGATGGTTTTGATATTTTTCAATTCTTTAATTACAATATAGCATCAGAAATTCGGCTAAAACAAGCTCTTGAAGCCGATCTCTTATGTCCATTCCATTATTACGGTATTACTGATTTAACAATTGATGATGAAGTTATAGACGACACATCTAAATTTGAAAAACTTACAACCAAAGAACGTGTTCGCCATATAAAAGATGCAATCGTATTGTACCGTAATAATAGTGAACCAAATAGAGGGCTCATTTTTTGCAGTAGAAATGATGAAGCGCAGAAATTGTCAGAACTTATGAATGCTGAGGGCTTTACTACGATTGCACTTTCTGGAAATTCTAGTGATGATGAGCGTGAAGCAGCTATTTCAAGACTTGAAAATAATGACGATCCTCTCGAATACATTATTTCTGTTGATATTCTAAACGAAGGAGTTGATATTCCGTCTGTTAATCAAATCCTTATGCTCCGTCCTACAAAATCGGCAATTATTTTTATTCAGCAGCTTGGTCGAGGACTCCGAAAAAATCAAGGGAAGAGCTATCTTACCGTTATAGACTTTATCGGAAATTATACCAACAACTTTATGATTCCAATTGCGCTATATGGAGACAACAGTTTAAACAAAGATACGCTGCGTCGATGCATAAATTCGGGTAGTTCTTCTATTCCAGGTGCATCTACTATAGATCTGGATCTCATCGCGAAACAGAAAATTTATCAAGCTATTTCAAATACAAAATTTGAAAAACTTTCTTTGTTAAAAAATGAATATGATAAAATAAAAGCTCGTATCGGTAAAATACCTCAAATAATGGATTTTGTTGGTAATGATGCAGTCGATCCAATCCTTTTTATACAGTATGCAAATTCATATTATGAATTCTGTTGCAAGATGGAAAAGGTAGAACCAAAAATATCAAAAAAACATATGCAAAGTCTTGAATTTATTTCTCTTGAACTTGCAAAAGGAATTAGACTTCATGAAATAGTAATTTTGCAGCTAGCTTTGAATGATGCAGAATTTTCGATAGAGCAAATAGTACAAATGCTTGAGAAATATAATATTCAGATAAGAGATGCAGATATAAAAAGTGCTATAAACGTAATAAACGGAACTTTTTATACAGATGCAACTCAAAATAAGTATGGCAATATGACATATTTAAATTTTAATAAAAATAAATTTTTAAGAACACAGGAATTTTCTTCGTTACTTGAAAACGCTACATATAGACAGCAACTTGAACAGACACTACGCTATGCTTTTTATTCATGGCAGAGATACTATTCTGATAATCCTGACGAATACAATCTTGTTCTCTACAGTAAATACAGCAGAAAAGATATATGCAGATTACTTGATTGGGATTCTGATGTTTCTTCTACAATTTATGGCTATAAGACAATGCATTCAAGGCATCCTTATACTTGTCCAATATTTGTTACATATGAAAAAGCTCTTGAGAAAAACTCAAGTACAAATTATGACGATCATTTTATCGACAATAATTTGTTTAATTGGATGACACGAAATAAAAGAACGTCAAATTCTGAAGAAGTTGCTATCATCCTTGACCAGGAAAATAATGGAATAAAAATTCCTTTGTTTGTAAAAAAAGATGATGCAGAAGGATATGATTTTTATTACATGGGCGACTGTCTTTTGTATCAATTTGATGATACAAAAATGCCAGATGGTGATAAGATGGTTCCTGTTGTAAATATCATGTTTACTATGAAAACACCCGTTCGTGAAGATATGTTGAGATATTTAAACGAAAGTTCGGAATACTAATGATAAGGAGAATTCCATTATGCCCCATTATGAAGTTGTAGCAGCAGTCATTACCCGTTCCTCTAAACATGGCGCTACAGAAATATTCTGTGCGCAGCGTCCCGGCCCCAAACCGGGAAAAGAGCCGAACGAAACCAATTACAAGTGGGAATTCCCCGGCGGTAAGATAGAACCGGGGGAAACGCGGCAGCAGGCGCTTGAGCGTGAAATCAGGGAAGAATTCGGTACTGAAATTGCAGTCGGTGCATATATCATGACTGTGGAACATGAGTATGCATCATTCAGCATTACCATGCACGCATTCTACTGTACCGTACTGAGCGGCATCCTTTTGCTGAAAGAACATCTGGACTCAAAATGGCTGCCACGCCCGGAACTTGGGCAGCTTGACTGGGCAGCAGCGGACATTCCTGTTATGAAGGCTGTAGCAGATTGGTAATAATATAGAAAATTACGATGCAGTAAGCAGGTATTCTCCCCGAATATTCAGTCGTATGGATGTTTAGACATGTATATTTGTTGTTGTTCCGGACTGCATTGTAAGTAACGATATCAAAAAACATCCGTCCGGAATAATTATGAAATGTACAATGAATGAACTGTTATGTAAGCGTCAAAAGAGCTACACCTAAAAACCAAAAATGAAAAGCAGTACACTTCCAGAGTAAGGAGTGTACAATGAAATACCGGAAATACAGCAGAGCGGAAA
>WSSedB1CaDRAFT_10000594_pt1 | contig 15109 bp, 11 predicted proteins | sample WetSurSB1Cattail_FD_9460 | JGI IMG/M metagenome (IMG submission 9460)
GTCGCACTTATGCTGGCTGGTGCAATTATATCAAATATTCTGTACGATATGCCAGCTCTGGGTGTGTGGATCGCTATCGTTATCGGGGCATTTTTCAGGAAGGTGCCTTGGAAAGAAGTTTCCGGTGCAATAAAAGGAACGATCTTTCTGCTCAGCCTCGTTTCATGTGCTTCCCTTATGCCTGTGGATGATCTGCCTAGAGCGTCGTGGATAACAGCATTTGGCCTTGGCTTCCTTTCATCGGTATTTGATAATATTCCACTTACAAAGCTATGCCTTGAGCAAGGGCATTTTGACTGGGGAATGCTGGCATACAGTGTCGGTTTTGGTGGTTCAATGATATGGTTTGGCTCATCAGCCGGAGTAGCGATAACAAATAAATTTCCTGATGACCGTGATGTTATAAAATGGGTTAAAGGCGGCTGGCATGTCGTTGCTGCTTTTATTATAGGCTTTTTTGCATTACTTATTCTTAAGGGATGGGAACCGGCAGATAATAAAGAGCATAAAATAATTAATTGCCCTGTTCCGGGATGTCCGATGGGAAAAGTGCCATTAAAAGAAAACCTGCCTGGGACAGTGAGTTACCTGGAACTGATAAAGAAACCGGTATAAAAAATCACTTCTATTCAATATACCCCCTCGGCCTTCAGCCACTCCCCCCTCAGGGGGAGAAAACCCTGTACACAAGTGAAATCCTCATTAAAAATGTGTGTTTTCTCCCCTCTTAGGGGAGATGTCGCGAAGTGACAGAGGGGTATTAATAAAAAAAATAGGGACGTTGCAAGCAACGTCCCTACGAATTCATATATATTCTGAATTTATTATCCAAATATACTGAAAGCCACAGTCAACCCTGCGAGTACAACTGATACCATCGACATCAGCTTAATCAGTATATTAAGTGCAGGACCTGACGTGTCTTTGAATGGATCGCCAACCGTGTCACCGACAATACTAGCCTTATGACAATCACTTTTTTTACCGCCATAATTACCTCTTTCAATATACTTTTTCGCATTATCCCATGCACCACCGGCATTATTAAGCATACTGGCAAGAACGAAACCTGTTGACATACCTCCAGCGAGAAGTCCGATAACACCGGGTACTCCGAAAATAACTCCAACTATTAAAGGTACAGCTATTGCCATGAGCGATGGAACCATCATTTCTTTCTGTGCCCCTGCTGTTGAGATCTCAACACATTTCGCATATTCAGGTTTTCCGCTACCATCCATGATACCGGGAATTTCACGGAACTGACGTCTTACTTCATCAACCATTTTACCGGCAGCCCGTCCAACAGCTTTCATACTCATTGCGCTGAATACAAATGCCATCATAGCACCAATAAAAAGACCGCCGAGAACGATAGGGTTGAAAAGAGAAATATCGTATGCACCAACGAAGTCTTTGATAGTTGAAGTAGCCAGATTAACTGCTACCTGACCATCATGAACAGCGGGCATTCTGTTATGGTAAAATAAAGTTTCACCAATCTGTTTGAAACCTTCGGGAGATTTATCAGCTAACCTTGTAAGCCACATTTTTACTTCTTCCATATACGCAGCAATAAGCGCAAGGGCTGTAAGGGCAGCGGAGCCAATTGCAAAACCTTTGCCGGTTGCAGCAGTTGTATTACCCAGACCATCAAGAGCGTCCGTTCTTTCCCTGACCTCAGCGGGTAATTCAGACATCTCAGCATTACCTCCTGCATTATCAGCGATAGGGCCAAATGCATCTGTTGCCAGTGTTACTCCTAAGGTGGAAAGCATCCCTACCGAAGCAAAACCAATTCCATAAACACCCATAGCGAAGTTATGGAAACCACCAGCAAAACCATAAGCTGCAATAATACCTGCAACAATAGTAACAACTGGTATCCATGTTGAGAACATTCCAACTGCCATACCTTCAATAATTACGGTAGCCGGGCCCTGTTGTGATTGTTTAGCAATACCCTGCGTTGGAGCATTCCCATCGGATGTAAAATATTCAGTTGACTGACCGATGATAACCCCGGCTACAAGACCTGATACTGCGGCACCAAATACACCCCATGTGATCCAGTTCACAGCTGCCATTATTGCAAGTACTATCAGGATAAAAGCAGAACTGCTTCCTGTTCCCAGGAGAAGTGCACGAAGAAGAGCTTTAGGTGTGGCAGATTCTTTGGTTCTTACCATATAGACACCTACAATTGAAAGTAATATACCTATTGCAGAAACCATCATAGGTGCAATAATTGCAGTCATCTGCATTTCACCTGTTAATGAGGGCAGAGCCGCTCCAAGAGCAGCTGTCGCGAGTATCGATCCTGCATAAGATTCGTAAAGGTCAGCACCCATACCTGCTACGTCACCAACATTATCACCAACGTTATCAGCAATCGTTGCAGGGTTGCGTGGATCATCTTCAGGAATACCTGCCTCAACTTTACCAACCAGGTCAGCACCTACATCGGCAGCTTTTGTGAAGATGCCACCACCAACACGTGCAAAGAGAGCCTGTGTAGAAGCACCCATACCGAATGTAAGCATGGTAGCGGTTATTTCAATTAATTTCTGGTGTTCATCTGTACCGGCAGAAACAAAAGTCAATCCAAGGAAATGGAGACCGGTTGCCATATGCTCAGGTGTGAAAACTACTTTGTTAAGAAAAATAAACCAGATAGCAATGTCAAGAAGACCAAATCCTACAACAACGAGACCCATAACAGCACCGCTCCGAAGAGCTACCTGTAATCCCTTGTTGAGTGATTTTGAAGCAGCCCATGCAGTCCTGTTGGAAGCAGCAGTTGCAGTTTTCATCCCCAGATAACCACATAATCCGGAGAAAAATCCACCAGTCAGAAAAGCAACAGGAACAAACGGGTTTTGTATCCCTAAATAAGCCAGAATACCCAGCAATATCACCAGAATTAAAAACACCTTGGTTACAACTGTGTACTGACGTTTGAGATAGGCCATAGCGCCTTCACTTACATACACAGCAATCTCCTGCATTTTCGATGTGCCCTGTTCCTGTACAATCATACCCTTGTAAAAGATCCAGGCAAACAACAACGCCAAGAGCGCCGAAATTGGAACAATCCAAAATAAACTAGTAATCATGTTATCTGTTATTAAATTAAAAATTAAAGGTTTAAAATGAAAAAAAATTCACCGGTACAAAACTATATGAGTTTTTCAATAATTCAAACGAAAAAATTGTGTTCTTCAAATAGTTTGCAATTTAAAACGAGTCTAAATTAATCGGTATAAATCAAACAGATTAAGGTAAGTCTCAGCGACATTCCTGATACCCATCTTTGAAAAAAAAATAGCTAAATCACTAATGCTGACTCTGATTAAATAGCTCTGAAAAAGTTGTAATTTATTTTTTCCAGTTCTGACATTCTTGGATAAGGATAGTAAACAATATCATCTCCGGACCCTACATAGAAGCCGGTATCTATTGTTCTGTAAAGCAGTTCCCCTGCAAAGATCCGGTGAACGGTTTTCATATGTTTTTCGTATTCACCCTTAATTATTTCAAGACAATCTCTCAAATGACCAATATTAGGATAAGGAAGGTGCTCGGCAGAACCTGAAAGTGGATTTGAAGCCAGTTCACCGAGTTTTAATTCAACAAAAAAGAGTTTTGGGAGAACTATGGGGATGGAGCCATCGGTAAGCCTCTTAAGAAATACTGACGGAGACAGACTACTGGCAACCATTGGGCTTACAGGGCATAATTCCTGGTAGAGATGTAGCTCATTTTGAGGTTCTTTTGACTTATCATAAACAACTTTTGCCAGTTCAAGAACATAACCGTGATCAGTTGTAAGATAAAGACTCTTCAATGCACCAAGTGGAATAATTTCCAGGACCTTATAGACCGATAGATAAACTGAACTCTTTGGTGATCCATCGGGCTTAGCAACACATCTTTTATTCAGGCTATCAATGTCTATTAGTTTTTCAATCTTATCAAGGTCAACTTCAAAGAAAATTGCCTGACCTTTGTTCCTTTTTTTTGTACCTGTTGAAAGATACTGGCCAAACCCTTCAGGAGGGAGCATCGAAGCAACTAATGCTTCAGGATTGGAGGTTAAATAAATGTACTTTCTCATAGCTGGGTATTTTATATAAGAATAAAGATTCCTTTACAAATTAAACTACAGAAAGATAACTGCTATGTTAATACCAAATTTACGCTACTTTTTCAACTTTAGCCATGGGAAAATGTTATTAATTCAAAAATAACATTATTCAATTCATCCCCCCTTTGGGGTTCGTTTCATAAGTTTATTCTTAAAGGAATTAACTAAAAAAGGAATAGATGTGATCACGATCAGGAAAATTACAATATATCCCAGGTAATCTTTTGTCTCCGGAACATATAACCCCAGGAAAAAACCTGCGAGAACAAGGATATTCACCCAGAAAAACGCACCCACAAAACTATAAAGAATGAATTTTTTGTAATCAAGCTTTACAATACCCGCAATGATAGGGGCAAACGTTCTTACAATTGGGAGAAACCGGCTTAAAACAATAGTCTTTTTTCCATGTTTTTTATAAAACTCATTTGCAGTAACAAGGTGTTCCTGCCTGAAAAAGAACCCTGACTTCCGCTTAAAAAGCAAAGGCCCTACCTTCCTTCCAAATGCATAACCGAGCATATTGCCTGCAACAGCTGCAATAATAATTAATATCACAAGCACTGACGGATGCAATGCAATGATATGAGTCGAACATAATAATCCTGCTGTAAACAGGAGTGAATCGCCGGGGAGAAAAAAACCAACAAAAAGACCTGTCTCAGCAAAAACAACAAAGAGAAGAAGATAAATTCCTCCATAATGTATAATGCTCTCGGGATTAACCAGTTGTTTTAAAAAATGAAAAATTCCATCCATTTTTATTTCTTTTGAGAACAATCAATTTCTAAATATAGTTGATTTTATTTTCAAAGTGTAAAGACTGCCTTCTATGAATACTTCTCTCGTGGTTGAATAAAGAAATCCGGAGCAGCTTTATCCCAAAATGTTTCAAAAGTATTACTTTTATCAGGTTTAAATAAGGAACCGCCTCCAACCTCCCGTCTAAACTGAACAGGCTCTCTCTGTTCCGCAAAGAAGGGCTGGAGAGATGAGTACAAGCTAAGTAATAGCAGTTCTCAAAATATTATTATTCATTCTTGTTAGTCATTTAATAGTAATTTTAAAATTGAAGAATAAAAAGAGCGAATGAAAAATAAATTAATTACTGTATGTGCTTTATACATGGCATTACTTTCATGTAAGTCAAAACCTGTTTTCAAGTATGTACAGCTCGAAGGGTTTACCCAGGGAACCACCTATAATATAATATTTGAAAATAGTACATCGAAAGACTATACTCAGAAAGTGGATTCAATCCTCAAAGATTTTGATATGTCGTTTTCCGAATACGTTCCTGGTTCAATTGTCTCAAGGATTAATGCAAACGATCCGACAGTTACTGTTGATCAACATTTCAAAACTCTTTTTGAGAAGTCAAAAGAAATATGGGAACAGTCGGACGGACTAATGGATATTACTGTAGGTCCTATTATCGATGCCCTTGGATTTGGGCCAATGGCAAAAACCACAATAGACAGCTCTAAAATTAAGAATTTGCTTAAATACGTCGGTTTTAAAAAAGTCCATATTGAAAACGACAGGTTGATTAAAGCAGATACAGCAATGAAGATCGATGTAAACTCTATAGCACAAGGATATTCTGTAGATATTATGAGTAATTTCTTTGAATCTGAAGGAATTAAAAACTATCTTGTTGAAATCGGAGGTGAAGTAAGAGCAAAGGGTAAAAATTCAAAAGGTCTCTACTGGAGGGTCGGCATTGATAAACCTGAAGAGGGCAATATGGTACCGGGAGAAAACCTGCAGGTTATAATCAGTCTTAACAACCAATCTGTGACAACATCCGGAAATTACAGGAAGTTTTATGAGGAAAATGGTATTAAATACGCTCATATAATTAACCCAAAAACCGGTTTCCCTGTAAAAAGCCGGCTTCTAAGTGTTTCTATTGTTGCCAACGACTGTATAACAGCTGATGGGTGGGATACTCCTCTGATGGTTATGGGTCTCGAAAAAAGTATTATAACTTTAAAGAAACATCCTGAGCTCGACGCAATACTGATTTATAGTGATGAAAACGGGAATTATAAAGAATATATGACGGATGGATTTAAAGCAATGATAACAAATTAGCTTTTTACTTTTCAAATTTCACTGTAACCTGATGATATTGAGGACTATTTTTTACCTGTTAACACTCTTTTTATTAATAACCTGATACATTTATTATTTTGAAAAAATCAATTTTATGGATCCTATAAATATAAACCTGATAGAGAAAGCCTGGGAAGACAGGTCATTACTCAATGACTCGCAGGTTCAGTATGAAATTAACAAAGCAATTGAATTGCTCGATAAGGGTCACATCAGAGTTGCAGAACCAACTGAAAACGGATGGATAGTAAATCAGTGGATAAAAAAAGCTGTAATCTTATATTTCCCAATACGGAAAATGGAGACTATTGAGATAGGTCCGTTTGAGTTTCATGACAAAATCCCGCTGAAAAAAGATTACAAATCCCTGGGAATAAGGGTAGTACCTCATGCAATTGCCAGATATGGCTCATACCTGGCACCAGGAGTTATCATGATGCCTTCATATGTAAATATAGGAGCACATGTTGAAGAAGGTACCATGGTTGATACGTGGGCTACAGTAGGCTCGTGTGCACAGATCGGAAAGAATGTCCATCTCAGCGGAGGTGTAGGCATTGGAGGAGTTCTTGAACCTATTCAGGCGGCACCAGTTATAATCGAAGATAACTGTTTCATCGGATCAAGATGCATTATTGTAGAAGGAGCACATATAGGTAAAGAAGCCGTCCTTGGTGCAAACGTAGTAATTACAAACAGCACCAAAATTTTTGATGTCAGCTCTGAAGCAAAAATAGAATACAAGGGGTATGTTCCCCCACGATCCGTTGTAATTCCGGGTTCCTTTCTTAAGAAATATCCTGCAGGTGATTTCAGTGTACCTTGTGCACTTATAATTGGATCCCGAAAAGACTCAACTGACAAGAAAACTTCTCTGAATGAAGCTCTTAGAGAATATGACATTCCGGCATGATATTTGTAAAATGGATATCAGATACTACTCATTTTTGAGTCAGGAATCAACTTATTACCGAAAATACTTTACTTTAAAAATTGATAATTATTGATTTTGTGTTAATTTTGAACGCAATCCTAACTAACACCAATGTATGCCTAAAATATCTGCTGTAATCATAACATATAACGAAGAATTGTTTATTGAAAAATGTCTGGCGTCATTGGAGGGTATTGCTGATGAGATTGTAGTAATAGATTCATTCTCTACTGATGCAACGGAAGAGATTTGTAAAAAATACAATGTCAAATTTATAAAACATGCATTTGAAGGTTTCCGTGATCAGAAGAATTATGCATTGCAATTCGCTACCTACAAAAATATATTGTCGCTTGATGCCGATGAAGCTTTAAGTGACAGGCTCAGAGAATCAATAATTGCCATAAAAGATAATTGGGAATATGATGGATATCTTTTCAACAGGCGAAGTAACTTTTGCGGAAAATGGATAAACCATTCCGAGTGGTACCCCGACAGGCAACTGAGACTTTTCTTCGCCGACCATGGTAATTGGGGAGAATTAAACCTTCACGAGAAGTTTCTTATGTCTAACGGTGCTACAATAGGAAGACTGGAAGGCGACTTGCTGCACTGGCCGTTTTCATCTCTTGAGGATCATGTCGAAAAGATGACTAAATATTCTCTTATAGGCGCGGAAGAATTTCATAAAGCAGGAAGAAAAGCCAATCTGTTGACTCCATATATTCATTATTTCTGGGGATTTTTCAGATCATACATCATAAACAGAGGTTTTCTTGACGGCCGCAACGGATATCAGATCTGTTCAATGTATGCAAAATCCTCTTTCAACAAATACAAGAAACTGCGACTTTTAAACAAGAATGGCTATGGCCGGTAATATTGTTTAAATGATTTTCGAAGAAGATATAAAAGAGTCTCTGAAAATCCTTAAACAGGGTGGTATTATTCTATACCCTACTGATACTATATGGGGATTAGGTTGTGATCCTACAAATGAGGAAGCCGTAAACAGGATCTTTAAAATTAAAATGAGAGATGAGAACAAGAGTCTCATAATTCTTGTTGATGGATTAACAATGATTGAGAGGTATGTGGCAGACATTCCTGATATAATATATGAACTCGCCGAAGTTTCGGATACGCCACTTACTATAATCTATCCGAATGGAAAAAACCTTGCGAAAGGCGTCTGCAGTGAAGATGGTTCGATAGCAATCAGAATCTGCCACGATGAATTTTGTAATGAACTGATAACCAGGTTTCGTAAACCGCTTGTTTCTACTTCTGCTAATTTTAGCGGCAGTCCCTCACCCGGGAATTTCTTAAATATAGAAAAAAGACTAATCGAAAAAGTAGAGTTTGTTGTCAGATACCGTCAGGACGACCGGGTTAATGGCTCTGCCTCCCCGGTCATCAAAGTGAATCTCGACGGAACAATAAAAATAATAAGAAAATAGCCTACCGTGATCTTACTTTCCCGGAGCCTGAAACATGTGCATCGACTCTGGGGTTGCCTTCATAATTTACATTACCGCTTCCCGAAACACTTGCCTTCAGTGATTCCGTAACATTGCAGCTGCAATTACCGCTTCCTGAAATATGTATTTCAGCTGAACCTATTTTAAAAGATTCCCCCGTATAGTTTCCGGAACCGCTTATCGATATATCAGCTCTGTCAGCACTTCCGTTTCCGCTTATAATAATATCTCCTGAACCCGAAATACCGCAATCGAGATTTGAAACGGTCATGTCAGAAATATACAATTTACCACTTCCGCTAACACTCAGGTTAAGATCATCTGTTTTGAATGCATCTTTTATCTCAGCTTTTCCGGAACCGGAGACTCCCAGACCTTTTAGCTCGGGCATAGTAATATAAACTGTAACTTTTTCATTCATATTCATCCTCCAATTATGCATCTTCCAATTTTCATTTTTGATAACAAGCCTGCCACCTGAGACTTCGGTTATTATCTCATCGAGATAACGCTTTTCCCCTTCAAGAACAACTTTAAATTCAGGACCAATATTTATGTACAGGTTTCCAGCTACTCCAAAATTGACTTTAGTGAAGTCCTTAAGGTCTCTGGTTTCTTTTCCGTCTGACTGGCTTCCGGCAAATGCGCTACATACAGATATCGTCAAAATCAAAACTGATAAATAAATTGCCCTTTTCATAACATAGTAGTTTTATAAAATTTAATGTAATACTGAGAAAAGACCTGTTTTTTCAATAATAGCTGCATGAATTGAAAATAATATTTCAATTTATATCGAGTAGTCCTTCAGGAATATCCAATACAACAGTTTTATTCTCTTTGTCTATACTGATAATAAGATCCTCATGAAAAGGTATCAGAAGGTTTTTCTTTTTTGATGTTATCACATTTAGGAGCCATTGACCATTATTCGATATAATGTCAGTAACCGGTCCAAGGAGTGCATCTTCCTGTGTAAAAACCTGATATCCTGTCAGTAGCTGATCATCTGGCTTTTTTTGATCATCAGAAGTTGTATCTTTTGTAAGAAAAACTCTGCACCCTGTGAATTCACTTATTTTCTCAACAGAATCGTACCCTTCAAACCAGAGTTTCAGAATATCTGCCCCGGAATATTCCGAGTCTGAAATAAAAAAAGGAACCGGTCTACCTTCAATTTCAAGGAAGACCGATTCCATTTGGGGAATATTTTCAGTAAAGATCCTCTCTACTTTGACTGTAACAGCTCCCTCATAGCCGCTTACTTTTGTGATTCGTCCCAGTAATATGTCGTTATTGTAAGCCATCGGATCTATGATCCCTCTGATGACTAATTACTCCTGGGGAGCATCATCTGCAACCGGCTCTGAAGAAGTCTCTTCCGTAGAAGTGGTGTCAGTGACTTCTTCAACTGGTTCCGTTTCAGAAGCAGCCTCTTCGTTAATAGTTTTGACCAATGCCTTGTCTCCGGCTGCTGCTTTTGCTGCAAGATCTGCATTTTTCTTAGCAAGTTTTGCTAATCTTGCTTCGTTCACGCGTTTTTCAACAGAAAGCCTTTCACCTAACTCGTCATCCTGGGATTTTTCAAGGTGGGATTTTTTAGCTTCAATTTTGGCTTCATTCTGTTTAATCCATTCATCGAACCTCCTGGTTGCTTCTGCTTCGTCAAACGCACCTTTTTTAACACCTTCAAGAAGATGTTTTTTCATCATTACACCTTTATAAGACAGGATAGCTCTACACGTATCTGTAGGTAATGCGCCATTTTGCAGCCAACCTAAGGCTTTATCGAAATCGAGTTCGATTGTAGCGGGGTTAGTAATAGGATTATAAGATCCTATCTTTTCAATATATCTGCCATCACGTGGCGACCTGCTATCTGCAACCACAATGTGGTAGAAGGCCAGCTTCTTGCGGCCTTTTCTAGCTAATCTGATTTTAACTGCCATTAATTCTTACGCTTTTTTATTAAACCTGTTTTAAAAATTGTGGCTGCAAAGATATGATAATTATTAATAAACTCCCTACCTATGGATAAAAAAACGGCAGCAAATATTGCTGCCGTCAAAGCATTACAGGAATATAGGATCAATATCCATCGTTTTGTTCGCTCGCCAGATTGGGATTCGCATTGATCTCTCTTGCAGGTATTGGGAACACCAGTTTAGGATCATTATATGTAAGTGATCCGACATCTTCGTGTAACCTTCTAACATCATGTATTTTAAATCCTTCAAAAGCTAATTCCAGCCTTCTTTCGTAAAGAATATCGTCGAGTGTTACAGAAGCAGCAGCAGTGAGGCCAGCTCTTGTATGGATCATATTAAAATCTTCCAGTGGGGAGGCACCGACAGTTGTAGAAAGTCTTATATTACATTCAGCCCTGATCAGATACATTTCAGCAAGACGAATTAAATTAACCACTCCGTATTGGTTGTTCCATTTACCACATTCTATAGAACCATTACCATTATAAAAGAGGTCAAATCTTTGATCTCCTGCCGAATACAGATTAAGATGGCCATCAAGAATTATAATATCACCATCTCTTCCTCCATAATCTTCAGTTGAAAAGAACTCCGTCATAGCGCTAAAGTCATCCTGAGGTGTTATCTGTGTGGCAAAAATATCTTCAGAGGTATTATTATCATTATTAAATACCTTAGCGTAAGTTGGTTGCAGAGCGTACATACCCGAACTAATTACAGTATTTGCTGCGTCGCGCGCGTCTGCATAATCACCTTTCTGAAGATATACTCTCGCAAGCAACGCATTTGCTGCCCCGCTGGAAGCATACACACCATTATCTTCAGGTAGTTTTGAAGCGGCAGTTTGAAGATCGGTGATCACCTGGGCATAAACCTCATCAACAGTGTTACGAGTGACGTTGTTGGCGGCACTAAGAACTCCTGTAGGAGTAAGAACTAATGGAACTCCTAACTGATCATTGGTAGTACCAAATTTATACTGTTGCGCAAAAAATCTAACAAGATCAAAATACATCAATCCACGAAGGAAAAGTGACTCACCTTCTACCTTGTCGCGATCATCCGCATTAACAACACTTAAAGCGGTAAGAATATTATTAACTGAATTAATAACTTCATAACTCTCTTCCCATTGTGCTTCGACTTCGGAGTTAGTTGTTAACATTGTCTTAAGGTATATCTGACGTGGATCAATATAAGTACCAACCCATTGAAGTTCGCCGTCTCCTCCCAGTAATTCTGCATTACGCAGAAGACAACCGCCATATATTCCTGACAGGGCAAATTCCGAATAAGCTCCCTGCAGTACGCTTTTGACATTTTCATCTGTACTGAGAGCATCGCTCTCATCCAGACTCTGAGAAGGCTTCAGATCGAGCTGTTTGCCGCATCCTGCAAGTATACCGCAAAATACAACTACTGATATTATATAAAATAATTTATTCATCGTCTTTAATTTTTTTATTTGTTATAGCCCAATTGTAATTCCGAATACGACTGACCTTGGTTGCGGAGCGGAATAAAAATCACACCCTGTATGTATATTATCATTCAGAAAGTCAGTTGATACTTCCGGGTCCCATCCTTTGTATTTTGTGAAAGTAAGCAGGTTCTGACCTTGAATAAACACCTTCATCCTGTCGAGTCTGGCTCTGCTTATCCACTTTGTCGGAAACTCATAGCTTATCATAAAGCTCCTTAATTTCACATACGATCCGTCTGACAGATATCTGCTGTTACGGCTCTGATCACCATTATCATAACCCAATCTGGCCTGGGGCACATCAGTTATATCGCCAACTTTTTTCCAGCTTGCAAGCTGTGATTCAAGCTGGTTGTCAAACCACACACCATTCGCAGCCATCCACTGGTCGCCAATAAGATGAACCTTATTCCCAAAAACTCCCTGGAAAGTAAATGCCAGCTCAAATCCTTTGTATCCGAATGTGTTGGTAATTGCCCCGAGATACTTTGGTGTCGGATTTCCAAGCGGCACAAAATTTGCCGAATTGAAATCGTTTGTTTTAGTTGTATGATCAGTAACCTTACCGTTTGCATCTTTCGTATTAACATACCACAGAGCATCTCCATTTTGAGGATCGACGCCTGCATACTCTGCTCCATAGAACTCTCCGATTGGTTGACCTACCATTACAACATTCATATAGCGGGCGCTTCCATCATCAATAATTGTTTGGTCGCCAAGATTGGTAACTTCGTTTTTATTGTACGAAAAATTCAAATTTGTATTCCATGTAAAATTCCCTGTAAAATTATTTGTGTTAATAACAAACTCAAATCCTTTATTCTGAACAGATCCAACATTCCTCAACTGGGTGGAATAACCTGATGTTTCAGGAACAGGGACAGAAAGCAATAAGTTATTGGTTTTCTTCATGTAATAGTCAACTTCCCCTGATATCCGGTTTTTGAAGAATCCCCAGTCAATTCCAAAATCAATCTGACGTGTTGATTCCCATCCAAGACCCCGGTTTTCAAGCTGGCTTGGAACAATAGCACCCAGACCATTATATCGTGTGACACCATAAAGACCAAGCTGTCCGAAATTGGAAATTCCTGCATTACCGGTAAGCCCATAACTTGTTCGTAGCTTAAGAAAACTCAGAATTGCATTGTTTACTAAAAAATCTTCCTTTGAAAGTACCCAACCAAGTGAGGCAGCCGGGAAAAAACCATATCTGTTGTTTGTCCCAAATCTTGATGAGCCATCTGTACGTCCTGACAAAGTAAAAAGGTATTTGGCTTTGTAATCAAAGTTAACTCTTGAAAAGTATGAAAGGAAACTATATTGTGTAAGAGTTGACGTTCCTACAGTTATTAATCCTGCACTCTCCAGGGTTTTCAAATTGTCAGAAGGGAATTGCTCGCCTTCTGCACGGGCATTATCAACTGCCGTATATTGAAATTCAGTTCCCAGAACAGCGCTTAAACTGAAATCACCAAGACCTTTCAGATAATCAAAATATGATTTTGTTGTAATATTTTGTGTCTGACCGTAATTAGCAAAACCATAGCCATTTGTTGCGCTACCCGTGTCAGTCTCTTTTCCATATCGTGCATTCTCTTTCAGATTGTAAAGATCAAAACCAAATTCATTTCTCCACTTTAATCCATCCAATAAATTAAATGAAAGATATCCATTGGCTACTGTCCTGTACTCGAGTATATTCCTGCTTGCATATTTAACATCGACAAGAGGATTATAATATGTTGTTACAGGTATGTTAGATAACTCACCGCTCTGATCATATTCCGGAGTTATCGGCGACAGTGCAACAAGCTGCATAGGAGTGGAAAATGCATTGTCAGCAGAAACCTGGTCAATATTTGTACGGTTTAAACTTAAAGCAAATCCAATATCAAGTAACTTGCTCACTTTGTTGTCAATATTAAGCCTTGCTGAAATTTTTTGAAGGCCGTTTGAAACAAGAATTCCTTCACTGTTATTATAAGACAGACTGGTAAAATATTTCAATTTGTCATTGCCTCCCTGTGCAGAGAATTCTGCCGAATATATTTTGCCTTTCTGGAATGCAAGGTTCTGCCAGTCAGTATTGACCTTCGAACCGGTATAGGTACCATCTCCATCAAGTACAGCCGCCCATCCTGAATATCTATTCATACGACTGTTGGCAAATTCCAACCATGAACCACTATAGTCAGATGGATTGTTTATAGGATCATATCCTTCTAACAAATCGCTATTATAGGCTGCATCCTTAAAATATTGTACATACTCTGTTGAATTCATGAACTTCCTCCTTCGCGAAGCTTCATTATAACCTGTCTGCACTGTGAAGTTTATTTTTGTAGCGCCGCTGATTCCTTTTTTTGTAGTAATGATAACTACACCATTAGCGCCGCGGGAACCGTAAATTGCAGAGGAAGCAGCATCTTTAAGGATATCGATCGACTCAACATCGTTGAAGTTTATTGAAGTCAGCGGGTTGATCGAAGCCCCTGAAAAATTTAATGACTCTGTAGTCAAAGGAATACCATCTACTACAAACAAGGGCTGGTTAGTTGCTGTAATAGAAGACGATCCGCGTATCCTCATATTTGTGGTACCAGTTGATTTCCCGTTAACAGATTCGATAAAAACACCTGCTGTTTTGCCCTGAAGTGCCTGTTCCACAGTAGGAACAGGAATATTTCTCAGTACATCACCATCAACTTTGGAAATACTTCCGGTAACTTTCGATTTAATCTGGGTTCCGTAACCGACAACCACAACTTCATCAACTCCAACCAGATCATATTCGAGAGCCACATCATAAACATTTGAAGCTCCCACCGGAACTTCGGTGGACTTCCTTCCAACAAACCGGAAAACAAGAGTGGCTCCCTGCGGAACACTGATCTGATATTTTCCGTCCATATCGGTAATTACACCGGTCGAAGTTCCTTTAATCAATACGGT
>WSSedB1CaDRAFT_10000595_pt1 | contig 15108 bp, 11 predicted proteins | sample WetSurSB1Cattail_FD_9460 | JGI IMG/M metagenome (IMG submission 9460)
GATTGCACTTCTGCTGATACTAAGCCTGACTGGATATATCTATTCTTTGCAGCGGTCTGAAGAGCTGATTGTTGCGTTTGGATTTTTGATGACAGTTATACTTTTCATGTGGGTATGTTTTGCATCTGCAGTGTATGTTCCGGAACTGTGGCCGACTGAAATTCGTCTCAGAGGATCAGGTTTTTGTAATGCAATAGGACGGTTGGTAACTGTGTTTACACCGTATGGCGTGGCTTGGATTTTGACAAATTATGGATCGGTTGCTGTATTTATAACAATCGGAGCGGTGCTGGTTCTGGTTGCTGTGGTTGTTGCTACGATCGGTATTGAAACCAGAGGGAAATCACTTGAAGAAATAGGGAAAGCCTCAGGTAATTAAATGAATCCAGTCACAAATAGTTATGGATTCTTATGGCTTTTTGAATGAAAATTATTTGGAAAGCTGTAAGGATTTGGTAGAAAAAGCAGGGTGTAAAAGGAGAATTTCGAAAATGAACAATAGTGTTGCAATTTTAGTTGAACCAAAAAAAATGGAAATTCAGGCTGCAGCGATGCCGGTTCCAAAATCGGATGAAGTACTGTTGAAAGTCGAGTATGTTGGAATCTGTGGTTCTGATATACATGGGTTTGAATATGGACCTTTTATCCCACCACAGAACCCTGCTACTAAAATTGGGTTAGGACATGAATGCGCCGGTGAAGTCGTAGAAATTGGTAAAGATGTCACCTGGTTTAAAGTGGGTGACAAGGTAGCGATAGAACCAGGCATACCTTGCGGAAAATGCAGGTTTTGTCTCGAGGGTAAGTATAATATTTGTCCGGATGTGAATTTTATGGCCACACAGCCTTATTATAAGGGTGCATTGACCAACTATCTCACACATCCGGCTGCTATGACTTATAAATTACCTGACAATATGAATACAATGAAAGGCGCTTTGATTGAGCCTGCCGCTGTTGGCATGCACGCTGCACTACAAGCCGATGCAAGACCGGGTAAAAAAATTGTGATTCTTGGTGGCGGCTGCATCGGGCTTATGACACTACAAGCCTGCAAAGTTATGGGAGCAACAGAAATTATTGTTGTTGATATTATTGAGAAGCGCTTGGAAATGGCAAAACAGCTGGGTGCAATGGAAGTCATCAATCCTAAAACAGCGGATACCGTTACCCGTGTAAAAGAAATTTTTGGCGAATGGGGTGCGGACATTGTGTTTGAAACAGCAGGGGCGCAAGCAACTGCAAGAATAACTCCATTATTGGTGATGCGCGGTGGTAAGATCATGATTGTTGGTACGATTCCAGGTGAAACTCCAATTGATTTTCTCAAAATCAATCGAGAGGTTTCTATCCAGACCGTGTTTCGCTATGCCAACAACTATCCTATGACCATTCAGGCAATTTCTTCTGGTCGCTTTGATGTTCAGTCTATGGTAACCAATGTCTACGATTATGAAGATGTACAGAAAGCGTTTGAAGAGTCCGTCAGCTGTAAGCAGGACATTATTAAGGGTGTTATTAAAGTATCTTAATTGTACGAAGATTTTTAGCAAAAATAAATTAAAACAGGAAAAGGTTTGGTGAATTATTATGTTAGCAAATATGAAATTTTTACTTATTCAGGCACAAAAAGGACATTATGCGGTTCCTCATTTCAACGTTTGGAATGTGGAAATGTTACAGGGTGCAATGGATGCCGTAGAAGAAGCTGAGTCACCAGTGATCATTTCCTTCGGTAGTGGATTTTTGGGAAATACAGAGTTTGACCATTTTTCGAAGATGATGGTTTCCATGGCAAAGGCATCCGCTATGCCTGTAGCTATTCATTGGGATCATGGCAGAAATATGGACGTTGTTACGCATGCATGGGAATGTGGAATGAACGCTTTGATGATTGACAATTCTTCTCAGGATTTTGAAACGAACATTAAACTCACGAAAGAAGTTGTTGATAAATTTCATATTATGGGTATTCCGATTGAAGCAGAACTTGGACATGTTGGTGCGGAGACCGTTTATGAAGAAGCACTTGCAAACTATGGTTACACAGATCCGTCCCAAGCAGCTGAATTTGTGGAAAGAACGGGTATTGATTTTCTTGCAATAGCAATAGGCAATCAGCATGGTGTGTACTCCTCCGAACCTAAACTTAATTTGGAAATTGTCAGAAAAGTAAGGGACAGCGTGTCAATTCCGCTGGTACTTCATGGAGCTTCCGGTATTGGTGATGAAGACGTGAGAAAATGTATTGATTTGGGTATTACTAAAATCAATATTCATACGGAACTATGCCAGGCGGCGATGATTGCAGTTGTAGCAAATCAAAAAGAAACTTTCCTCAAATTACAACAGGAAGTCAGAAAAGCGGTTGCCAAGAGAGCAATGGAAAAAATTAAGTTGTTTGGCAGCTACGGAAAGGCAAAAAAATAATTATGGCAAGTAAGGAATTAGACGTCATTTGTATTGGTGCTGCTATAGTTGACATTCCTTTACAGCCAGTCAGTAAAAAAATTTTTGATAGTGATTCCTATCCACTGAATAAAATAGTTATGACCATTGGCGGGGACGCAATTAATGAAGCGACCATCATTTCAAGACTTGGCTATAAGGCGGCTCTGATGAGCCGTGTTGGGCAAGACGTTGTAGGTAATTTTGTTATTGATGCATGTAAAAAGGACAATATAGATTGCCGTAGTGTTAATGTAGATGCTGACATTGACACTTCGATAAACATTGGTCTCGTTGCGGAAGATGGTGAACGAACCTTTGTGACAAATCGGAATGGCAGCTTATGGCGTATGACCGTGGAAGATGTTGACTTTGAGCGTTTTAAAGATGCCAGGCTATTATCTATGGCTAGTATTTTTAATCATATACGAATCGATAATCATGCCATGGTAAAGATTTTTAAGGCAGCCCGGGAAAATAATTTGATAATCTGTGCAGATATCAAAAAAAGCCGGGATGGTAAAGGATTAGAGGATATAAAAGAATCCCTGTCTTATCTGGATTACTTTTTTCCTAATTTCGCGGAAGCCGTTGAGTTAACAGGCAAACAGGAACTGGATGATATTGCAGATGTGCTGTTAGGATGTGGCATAAAAAATGTAGTCATTAAAGTTGGAAAAAAAGGCTGCTTTATTAAAACGAAAACGGAAAGATATCTGATTCCGGCCTATAAAGCTAATGGAATTGATACAACGGGTGCTGGTGATAATTTTGCCGCCGGATTTATTACGGCTATTCTTGATGGGCTGTCACTGTCGGACTGTGGCAAATTCGCCACAGGCGTGGCGGCTGTATCAGTGGAAAGTGTAGGAGCGACTACTGGGGTGCAGAGCAGACAGCAGGTTGATCGGCGAGTGCAGGAATTTCTGAATTCTTAAAACAGACGATTGTTGAACTTTTACAGGATAACGTAGAAAGGGCGGTCATAGTAATGGAAAAAATGAAACTGGGAAAAACTCAAATTGATATTTCCCGAATAGGTCTTGGAACCTGGGCTATTGGAGGAGGCCCTGCATGGGGTGGAGACAGAGAACTGCAGGGGTGTATTGATACCATCAGAGAATGTCCAAAATTAGGCGTGAATCTGATAGACACTGCGCCTGCCTATAATTTTGGTAACAGTGAGAAGATCGTCGGCCAGGCACTTGCCGGTATGAAGAGAGAAGAGCTTGTACTGACGACAAAATGTGGAATTGTATGGACACGAGAAGGCAGCCTGTTTAACAAGGTTGGAGATGTACAGCTCTATAAAAATCTGTCAAAAGAATCCATTCGGGAAGAAATTGAGTTGAGTTTGGAACGCTTAGGCACGGACTATGTTGATGTGTATATGACGCACTGGCAGTCTGTAGAGCCTTGTTTTACTCCAATATCGGAAACAATGGAAGCTCTCAATGAGTTAAAGGCAGAAGGTAAGATTCTGGCAATCGGTGCATCCAATGTTTCACCTGAACAGATCAAAGAATATCTGAAATATGGTGAACTGGATATTGTGCAAGGCAAGTACAGCATTCTTGATCGTAAGATTGAAAATGATTTACTCCCTACTTGTAAAGAACATGGAATAACATTGCAGGCATATTCACCACTAGAACAGGGGCTGTTGAGTGGGAAAATAACCAGAGCGTATGTACCGAGGGGAGCACAGGTCGGGAAAAAATGGTTTGAGCAGGAAAACATGTTTAAGGCTATTACAATGATGGAGGGATGGAAAAGTCTTTGTCAAAAATATGAATGCACAATTGGCAATCTAGCTCTGGCCTGGGTGCTTGCACAGGGTGAATATATCAATATTTTAAGTGGCGCAAGCAAAGCAGAACAGATTGAACAAAATGTCCGGTCCGCTGAAATCAAGCTTTCGCAGGCGGATGTTCAGATGATGAGAGTAATGGCGGAAGCAATTGATAACTGAAATATGAATTTCTAACTATGGGAAAGGGCATAACAAATAATCCTCAGCCCGTAAAATACTATGGGCTGAGGATTGTTGTTTAGTAGGATACTATTATTCTTACCACAGAAAATTTCCAGTATCTATTGCCAAACTGGTCAGGTTGATGCATGAAGATGAAGTTGTGATGATTCCCACAACTGCCATAACTGCAGCAACTACCATGCTGAGATTTAAAAAGATTTTTCTCAATTTACCAACAACTCCTTAAACGTAATAAAAGCATTACCTCTCGCTGTGTAATGCCAAAACACAGTATAACAGAACTTGTTAAAGTAAGCAACTTTTTGAAATTTATTAAAGTAACTAACATGCTTGGATTAAAACTGTGGAAGGATATGGCTAGCTGGCTTGATGACGACAATAACCAGATTGTACTGAAAAATTTTTAGGAGGTACGTATCGTGAGCAAACAAAGTAATATAGGAGCAAGACTGGATCGATTGCCAATATCAAAATGGCATTATAATGTTCTGGTATTGATGGGGCTTGGGTTATTTATAGATAGTTTTGATAATTATATGGGTGGTGTAATCTTAGCAGACCTGGTTAAGTCCGGCTGGTCTAATAATTATCTTAATGCAACGTTTGCTTCGGCTACAATGGGAGGACTTTTTCTGGGTTCGCTGTTTGCAGGCTTTGCCGGTGATCACCTGGGAAGAAAATTTGCCTATCAAATCAATTTGCTTATATTTGGTTTTGCTGCTATTGCAGATGCATTTTCTACAGATATGATTATGTTGATTGCTTTTCGGGGATTAATGGGCTTTGGCTTAGGGGCAGAGCTTGTTGTTGGATTTGGTACATTTCCTGAATTTGTACCAGCAAGAGTACGAGGCAAGTGGGTTTCTTTTCTATCGCTCATAGCAAATGTTGCTCCGCCAATAGCGATTGTGACTGCATATTTTGTCATACCTTCTTTTGGCTGGCGGGCAATGTTTGGAATTGGCGGGGTTGCAGCACTTATTGTATGGGCATTACGGCACGGTCTGCCGGAATCACCCCGTTGGTATGAATCACGTGGTGAGATCGCTAAAGCAGATGAAATACTTACGAAAGTTGAAAGAGATACTGAACGCGAAATGGGAATCAAATTAGCACCAGTTGAAGATAACCCTTCATCGGAAGAACAAGTTGTTAAAAAGGTGTCTTTTTTACAACTGTTTAAAGGTGTGTTACTAAAAAGAACCATAGTAGCATCTGCGGTGCTTGTTGCCATGAATACAATTGTCTATACTGTTATCAATTGGGTTCCAACTATTTTTGTACAATCGGGTATAAGTGTTACAAAGTCTACTGGAATGATGGCGTTGATCATGTTCGGCGCGCCACTGGGTGTGTTTATTTCTTCACAAGTGGTTGATCGATTTCCGCGTAAGAAGATGGCAGTCGTTCTTTTGTTAGCAATCGGCTTGCTGGGCTATGTTTATTCACTTCAGCGCTCAGCAGAGGCTATTGTTATCGTTGGATTTATTCTTACGGTCATTAACTATGTTTTTACTTGTTTTGCTTGCTCCGTTTATGTTCCGGAATTGTGGCCGACTGAAGCACGTATGAGAGGTATGGGGTTTGCTAATGCAGTCGGGCGGGCTTCCGCAGTCTTTTCACCCTATGGAGTAGCCTGGCTTTTATCAAACTATGGTTCTATAGCAGTTTTTATAGGACTTGGGATCGTATTGACTGTAATAGCGATTATTGTCAGTACACTGGGTGTTGAAACCAGAAATAAATCACTTGAAGAAATAGGTGAAGAAACAGGCATTTGATTATATGAATTGTGCCATAATAGTATCAAATTAAATATAAAATACTAAAATATTTCCCTGCGAGCTTGTCCCGGAATACCATAACGGTAGCTGGGACAAGCTTGTATTTTAGTATGCAAAAAAGGATACTACTACAGTGTTGTTTAAGTAAAGGCTGTTGATGATTCACACTGGAAATGTGCGAACCGGAGTGCTGACGTGAGATGGGGCAACAAAAAGCAATAAGCAAATGATGAAATTCATAAAAAAAGCAATAAATAAGTTGATGTTTTTAAATTAATTGAAAAAATATGTATAAACTAAATTTTGCATTAAATGCTTGACGTTAAAATAGCAATATGCTATTCTGTATATAGATTTGAATGGCTTGTTACTATTTTGCGAATGAATAGGCAATACCATAGAACGCATCATGCGTTTTTGGTATTGTCTTTTTTTATGGAATTTTTTAATGTATGCGGGAGGTTACATTGTGATTATAAAAACAATACTAAACAATAATGCGGTGATTGTTTTAGATGAAAACAAACGGGAAGTGGTCGTAGTCAAAAATGGAATTGGCTTTAATAGTAAGAAAGGAGACATCCTTAAAAAGGAAGATATGGAGAAAATGTTTGTACTCCAAGAGGAGGGAGTGTCAAAGCATTCAATTGAACTTCTTTCCACGATTAATGACGATATTATTTGTGTGTCAAAGCGTATTGTTGCCTATGGCAGAGAAACTTTGAAGCAGCCGATTCATGACAGTATTTTTATAACGTTGTCAGATCATATTAATTTAGCAATAGCACGAAATGCACAAGGAAGGACAATTAACAATCCGCTTGATTGGGATATTAAAAAGATTTATCGACAAGAGCATAGTGTTGGTATGGCGTCACTGGAAATTATCAAAGATATGCTTGGTATTACCTTGCCATCAGAAGAAGCAGGATTTATTGCACTTCATTTTGTTAATGCGGAAATCAATGATGATAAAGAATCTATGCATAATGTTGCAAATATGATGATATTTATTCATAAAGTATTAAATTTTGTGAAGTATTATTTTTCTATTGAGTATGATGAGGATAGTATGGACTATTATCGTTTTGTCCGACATTTGCAGTTTTCGGCACAGCGGATATTTGTGAAAAATAATGGTTTTTCTGAAAATCGTGTAGATATGGAAATGATGGATTTTATGAGCAGAAAATATGTAAAAGAATTTGCATGTACTGAGAAAATAAGAGAATTGATTAAGCGGGAATATTATATAGAGATTTCGCGAGAAGAACAGTTTTATCTTTTGATTCACATTAATCGATTGATCTCTTTATAAAGGGGGGAATATAATGAATAATCAGGAAATAGCAAAAGTTATTATTCAAAATGTTGGTGGAGAAAAAAATATAAAGTCAGTAGCTCATTGTATGACACGTTTACGGTTTATATTAAAAGATGATGCAAAAGCAAATGTTACTGCATTAAAAGGGCTCGAAGGCATCCTGGGTGTTCAATTCCAAAATAAGCAGCTGCAAATTATCATTGGACCCCAGGTTGGTGAAATTTATGAAGAAGTAAATGGACTATGCTGTTTTGATATGCAGTTGGAAGATACTACTACGGAAGAAAATAAAAGTATTATATCGAAGCTGTTAGGCGTATTATCAGGTGTGTTTTTACCGATCATTCCAGCGATTGCCGGGGCAGGTATGCTAAAAGCCCTGCTCAGCATACTAAAGGCAGCCGACGTAGTATCGGCAGACAGTGATACAATTAAGATGTTTAGTATGATGGCAGATTGTGTATTTTATTTCTTGCCATTTCTTTTAGCCAGTTCGGCAGCAAAAATGTTCAAGGCGAATCTTACTCTTTCAATTGTACTTGCGGCAGCGCTGGTACATCCGACGATGATGGCACTTGTAAAAGGCGGGGAGGTATCTTCGGTAAGCTTTTTTGGGATTCCATTGGCAGTTGTAAATTATAGTTATTCGGTTGTGCCGATTATTTTGTCGGTATGGGTGTTGCATTATGTATATAAGGTTGTTAATGATCATATGCCAAATGTACTTAAAGTTATTTTTACACCAACGGTTGTGCTTCTTATTATGATTCCGCTTATGTTAGCTGTTCTTGGCCCAATTGGCAATTATTTGGGTGTGATGCTGGCTGGTGTATTTAGTGGACTTTTTGCAATAAATGCGTTTGCTGCAGGGTTTATTATGTCTTTTTTGCGTCCTGTATTTGTTATGACCGGTATGCATCAGGCATTTACACCGGTTGTGTTCCAAAATTTTGCGACACAGGGATATGACATACTTATGCCAACGATGCTCATGTCGACAATGGCACAGTTCGGTGCAACCGTTGCAATGTATTTCCGCACAAGGCAGAAGGCACAAAAGGCACTCATTGCATCAGCGGGAACCTCTGCAATTATGGGGATTACAGAACCGGCACTTTATGGTGTATTAGTTGGTAATAAAAAAGCATTTTTTTCGGCATGCCTGGGTGGTGCTTTTGGCGGGGGATACATTTCGATGACGCATTTTCATTTGCAGTCGTTTGCGACCTCTAGTATAGTGAGTCTGCCGCTTTATTTTCAGACAAATGTTGAGAATGTAGTCGTTGCTATATGCATTAGTATTATTTCAGCATTTACATTGACACTTGTTTTGGTGAAAAAAGAAGCTGTGTCCAAGAAAGAGAAGGAAGATATTTCTGTCGATAAAACAATAAAAATATCACGGCTGGAAAAACTGGATGGATATCGGATGCAAATTACATCGCCTTTAAGTGGTAAAGTTGTTGATCTTAGTGAAGTGCCGGATCCTACTTTTTCCAGCAAGCTGCTGGGTGAAGGATTTGCGGTGATTCCAACGGATGGTGTGGTTTATGCGCCTTTTGATGGTATAGTTACAGCACTGTATGCATCAAAGCATGCAATTGGTTTAACGTCAAAGGCAGGTGTAGAAGTGCTCATTCATCTTGGAATCAATACGGTTCAATTGGAAGGAAGGTATTTTACATCTTATGTAGAAAAGGGTGCAATAGTTAAAAAAGGAGATACGCTTGTGTCTTTTGATGTAGAGAAGGTAAAGGAAAAATATAATATAATTTCACCGATTATTATACTCAACAAAGGTATTGAGATTGAACAAATAAAGCATGACGAGAATATAACTGCAAATAAGGAAGCTGTATTACAGTTGAATTTTTAAAATAATGGATATAATTTGAGGAGGAATTAAAAATGGGAAAAAATTTTCCTGAAGGGTTTCTGTGGGGCGGTGCTACCGCTGCAAATCAATATGAAGGTGGCTGGAATGAAGGTGGCAAGGGACCATCTGTATCGGATGTAGCAATCTTAAAACCACATGTAGACATAGAGGATATGCAGATGCAATGGGAAATCACTTCAAAGGATATTGAAGATGCATTGAAGACAAATGATACATCTATGTATCCCAAGCGTCATGGAGCAGATTTTTATCATCACTACAAAGAGGATATTGCTCTTATGGCAGAGATGGGATTCAAGGTATATCGTCTCTCAATTGCATGGTCACGTATTTTTCCTCGTGGTGATGAGCTTGAAGCTAATGAAGAAGGTCTGCTTTTTTATGACAAGGTATTTAATGAGTGTAAGAAGTATGGAATTGAACCTTTGGTTACAATGTCGCATTATGAGCCGCCTTTAGCTTTTGTGAAGGAATATAATGGCTGGTATTCAAGAAAAGGTATAGAGTTTTTTAGCCGGTATGTAAAGGCTATTTGCACACGGTATAAGGACAAGGTTAAATACTGGTTGACTTTTAATGAAATTGATTCGGTAGTACGTCATCCGTTTATGACAGGTGGTCTTATTAGAGATCATTTTTCTAAAAATGAGTTTGATCAGGCAATTTATCAGGCGATGCATCATCAGTTTGTAGCAAGTGCATTAGCAACAAAGTATTGTCATGAGATTATCCCCGATGCAAAAGTTGGTTGTATGCTTACGAAGCTTACGTATTATCCATATTCGTGTAAGCCGAAAGATGTTTTGAAGGCACAGCAGGATATGAGAAAGACACTTGCCTTTGCGGATGTGCAAGTTTTTGGTAAATATCCGCCGTATCTTAAGGCACTTTATAAAAATGAGGGAGTTCATATAAAGAAAGAGATCGGCGATGATGAAATAATAAAAAACTATCCGGTAGATTTCGTTTCTTTTAGTTATTATGCATCTTCTTGCTCAGCAGAAGATACAACGGGACTTGATGTTGCACCAGGGAATACAAGTTCATCTATTAAGAATCCATATCTTAAAGCAAGTCCGTGGGGATGGCAGATTGATCCAATTGGATTGCGAATATCAATGGTAGATCTTTATGATCGCTATCGGCTGCCGTTATTTATTGTAGAAAATGGTCTTGGGACATACGATAAGGTAGAGACCGATGGTTCGATTCAAGATGATTATCGCATTCATTATATGAAAGAGCATATTAAGACAATGCATGATGCAATGTTTGTTGATGGTGTCGAATTGATGGGCTATACACCATGGGGATGTATTGATCTTGTGTCTAATTCAACAACACAGATGACAAAGAGGTATGGCATGGTTTACGTAGATTGTGATGATTATGGTAACGGAACTTTTGCTCGCACACGGAAAAAGTCGTTTTATTGGTATAAAAAGCTTATTGAAAGTAATGGTGCTACAGCTTTTGAAGATTAAATATAAATGATGTAAGGAAGACCACTGCAGGGATACAGCTTGCCGCAAATCTATAAAGTAAAAGAACTTTCCTCTATGGTGTGATTTTTATAGAGGAAAGTTCTTTTTATTAGGAAAAGCAAGAGGCTCAAAACAGAGCTGATTTATACCAGAGCGGATGTGTAAATGCTTTCTGATGACTTGTTATGATTTGACAACTAATATGATTAGTTTTATTATGTAATTAATTAGTTTTTTACTATATATTATATTGTAACACATAGAAAGGGTCGTAGAATAATTATGCGATTGAAATTAAATATGCAGCGTATCATCGAGGCTGCAGCTGCAATTGCTGATGAACAAGGTTTTGATGCGGTAACTCTGACAACCATTGCTGAAAGATTTGGTATAAAAAAACCATCTCTTTATAATCACATAAACAACTTAGCTCAATTGCGCTGTGAACTCGTTATTTTTGCTAGTATGCAGCTAAAAGAAAAACTGGCAGTCGCGGCTATCGGTAAATCAAAAAAAAATGCCATTTTAGAAATTGCTGTTGTCTACAGGCAATTTGCGCATGAGCATCCAGGGCAATATCAAGCGATTATGTCATCATCCTGGGAATATAAAGAGAATCAAAAATTTAAGACAGCGACCAAGGAATTAATGGGAATTCTTCGAATGGTATTATCTCATTATGATCTTCACGACGATGATTTGACACATGCTGTTCGAGGCCTGCGCAGTATCATGCACGGATTTGTTTCGCTTGAAGCCTCGGGGTGGTTTACACAACCCGCCGGACGTGAAGAGAGTTATTTGCAACTGATCCAGACATTTATCAGTGGTGTTGAAATACGCGAACATACATCTCCGGCAAAGAAATAGGTGAATTATATGGAACTTTGGAAACGAAATTTATGGATCTGCTGGCTTGGCTCGTTCGCTACTTCGGCTGCTTTAAGCCAAATCGCCCCTGTATTACCTTTATATATTGATAAACTGGGCATGCATGATTTATCTGATATTGAAATGTGGTCAGGTATTGCTTTTGGGAGCACTACTTTAATAGCGGCTGTGTTTTCACCTTTCTGGGGAAAACTTGCTGATAAATATGGACGCAAGCCGATGCTTCTTAGAGCCAGCTTTGGAATGTCAATAGTGTTGGCATCAATGGGATTTGTTCAAAGCGTTTATCAACTTGTTGGTCTTAGAATGTTGATGGGGACAATTTCTGGTTTTAACTCCGGAGCTATTACCCTGATTGCAACACAAGCTTCAAAAGAAAAAGCTGGCTGGGCACTGGGGACACTGTCAACGGGCTCTGTAGGCGGAACTTTATTAGGACCGCTGATTGGTGGTTATATAGTGGAAATGTTTGGTTTTCACACGGTGTTTTTATCAATGGGTGCACTTTTGTTACTTGCTTTTTTACTTACGTTCTTTTTTGTTCAGGAAAGCTTTACGCGTACAACAAAACCACTGTTGAGCTTTCACGAAATTTGGCAAAATCTACCAGATCGGCAGCTTATTTTTGCTATGTTTGTTACGACGTTTACGTTGCAGATCGCATTGTTTTCGATCGAACCAGTTATTACAATCTATATCCGTACATTATCTCCTAATATAGAGCATCTGGCTTTTATTTCAGGGCTGGTATTTGCCTCGTCTGGTCTTGCCAGTATGTTGGTAGCACCACGTCTTGGCAGACTTACGGATAAAGTCGGTGCACATAAAGTCATTTTAATTGCACTATTTGCTGCAAGCTTTTTATTTATTCCACAAGCTTTTGTAACCAATGAATGGCAGCTTATGGGGTTGCGATTTTTAGTAGGAATTGCAACAGGTGCTTTATTGCCGGCGATCAATACAATGTTGAAACAGAGTATTCCTGCGAATATTGCAGGACGAATCTTTAGCTATAACCAAACAGCACAATTTCTTGGTGTGTTTTTTGGCTCGGTATGCGGTGGACAAATCGCAGCCTGCTTAGGAATTCGTGATGTATTTTTTGTGACCAGCATCTTATTGTTTTTTAATGGAATATGGGTATATCATAACGTATATAGAAAAGTAAGGCATGAATTCGAACATGCACTGCATCATTCGTAACTGCAGTGGTCTCTTAGAGTTACTCTCTGTTTATACTGAAGTGCATTTTTATTAAGTTTAATTAAAAAGTCAATGATGCTGACAGGAGAGAAGCAGGGCAGCAGGGTAAAATTTGCTTTTATAATTGAGGAAATTACAGGAACAAGGGCTGCTGGTAATGTAAAACCTTGTATATAAATTTTAAATACTATATAATGAAAGGTAATGGTAATGAGCGGACAGTATGACTTACTAAATTCATAGAGATGGAATCAATCGTGTTTTGAGCGGTGGTTGATTTGTGGAACGTCTTATTTCGTGAAAAATCATAGGCAGTTGAAATTTATATATGAAATACTAGGAGGTATTTTTTTTTGATAAAACAAAATAAACTTGCGATTATTCCGCTTGGAGGACTCGGCGAAATCGGCAAGAACATGACACTTATTTGCTATGAGTCGGATATTATTGTTCTTGACTGTGGCTTGGCATTCCCGGATGATGATATGCTGGGGATTGATCTTGTCATTCCGGATATGAGCTATTTGGAGGAAAACCGCGATAAGATTCGAGCGGTTGTCATTACCCATGGACACGAGGATCATATCGGTGCTTTGTCGTATTTTTTGCGGGAATTTCCAGAAGTCCCCGTGTATGGACCGCGGCTTGCCATGGGGCTGGCTGAAGGACGGCTAAAAGAAAATGGTGTGGATAGTTCTTGTTTGAATGTTATTCAACCAGGCGATGAGCTTGTTTTTAACAAAATCAAAGTGGGGTTCATTCATACGAATCATTCAATTCCTGATGCAGTGGCAATTTATTTTAAAACTCCGTTAGGGACAATCGTCCACACCGGGGATTTTAAAGTGGATTATAGTCCGGTTGATGGAAAAGTTATGGATTTTTATAAATTTGCCCAACTGGGAGATGAAGGCGTACTGGCATTGATGTCTGACAGTACAAATGCGGAATCTCCGGGATTTACAAAGTCAGAGCGTACGGTCACAGCTGCGCTTGATCGAGCATTTACTGGAGCGAAGGGGCGGATACTGCTAGCAACATTTGCTTCGAATGTGTCACGCATACAGCAGGCCGTTGATGTCGCGTGCAAGCATGGACGCAGGATATCGGTTGTCGGCCGCAGTATGGTCAATGTTGTCAATATTGCTATGGATTTAGGCTACTTGCAGATTCCAGAAGGAAAATTGATCGATATCGATGAAATTCATCGCTATCCAGATGATCAGATTCTGATTGTAACGACAGGCAGCCAGGGAGAACCAATGGCTGGACTCTCACGAATGGCTCGCGGTGATCATCGGAAGATTCAGATACAGCAAGGCGATCAGGTTATTTTTTCTGCGACGCCGATTCCGGGCAATGAAAAGTCTGTTGCTAAAACAATCGATGCTTTGCTGCGTCGGGGGGCTGAGGTAGTGCATGAACGATCGGCTGGCATACATGTGTCTGGTCATGCAAAACAAGAACACCTGCTGCTGATGCTGAGCTTGGTTCGGCCAAAATATTTAATTCCAGTGCATGGCGAGTATCGAATGCTGGTAAGCCACGGGAAGCTTGCTGAAAACTGGGGTCTGCCGAGGGCGAATATCCTTATTGGTGAAAATGGACAGGTGTTTGAATTCAGTAAAACAGATGGTGTAGTAACTGGCGGTCTTGCTGGAAAGGTTACGGCCGGAAAGGTTTTCATTGATGGCTTAGGGGTTGGTGATGTCGGTAATATTGTTCTTCGAGATCGGCAGACACTGTCACAGGATGGTGTGTTCATCGTAATCCTTGTAATGGAAAAGAAAACAGCTCATGTCGTAGCCGGACCGGATATGGTTTCTCGCGGCTTTATCTATGTGCGTGAATCGGGAGAATTGATGAATGAAGCAAAACACGTGCTTCATCAGGTATTAGATAAATGTGAGGCGAAACAAATTTCCGAGTGGTCCGTATTGAAATCAGCTGTTCGTGATGCTCTGGGGAAATTTATTTATGAAAAAACGCATAGACGGCCAATGATTTTAACGATTATTCAGGAACTATAGTTTTCGTGCAGGCTCAGCCTGAGCTGAAACATCTTATAAAACCATAAAAGG
>WSSedB1CaDRAFT_10000596_pt1 | contig 15106 bp, 15 predicted proteins | sample WetSurSB1Cattail_FD_9460 | JGI IMG/M metagenome (IMG submission 9460)
CAGAGGCCACTGATAAGATGAAGCAGCATAAACCCATCCTACAGGCAGAGCCTAATGCCTCTGACCCCGCCCAGAGGACGGGGTTTTTCAAGATTTAATAAAAAGGGCCTGGCAATGGCAGAGCTGAAGCGAAAAATTGATTCCTGCGGGATGGACTTCCCAATGGAACTCACAGGCAAAGCTGGGGATTACCCCGATAGAACCGTTATTCCTTGTCCCGTCCGTGTGGGTGACGAGACGATCGCCGGACTCTTTCTGTTCTGCCCCTGAAGAAGATATGGATTACTTCAAGATCAGGGTTCCGCCACCAGAACCAAATATTAAATTCCGTTTTCTGGAGTATGAATTGTTTTCCATCATTGAGGTGCTGTGGTTATTTAAACAGGGCAGGCAGATTGTGCTGCATCTGAATCCATCCGCAGCGTCCGTGAAGAACTTTCTTGGCACCTGCGGCAAGACGGGCTTGCTGTCTTTTCATTATGTTTGCGCTGCAAGCGGTGTTCTGGTCAGCTCTTTTACTGATGTGGATGGCGAGCATCTGGAATGGATTACGAAGAATCACTTGCGGTCGTTGCAATTGAAAACCATACCTGGCCGCATATTCTCTATCGCCTCAGCAACCGTAGCCGAGGGATTCAAGAACAATCAGCGTTACTATAGGTTTGCCGGTGAAAAACCACGACAAAGAAAAAAAACCGCCGCTGCAAAGCATTGAGAGACTTCGAAGCGGCAAAGCTGCTCCATGAGGTAAAACGCGCGGTTATGGCTCGAAGAGAGGCTCCGGCATGGTGTGAAGACGCGGAGTTGATTGATTATCAGTGCAAACCATGACCCGTGGCGGTCATGACCAGTTTACCGTGCTTCACGCCCTTGACACCGATCAGTTCATCGGAAATTTTCTTGATCTCCCGGGCCTTTCCACGTATCACCAGGACTTCCAGACAGTTGTGCGCATCCAGGTGCACATGCAGCGTTGAAATAATCTGATGATGATGCGCATGTTGGTGTTCCGTCAACTTGTCCGACAGGTCGCGCACATGGTGGTTGTAAACCAGCGTCACGGTGCCGACCATCTCTTCTTCCCCGTTCTCCCATTTGACATCGATCAATGATGCCCGGATAAGATCCCGTAACGCCTCGGAACGGTTCACATAGCCTTTATGTTCAATGTGCTTGTCAAAACTATCCAGCAGTTTTGCATCAATCGAGATTCCGAATCGAATGGTTTCGCTCATAACATCGCCCCCGGAAGACATGTTTTTAAGTGTGCGATAGTATGACAAAGTTTGATATTAAACAAGTTTTTCAGGCGCTGTTGATCAAGGCCATCAGATCCCGGAAAAATAGCGCAGATGTTTGGAATTAAAGCCCTATACCGTGCACATGACCTGGCGCACCCGGTATTCTCCACCGATGACCAGATACTCTCCCTCGCCTTTCATAATGCTGCCAGGCAACAAATCATTGTAGAAAAATATCTTGCAGAGAGGCACAACAACCTCCCATACCGTGGAACCGAACTCCCAGGCACGTTCCTCATCCGAGGTGAATGAGACCAGGTTATTCAGCCGCACAATCTGCTCGCGCTTGCCGATCTGCTCCAGGACCCTGTGTTCGCAGACGTCATAGGTGCCGCGATAGAGGACAATGGTTGTCGTGGCTGGGTATTTGCGGGATAGCTCGAACTGGCAGTATTCATACAGCAGATCAAGCTGGGAATTGATGGCATTGGTGCGGGAGTGGCCCTTCATGACATCCACGGAAAAATCGAAGTAGGCTTCGCCGTGGATATCCGAAATGGGGGCACGGTGGAACGTGGGAGCGATACCGATACGGCTCTCCACCCAGCGTTTGAGCACCGCGCCCTCGATTGAATTGGAATCCATCATCCAGCCGCGCAGAAAGCGGAGGTAGCTGTTCTTGATGCTTTTACGGGCTGTGGCGGTGGCCTGATCCTGCCAATGGTGCAGCTGGAATTTGACCGACATGAAATCGTTAAAAACCAGGGCGCGCTCCTCCTGGCTTGGGATGGCAGTCAGTTTATCGAACAGAAAACGGTTGCCTTCCCTGACGCCCAGGATCACCAAGGGTTGCGGGTTTTCATTGAAATGATGGGAAGCGATCACCCATGGAGGAATAGTGCAGTGGTTATAAGAACAATGAGCCATGGATCATCACCTCGTTGTGAAATACAAAAAAAGTTTAGAGGATCTTGGCCAGTTCCAACAGCGTTGTCTTGATCGGTCCGGTGACGATAAAGGGTTCGATCCCCAGATTCTCCAGTTCTCCCCGAGGATGCTCCCCCATCTGGGCGGTTGCTACTGCCCGGCACCCCTGCAACGCATCGCCGATCTCCTTCAGCACACGACTACGCAACGGATGTTCGGGATCAAAGCTGCAATAGCGCTCGACTTTTTTCTCGTCAACCAGCTTGACGCTCTCATTCTCCACTTCGTAAATCAGAAAACGTTCCGCGTGACCGAAGTGCTGATTGATTTCTCTGCCATCCTTGGATGCAACCGCAATAAGCATGATGTGCCTCCTTAAAGGCAGGGACCAGAGACGCGGGACCGGCAAAAGCAGGTTCCAATCCCTAGCCAACTAGTCCCCGATCCCCAGTTACAGTGCTACCTGCTCAAAACTGAAACATTTCTTGCCGCACGTCCGGCTACAAGCCTGGCAACCGATACAGTTCCCCGCATGCACAACAGTCATGTAGCCTCTGGCTGAATCATCTTCATCAACCTCTTCATACGCCAGTACGTCCCTGACGCAAACCTTGTAGCAGCGACCGCAGCCGATGCACAACTCATCGTCAATACTCTTGACGAACTGTGGCGTCCACTCCGTCATATCGCGTCTCAAACCGGTAATATATGGCATTTGACTCTACCTCCGTTTTTATGTGTTTATCCAAAGTTGTGTAAATTCACTGCTTCCTTTTACGCAAGCGGCGCTGCTTTCAAGGTGCTTCAACTGCTTCAAAGCTGAAACAGCTTTTGGGGCAGGTACGGCCGCAGGCGCCGCAACCGATGCATTTTCCGGGATTGAGAACTTTCATGAATGCCTTGATGGTATCGGTATCGTCATCCACTTCTTCCTCAAAAGACAGTATGCCTTTTGCGCACGCCTTGAAACAGCGGCCGCATCCGATGCAGATATCCTTGTCGATACAGACGACAAACTCGGGAGTCCAGACCTGTTTATCTTTTGTCAGACCTGTTATGTGAGCCATGGTGTTACTCTCCTTTTTTGGGTTGCAGCGGTGCTATGGTTACCCTGCAGTAGTATGCCGGTCAAACGTGGTCTGTCCCGGTGATTTATAATTAGTCTTCGTCGAACGCAGGTGCCTGCCCCTTGTTCATCGCCTTGCGCAGCCACGGCGGAGGATTGCCGCGCAGCACCTCCTGAAACCGTTCCACCGTCGCCTTCAGGCTCACTTCGCTGCCGGTCTTCATGGGATGGATTCTCAGCGCCACAAGCTTTGCGGCCGCCGGCCCGCCGATTTGCATGGTATACACGATGGCGCAGTCAGCAAGCGACTTTGCCCGCGCCGCAATGCGATCTTCCTCGTCGTGTCCATGTTCGCCCACCGTAACCGTTTCCAGGAAGAAGGCATCATCGGGCCCAACCTCCCAAATATGGAAGACATCCGTCTGACCAAAGTGCAGGTCGATCATTTCTCCGGTCTTTGTTGTAAATGCGATTTTCATGAAAAACTCCTTTTCAGTTATGCGCCAGCTTCTGCGCTTCCTTGGCATTGGCCTGGAACAGGTTGGCAACCTCGAACAGCAGATTCAACGTCCCCCGGTAACCAACCCAGACTTTCTGGTGGGCGCCCAGACGATCAAAAACCGGCAGTCCGGCCCGCAGGTGCGCGCCGATCTTGAGCTTGGCGGCAGCCTGACGGCCGTTGCTGTTGGCAACCAGCAGGTCGGCGCCTACTGCTGCGCTCTCCAGATCCTCCAGATCGCCCACAAATACATTAGCGCAGGGCAAGGTATCCAGACCGCGTGTCCGGGTAGCGCTCAAAGCCGCTTGAATTTCGCACCCCATGCCATGCAGAAAGCCGGTCAGGGTTTTCAGGTTATCCGACTCCAAGGCCAGAGCAACCTTCTTGTTGCCGAACTGGTAGTGGCTATCCACCATGGCGTCCATCAGGCGGCTGCGCCAGCGACGGTGTTTGTCCGGTATGGGGCGGCCCGAGATGGTACTGACGGTCTCCATGAAACGGTCGGTTTCCGCCAGGCCGGAGAGCGAGGTAAAGCCGTAGGCCGGGATACCGAACTTTTCCTTCATCTTCAAACCAGCCTTGGCCAAGGAGTCGCCGATATAGATCGTGGCCGCGCTGCAACCGGCCCTGCGGATGGCATCCACTGGAATGCCTCCGGTGGAAAGCGGCGAAACCACCTCATCAATGTGGCCATCCATGGCATTGGATATATCAGGAATAGTCAAGACGGTAAGGCCAAAGGATTCGATCAGTTCCCTGACCTCTTCCACATCTGCCGGTGTAAGATGGGCGCCGGGCAGAAGGTTGACCTGATCCGGCACAGTCTCGCCAGCTTCCGGCAGCGTGGACAAAATCGCCTCCACCGCAACGGCATACCCTTCCTGCAACGAACCGCAGTAATCGGGAGTGGCGGCATGAATGATCGGTGTGTCGGCCATTTCCGGATTTTCTCTACGAAAGTGGACAATGGCGCTCTGCACGTCATCACCCATGGTTTCAGTCAAACCGGAGGTCATTACACCGACCACGGCGGGATGGAATTTTTCAATAACCCGCTTGATACCCTGTTTCAGGTTTTCCCAGCCGCCGAAGATGGCCGATTCCTCACTCATGGCAGTGGCGTTGAGCGCGATGGACTCCTTGTAGTGCCGGGAGAGTTGCAACCGGATAAAGGTTGAGCATCCCTGGGCGCCATGCAGCAGACCGAGCATGTTGTCGATGCCCAGGTAGGCCATGGTCGCCCCCAGGGCCGGCGAGTTTTTCTGGGGATTGACGACGGCGTTTTTGGAAGAAACCTTGACCCGGGAAACGGACAGATCTTCTGCAATAAAACTCTCGGCATGACCTTCAACTAGTGCCACATCCGCTACCAGTTGTTCCGCGTTCTTTTCCCAGGGAGCGGGAGCGTTCAGTACCGGCCAGATCGGGTTGTTGACCGTCAGATCAAGCTGCCGCGAAAAAGTCACCATGCCCTGATACCCGGCATAGGGGTGGGTGCGGCCGTGGTTGATGTCCAGAAAAGGGGTCTTGGTCTTGAGCGCCAGGAACTTGGTCTTGCCGCCGGCAACAATCAGATCAGGCATTTTTTCGTGCATGACGGCCAGCAGACCGGCAGTACTGGTGTCCTCGATAATGTGGGCATCGGCATGCATCAAGGCCTTCATGCGGTAGAAATCTTCCAGCGTTGAGTTCTGTGTGCCAGCCGCCAGGATCTCCACTCCCAGTTCACGCAGGGCGTTGACCATGGACCAGGTTTTGACGCCGCCGGTGAACAGCACCGCACGTTTCCCTTCCAGTCTGGCCCGATAGGGGGCGATGCTTTTGCGGCAGGTTTCTTCCTCCTCCGCCAGCAGCTTTTCCACCCGGTCCTGCATGATTCTCTTTTCCAGCCCATTGACCGTGTTGTCCAGCTCCAGGGCAATGTCCCGCAACGCCTTGGCCGTGTCGGTCATGCCGTAGAATGATTCTTCCAGATAGGGCATGCCGTAGGTTTTCTGCATCTTTTTGGCCAGATTGGTCAGGCTCTTGGAGCAGATGATCACGTTTAGCTTGGCTCGATGGGCATAGCGTAGATCCTCGAACTTGGAATCACCGCTGAAACAGGACAGAATCTGGATTCCCAGCCTGTCAAACAACGGCAGCATGCCCCATAAGTCACCGGCGATGTTGTACTCGCCGATCAGGTTGATCGGGTACTCACCCAGTACGGTTGGCTCTGCCGTGCCGATGACATGCTTGAACATGATTTCACCGGCCAAACGGTTGCCGATATTCTTATCTCCGATGAAACCGGGGGTATTGATCGGGATCACCGGCATGGTTACTTTTTCCTGGGCTGCCTTGCAGACCGCCTCCACGTCGTCGCCGGTCATAGCGGTCACGCAGGTGGCATAGACAAAGATAGCCTTGGCCTGATCGCGGTAACGCCCGGCAAGATCGATGATCGCCTTGTAAAGCTTCTTCTCTCCGCCAAAGACAACATCGTTCTCCAGCATCTCGGTGGTAAAGCCGCGTCGATACAGCTGTGAATCGGAGGAACGGGCGCCTCGGTTATCCCAGGAATTGCCGGCGCAGGCGATAGGACCATGCACCAGGTGGATGACGTCGGTAATCGGCATCAGCACGACACGCGCCCCGTCATAGGCGCAACTGCGCTCGGTCCCCTCGCCCGGTTCGGATTTTTTACAAAACTTCGGTGCGCCCTTGTCGTTGGTTTCGCAGTCGGTAACGTCGTAGTAATCAGGTTTAGCCATGAGAAGTCTCCTGCCTGTCAACCGTTCAATAATAAAGGCGCCCAATTCATCCGCGATGAAGTGATTGGCGCCGTTGCCATTGATCGCTGTAGTAGTAAATTTAGAACTGCCGTTGTTGTTCTTTAGCATGTGCTGTGCCAACTCAAACAAAAAAGCATAACCTACTGTAAACACAGCAGTTGCACACACGCCGGTACAAGTACCATCCAGACAATGCCTTATTTTTATGCACAAGTACCGATTCTGCGCCCAAACAACGCCGTGAAGCACAACCGGCCCCGATGAATGCCTCGCCCTGCACCCTGCGGGTAATCTAATTCACAATGGGCGACGCAATTGTGAGCGCCCTGTTTTTGTTTCCCCATTGCATAACCGGAATTAATGCTTATGGTAGTTGATATGGACAGTAGCGAAGAACAGCGGCAAGTGGAGCAGGATGAGTGGCAGCCGCTCTTTCCCGAACAGGAACAACGCCTGAACAGACGTCAGGTGGAACTGTGGGCGCTGGTTCTGGATGCGCGATCGATTCCCTGCTTGATCGAAGCGGCAGGCACGGGACGGCGACTGCTCGTGCCGAAACGCCACCTGGAAAGCGCACGCGCCGAGGTACGACTCTATGAGGAAAAAAACCGCAACTGGCCTCCCCCCCTGCCCACCGCACGGATTCTAATCGAAAACACTCTGCCGACCATCTCGGTCCTGATTCTGCTGGCCACCTTTCACAACCTGACGCTACTGGGCATCTCCCTGCCGGGACAGGGCCTCGTCGATCTGCATGACCTGGGTGCGCTCCATGGCGCCGCTATCCGGGAAGGCCAATGGTGGCGGCTCATCACGGCTCTGACCCTGCACGCCGATTTTGTACACCTGCTCGGCAACCTGACCATTGGCGGAATAGTGATTATCCTGCTCTGTCGCGAACTGGGATCGGGGCTGGCCTGGAGCCTGCTGCTCGGCGCCGGTATCCTGGGCAACCTGGCCAACGCCTGGGTGCAATCACCGGACCACCGCTCGCTGGGGGCCTCAACCGCCGTCTTCGGCGCTGTGGGAATTTTCTCGGCCATCAGCATGCTTCGGCGGCGCCGGCACCTTCTGCGGGGCTTGTTCGTACCAGTGGCAGCCGGTTTGGCCCTATTGGCACTCCTGGGTTCGGAAGGCAAACAGACAGACCTGGGAGCTCACCTGTTCGGTTTCGTGTTTGGATTGCTGCTCGGTCTGGTAACGGATTTTTTGCTGGGTGGGCACGATCGGCCGGGGCGTCTGCTTAACGCCCTGCTGGCATTGCTCGCCGCGATGGTGGTTGTGGTGGCTTGGTGGTCAGCCTTGGCATTGCCTGGAAACTGACGTTAATTCGTTCCTGGCGCAAAAAGGGCGCTCCAAACCGGGAGCGCCCTCATTTTATCCATCATGTTATTTTGAATAATCCCTGCCTGCCTACCTCATCATCTCGAAATGGCGGTCATCACAGGTCTCGTCGGTGATGTCGATGAACTTGTTGCAGATTGTGCCGACCATGTTGAGCACGCCCTGGTAGCCAACCAACGGGATGCGATGCAGGTTGACCCGGTCGAAGATCGGGAAGCCGAAGCGAAACAGAGGTATCTTGGCATCGCGGGCGTCGAACTTGCCGTGAGTGTCGCCGATAATGGCATCCACCGGATCGGTCATGAGCAGGCTCCGCAGGTGCCAGAGGTCCTTGTTCATGTAGATCTTGCCTTCCTTGCCGTACATCGAGGCGTCGAGCAGGGCCTGGATCTCCTTCACCAGCTTCTTGTTCCCCTTGCTGCAGAGGATGTGGTAGGGCTTGGCCCCCATCTCCAGCAGGAATGAAACATAGCCCAGCAGGTAATCCGGATCGCCGTAGAGGGCGAACTTCTTGCCGTGAATGTACTGGTGGGCATCCGTCATCAGGTCCACCGCCCGTCCCCTTTCATCCTTGAGGGATTGCGGCACCGGCTTGCCGAACAGCTCGCTGATCTTCATCAGGAAGTCGTCGGTCTTGGCGATGCCGAAAGGGATCGGCAGGGAGACATGCTTCCCGGCGTAATTGTCCTTAATCCAGGTAAACGTCTTGGCCGATGAATATGGACCAAGTGTTATCGTCGCCTTGCCGTTGATGGAGTCGGCAGCCTCTTCCAGTTTGGTGCCGCCCGGGTAGATGCGGTAGGTGCCGTCCAGCGGCGAATCGAACACATCCGAGATATCCGCAAGAAAGGTATAAGGGATGCCGAACTCCTTGAGAATCCGCTTGTACTCCCGGTAATTTCCGGTATTGCAGTCGAAGCCGGCGATCAGGTTCAGCTTTCCGGTGCAACGCCCATCAACCTGTTTCCCCTCGGTCAGTGTCTGCAGAATCGAGAGCAGCATGGCGTCGTAGCCATGGATGTGCGAGCCGTTGAAGCTGGGGGTATTGGCATAGGGAGCCGGAAAATCCTGGGGAATGCACCCCTTCTGCCGGGCGTTCTTGACGAAGGCGGTCAGGTCGTCGCCGATGATCTCCGGCATGCAGGAGGTAAATATCGGCATCATCTTCGGCTTGTAAATGGTGTAGGCGTTTTCCAGCGCCTCATGCAGATTGTTCTGACCACCGAACACGGCGCCGTCCTCGGTCATGGCATCGGAGACAGCCGGCGCCGGCTCGCGGAAGTGGCGGTTCAGGGTACTGCGGTAGTAGGATGCGCACCCCTGGGAGCCGTGCACGAAGGGCAGCGATCCCTCGAAGCCATGAGCTGCCAGTTCGGCCCCCAGCGGCTGGCAGGCGTGGGCCGGGTTGATCACCAGCGCCTCACGGGCAAAGTTTCTTTCCTTGTATTCCTCTGTGTTGATCCATTCAGCGACCCGCGCGACTTCCTCGGGCGTATTCTCGGTCACCGGTTTAACTTCAAGTCCCAAATTGTTTGCCATAATTTTTCTCCTTCTATCGGCCGGAGACTCATCCGTCCCACGGTCCGCGGTTTTTTTTCGTATTGGGCCAAACCGGTGCGGCTGCCCTGATTTCGGGCGATCACAAGGATCGCCCCTACGTCATCAATACGGCGCCTTGACCAGATCCCAGGTCGGGCTGTTGATTGCCATGTCCACGTCGCGGGCAAAGATCGGGAAGCCCAAGTAACCGTGGTATGGTCCGGAATAGTCCCAGCTGTGCATCTGGCGGAAGGGGATCCCCATCTTCTGGAACAGGTACTTCTCCTTAATACCGCTGCCGACCAGGTCCGGCTTCAGATCCTCGGCGAATTTCTCGAACTCGTATTCGGTGATATCGTCATAGATGACGGTGGCGTCGGGCATCTCCGAGGCGGTCCGGTCATAGTCATCGCCGTGGGCAAACTCGTAGCCGGAGCCGACCACGTCCATCCCCAGGTCCTCGTAAGCGTTGACCGTATGACGGGGACGGAGGCCGCCGACGTAGAGCATGACCTTCTTTTTATCCAGGCGCGGCTGGTACTCCTCGATCACAGCCTGCATGATCGGATCGTACTTGGCGATGACTTCTTCCACTTTCTTTTTGATGGTCTCGCCGAAGTACTCACCCAGCATGCGCAGGCTCTGCTTGATCTTGGTCGGCCCGAAAAAGTTTAGCTCCATATAGGGTATGCCGAACTTCTCCTCCATAACCTTGGCCATGTAGTTCATGGAGCGGTAGCAGTGGATGATGTTCAGTTTTACCTGATGGGTGGCGGCGATCCTCTCCATCTCGCCGTCGCCGGTCCAGACCGCCTTGACGTTCAGGCCGATCTCCTCAAGCAGCGGTTTTGTCGACCATGCGTCGCCGCCGATGTTGTATTCTCCGATCAGGGCCACGTCGTAGGGTGACTCCGGCTCGGCGAACTCGCGGGTCTCGATGATATAGTCGCGGATGGTGTCGTTGCTGATATGGTGGCCCAGCGACTGGGAGACACCGCGGAACCCCTCGCAGTTACAGGGGATGATCGGGATGTCCAGTTCCTTGCTGGATGCCTTGGCGACCGAGTTGATGTCGTCGCCGATCAGACCGACCGGACATTCGGAAAGGACCGAGATCCCCTTGGCCAGGGGGAAGAGTTCCTTGGCCTCCACCAGCAGCTGTTTCAACTTCTTGTCACCGCCGTAGACGATGTCCTTCTCCTGGAAATCAGAGGTGAACTGCATCGCAAAGTTGTCGACCCCGCAGGTGCCGCTCATCAGGTTTCGCCGGGTGCCCCAGGAGTACCAACCGCAGCCGACCGGGCCGTGGGATACGTGGACCATATCGCGGATCGGACCCCAGACAACCCCTTTGGCGCCTGCATAGGCGCAGCCGCGTGCGCTCATAACGCCGGGAATGGTCTTGCGGTTCGATTTGACACAGGCGGAACCGGAGGCCTGATCGTTGGGAGCCAGGTGCGGCGCCCGTTTTTTCCTTGCCTTTTCGGGAAGAATCTCCAGGGCCTTGTCGATCATCGCCTGGGTCGATTCCTTGGTTATGCCGTCTATTTTCTTTATCTCATTGGACATAATATGCTCCTCTCGCACTTTGCCTGTCTTATTTCGTAGCTGTCTCCGCCACGCCGATGATCGACTCGTCATCAGCCTCCATGATCCCGAATTCCATCATCAGCTCTTCCAGTTCATCCATGGTCAGGGGGGTAGGCACCACCAGCATCTTGTTCTCGGATATTTTTCTGGCAAGCTCCCGGTACTCCTCAGCCTGGGGATGCTCCGGAGAATATTCAATCACCGACATGCGGCGCATTTCGGCTCTCTGTACCTGGTTGTCGCGGGGTACGAAATGGATCATCTGGGTGCTGAGTTTTGCGGCCAGTGCACTGACCAGTTCGAACTCCTTGTCGGTTTTCCTGGCATTGCAGATCAGCCCGGCCAGGCGTACTTTGCCGGATGAAGCGTATTTGAGGATACCCTTGGAGATGTTGTTGGCGGCGTACATAGCCATCATCTCGCCGGAACAGACGATGTAGATCTCCTCGGCCTTGCCCTCGCGGATCGGCATGGCGAACCCGCCGCAGACAACGTCACCAAGAACGTCGTAAAATACGAATTCGAGGTCGGGGGTATAGGCGCCATTTTCCTCGAGGAAGTTAATTGCAGTAATGACGCCGCGGCCGGCGCAACCTACACCAGGTTCAGGACCGCCTGACTCAACGCACTTGACGCCGCCGTAGCCAACCTTGAGAACGTCTTCCAGCTCCAGGTCCTCGACCGTACCCCTCTCCCGCACCAGATCCATAACCGTTGTCTGAGCCTTGGCATGAAGAATCAAACGGGTGGAGTCTGCCTTGGGGTCACAGCCGACGATCATGACCTTCTTGCCGAGTGACGCAAGACCAGCCACCGTGTTCTGGGTTGTCGTTGATTTGCCGATACCACCTTTACCGTAGATAGCGATCTGTCTCATGTGTAGCTCCTTTTCGCCCACTCATCCGTGGGCCTGTTGATTTCTGCGGGGCAAAAAATAAAGGCGCCCCATTTGTGTGAATGGCGGCGCCTTTGCCGGATTCTGGAAAATTTGTTTAACTGCTTTTGTTTTTATTCATTGCATCGGCCATGCCAATTTGCAACTTATTGTTTTTACGTATATTTAAAAAAAACATCCTATTCAAGCATCCCAGACAGTCATCATATTGCACAAAATATAGGCACAATATTGTCTCAACCGCGCTTGAATCACACCAGAGCAGTACAGCGCTCTCAAAAATCATCACATTCAATCAATGAGTATAAATTTTCTCTGAATACGTGACGTATTCAAGTTTTCCCACAAAAAAAGGAGCTCTTTTTCAAGCTCCCTTTTGTGTACTGCAGGTTGTAATCCGTGGCATTGACAACGCAACACCTAGCCATGCGCCTGCTGCCCCCCATGCAATTTCATCAGCTGCTTGTTGCTGAGCGGACGCCTGGTCTGCTGGGCGATCTTCCTGACCTTGTCTATCAGATGGAGCGCCTCGGAACGGCTGACGGCAATACCCATATCGCTGTAACGATTGATCAGGCCACTGCTTCCCGAATGTTTACCGACTATGATCTTGCGGCTCAAGCCCACCTCGGCGGGATCAAACCCTTCATAATTGCCGGGATTCTTCAGCACTCCATCGGTATGCAGGCCTGATTCGTGAGCAAAAATTGACTCGCCCACAACTGCTTTCCAGGGCGGCAACGTCCGGTGTGATGCCTTGGCAACAAAGAGCGACAGCTCGCGGAAACGATGAGTGGCAATACCGGTATCCATGCCGTTGGCATGCTTGAGCCCCATGACCACTTCCTCCAGAGCGGCATTGCCGGCCCGTTCACCCAAGCCGTTGACAGTGGTATTGGCAAAGGCCGCTCCAGCACGGATGCCAGCAATGGTATTGGCGGTCGCCATGCCGAAATCGTTATGGGTATGGACTTCAATGGGTAGTTCCGGCACAGCCTCGCGCAAGGCGCGCACCTTATCGTACATAGTGAATGGATCGAGGATTCCCAGGGTGTCGCAGAAACGGAATCGATCACCGCCCATGTCGAGAGTAATCTTCATCAGTTCAGTAAGAAATGCCAGATCGGCGCGGCTGGCATCTTCGCCGCCTACCGACACATACAGGCCATTCTTCTTGGCAAAACCGAGGGCAACCTTGAGCTGTTCCTTGACCCATTCGCGGCTCTTGCGGATCTTGTTGCGGATCATGATATCTGAAACAGAAAGCGAAATGTCCACCGCCAATACGCCGCAATCAATACTGGCCTGGATGTCGGGGATTATCGCCCGGTTCCAGGTGATCAGGCGCGCGTTCAGCCCCAGATTGACAAGAGCCTTGATCCCTTCGCGTTCTTCCTTGCACATGGCCGGAATCCCGCATTCCAGTTCCTGAACACCGATGGAATCCAGCATGCTGGCAATCATGATCTTGTCGCGTTTACTGAAAACCACGCCAGCGGTCTGTTCTCCATCCCGCAGGGTGGTGTCGTCGATAATGACGGATTGTGTGTTCATAATGTACTCCCTTGACTGGTTGATCCCAGTCCTTTACGTCGCTACCCGCTGCTCCCCGTTGTTGCCAGTCCATACAGATAATCCGGCCGGTAGTCAGGTTCGGAACCCGCATACATCAAATGTGTTTCACCCTGTTTGACGAATTCAAGTGCCTGCAAAAGAGTGGTGCAGGCACTATTAGAGGATGGAGCGTCGCACACGACTTTTATTCCGGCGACAACCGCTGTCAGAGCCGTGGAAATTACCCGCCCTGCGGCAGCATGGTTAAGTGCGGCGCAGGGTCCGATCTGCATGGCTTCTCCGGTAGGTTGAATAACTGCGCAGGCTGACTCTTCAGCCACAACCATCCCGCGGTTGGTTGTCCACTCCAGCAGGAGTTCCCGCCGGTCATCCCAGCACAACCTGTCCAATGATTCATCAAACCGGGCAAGGCCATCTTTCCCGGCAGCACCAGCCGTTCCACATGCTCTACCCACCCAGCGTATGATCCTGTCGATGCTTTTGAAACCGTGCTTTTCGTACAACGGCCTGCCCATTTCAGAGGCAGTCAACCAGATTGTTTCCGTATCCGCGTCATGGAGAGCTCTCACTGCCCGCATGAACAATGCTTCGCCGATCCCCGTACCACGACAATCCGCCCTGACAACCAGATTGCCGATCCAGCCACTGCGGTCATGCTTGAGGGAGGTCGCAAAGCCGACCGCAGCGCCTGTCTCGTCCTGCATACAAAAACAACCGTCCGGAAATGCCGTCAGCAGAAAATCGAGCTCACACTGCTCGGTCACCCACTGTTCGGCAGCCGCCAGATTCAGAAACTGTTCGATATCATCTCTATGAAACGGCTTCATCTTCATCATAAGGTCCTGAAAAACTGCGTTCCTTGGCATTACTACCTGGTCGACGTCGCACAGGCCGGTTCGCCGATCGTCACGTCCTTGCCGATCAGTCCGACGGCATCGGCCCGGCACTGCTTGCAGTGGGCAAACTGGCCGATAATTTTCTCATTGGCCTTGCGAATTTCCGCAATGCTTTCTTCGGAAGGTTGCTTGATATGGGCCAGCTCCGCCTGGGGAATCAACGGCATGATGTTCATCACAAAGGCGCCCAATTCCTTGACTTTGGCAGCGATCAGAGGGATCTGATCATCGTTGATGCCCGGCACAAGCACCGAGTTGACCTTGATGGTCATACCCAGTTCCGCTGCCCGTTTAAGCCCTTCAAACTGGTTGGCGATCAGGATGGCCGCCCCTTCCACACCACTGTAGCTTTTGCCATGGTAAACAATGTGCCGATAGATCCGTGCGCCGACTTCAGGATCAACGGCGTTGATGGTTACGGTCAGGCTGTGCAATCCCAGCTCATAAAGCCTGTCGATGGACTCCGGCAACAGCAGGCCGTTGGTGCTCATGCACAACATCAGCTGGGGAAACTCCTTCTTGATCAGTCCAAAGGATTCAAATGTTTCCTCATTGGCCAGTGGATCGCCGGGGCCGGCAATGCCGATGACCTTAATGATCGGACCCATCACCGGACTGGCCATGACTTCCCGCACCTTTTCCAGCGCCTCTCCCGGTGTCAGCAACCGGCTGGTTACGCCGGGCCGCGACTCATTGGCGCAGTCATGCTTGCGGGTACAGTAACCACACTTGATATTGCAGAGTGGCGCCACTGCCAAAT
>WSSedB1CaDRAFT_10000597_pt1 | contig 15094 bp, 10 predicted proteins | sample WetSurSB1Cattail_FD_9460 | JGI IMG/M metagenome (IMG submission 9460)
GCAGGATGCCGGGGGGAGCCGATGGCGATGTCTGCACCGGCCGCGATGGCCGCGAAGAGGCGCTCGGCTTCTTCGATGGGCGCGGAGAGATCGGAATCAGTGAACAACACAACGTCGCCAAGGGCGTTGAGCACGCCGTTGCGGACGCTGTAGCCCTTGCCATGATTGCCGGGATTTTCGAGCAGGCGCAGTTCGGGAGCGTGGGCGGCGATGTCGCGCACAATCTGCGCGGTCGAATCAACGGAGCCGTCGTTGACAACGATGACTTCGGCGTCCCATTTGTGAGCGCGGATGCAGCCAAGCACAGCGTCGAGAGTGGCGGGAATACGCGCGCTCTCATTGAACGCCGGAATGACGATGCTGTACTTGGGAAAATGCGCCACGGTGCCGCCCCGCCCCTGATATCCCGAGATGCAAAAGAAACCTTGCTCATGATACCGCGACCGGCAAGCGGCGGGCTGGCGGGAGGCAAAAGAGGGGGCTGGCGGGCCAACTTGCTGATGTAAAAGGCGCAAATCGGAAGACACTGCTTGATTTTTGTCTTGCAGACGTCGAGAATCTGTTTATGCTGTGTCGGGAGGTCGATGCATGACGAAAGCAGATCTGGTTGAAAAGGTCACGCGCCTGGGCGATCTGACTCGCCGCGATGGCGAGGTGATTGTGGAAACCGTATTCGACTCGGTGATCTCGGCGCTGCAGAGTGGCGACAAGATTGAGATTCGCGGCTTCGGTTCCTTCCGTATCCGGCAGCGCAACCCTCGTATCGGCCGCAATCCGAAGACCGGCGAGCGGGTGGAGGTGCCGGCCAAGCGGGTTCCTTACTTCAAGCCCTCGAAGGAGCTGCGCGACCTGGTGAATCCGGCCGAGACTGCCGCTCCGGCGACTCCGGCCTCGTAACCGACCGCGCGTTCTTCTCGCAATTTCCTCGATTCTCTTGACTTAGGGGCGGATGCCGATGATGCTCATCAGCCGCCCGGCGCGGCCCTGTGCCCCGCGGTGCGAGAAGAACAGTTCCGGCTGGCACTGTGTGCAACCTCCGACAACGCGAATCGACTTGGGTGAGAGGCCCGCGTCGAGCAGCTGACGCCGATTGGCCTCGGCCAGGTTGACGTGCAGGCTGGGTCCGATGGGCGAGTGGCCGGGCGCACGCTGGGTGAGAAACAGCATCGGGTACTTGGTTCGCACCGGGTCTGAGTCGTAGACCTCGTGGAAAAGCTGGGGCGCGTAGCTGAACTGGGACTCGAACTGCGAACGCACGTCTTCGCCCACCGCGTAGCAGCAGGCACCGACGCCAGGGCCGATGGCGGCGATCAGGTCCTCTGGCCGGGAGCCGAACTCGATGCGCATGCGGCCAACACCCAACTCCACAATGCGTTTGACGGTGCCGCGCCAACCGGCGTGGAAAGCTCCCACAACTCGGCGCTTGCGGTCTGCCACCAGCACGGGGATGCAGTCGGCGGTTTGCACGGCGAGCAGGATGCCGGTCTCGTCGGTGATGGCTCCGTCGGCCTTCCAGGGCAAAGGACGCGCGGCGTCCGTCGCGTGCAGGCGAACCACGAGGTTGGAGTGGATCTGGCGCACGGGCACAAGCGGCGTAGCGCTGCTCCCGGTGACGGCCTGGGCCAGAAGGCGGCGGTTTTCGAGGACGATGGAGCGGTCGTCTTCCGGGGTAAATCCGAGATTTAATTCGGGGGGCACATCTTCGGCGCAATAGGCGCGGCTGCGGCCACCTTTCCGTGTGCTGAACCCGGCCCAGAGCCAGGAGAGGCGCTGCCATCCGGCAACGGGAAGCCAATGAACACCGTTGGGGGCTACCCGCGGCTTTGGCGCGACAGTGCGCAGGTCTTCAGGCTCAGCGCGCTGGAGGCGCAGCTCGCGGGTGATGCCGGCAGGCGTGGAGCGGCGGCGGCGTACCAGTCCGGCGGTGCGGAACAGGGCGTCAATTTCCTGGATGTTTTTCTTGAGAGTTTCCTCAGAGAGCTGGGGCTGCTTCACAGCTTGATTGTAGCGGGAGAGAGGCTGCGGAAGGGCGCAGAGAGCACATGGGCCTGCTTTCCAGCAGGCCCGCTCAAGAGGCGTTTGGAGGAGATCCGGAGGGGTTTAAGGGATGAGGTCCGTCGCCGGACCTTCGTGAGAAGGGTGAATCGCATCTGGTGGGATCGTGAGAATCGGGGGAAGCCTCTTTTTGTTACTTGATAAGACTCCGAAACCGGGAAAAAGGTTGCTCATTCTTTTTTGTACAGAGGCGGAAGAGTTTTTCTGCGGAGAAAGGGGCGCGGGGCGGTGAGCTTGCCCGGGCGACGCCCCTTGTCGTAGCGCTACCGGATGCCGTTGGCGTTGAGATGGGCGCGGTAGTTTTTGTCCTCGACCATGATGTGATGAACGAGCCACTCCTTGAGGAACTTCATTACTTCAAGCGATAGCAGCGAGGCGCCGCCGGACCTGAACCGGGCCTGCAGGTCGGTAACCTGGCGGATCAGTTCGCGGTGCTCGCTGGCGTGATGCGCGGCAGCGGTGTAGCCGGTACGGGCGAAGTACTCCTCTTCTCGGCGGAAGTGGAAGCGCGTGTAGTGGATCAGTTTGTCGAGAATCTGGGACAGGGACTCCTGTCGGCGATTGCTCGTGATGCCGTCCACCAGTTCGTTGATCATGTCGACCAGCTTCTTGTGGTCATCGTCCAGTGTCTTTACTCCAACACTCAGTGTTTCGTTCCATAGCATCGAAGCCATCGGTCTATGTTCTCCGCAGAATGATTTGGGCCCGGCACCGGCAGCCGCAGGGGCAGCCGGGACGAGACACCGCATCGAGCGGCAGATACAGGAAGGCTCCCGCCGCGAGATGAGTTGTCTCATGTGGGTCTATCGGCGGCGGAGTCTTGTTGATTAGGGCTGAGTGGGCCGTGCGAAGAACGCGTCGACCTGGGGAATGAGCCACTCCTCCTGAACTGGCGGAGCGGCGCGGGGCTAATGGGCGGCGAGCAGCTCGCTCTGGAACTCCTCGTTGAGCCACGAGGAGAAGGCGGAGAACTCCTCGTCGCGGCCGAGGAAGTCGCGCACCAGTTCGCGGCCTGGTTTGGACCCGCCCTGCTCGAGCACGGTTTTGCGATACTTGGCGCCAGCGTCGCAGCCAAGCAGATCGGCGGGGTCGAACTGGGCGAAGAAGTCGAGGGCGATGACCTTGTCGAAGGCATAGGTGTAGTAGTTGGACGAGTAGCCGGTGAGGTGGCCGAAGCTGGCATACATGCGATTGCCGTCGAGCCAGGTCCACGGCTGCAGGCCCTGATAGAGACGCCTGGTGGTGGCGTCGAGATCGAGGCCGGCGGGGTCCTGGTCGTGGAGGTCGAGGGAGAGAGTGGTGTAGTAGAGCTGCGAGCGGACCCAATCGGCGCGGCCAAACGAACCCGCGAGCTTCATTTTGCGGATGGTCTCAACGGGCAGGATTTCGCCGGTCTGGTAGTGACGGGCGAAGGACTGGAGGAGCTTCTCGTCGCGAAAGAACTCTTCGAGCATCTGCGAGGGGACTTCGATGAAGTCGCCTTCGGTTGCGAAACCGGAGAGGCCCGCCCACTCCGTGTGGCCGCCGAGGATAGCGTGCATGAGGTGGCCGAACTCGTGGAAGAAGGTGACAACGTCGGAGTACTGCATTAGACCGGGGTCGTCGGCGGTGCCGCCAGGGAAGTTGCAGATGAGCCCGGCCTCGGGCAGGTAACGGCCTCGGACGCCGGTCACTACAGGGGCGGCGGAGAACCACTTGTCCTTGCCTTCGCGCGGGTGCATGTCGAGATAGAAGCGGCCGACGTGCTCACCGCCGTCGTATACCTCAAAGACGCTGACGGCGGGGTCCCAGCCGGGGACGGTGGAGAGTCGGAACTCGATTTTGAAGAGACGCGCGGCAGTGGCGAGCACGCCGGCCTCGACCTGTGCGTAGGGGAAGTAGGGGCGGACAGACTGCGAGTCAAAGTCGAAGGCCGAGCGGCGGAACTGCTCGTACCAGTAGCCGCGGCTGGTGATGTCGATGGCGGCGAGGCCGGGCTGGCGGCTGCGCGCGAAGTCGAGGATGAGCTCGTGCTCGCGCACGGCGCCATCGCGGCTGGCTTGGTCGAGCTTGGCCAAAAACGTACGCACGTTGGCTGCTGAACCCATCATCTGGTCGGCGGTGGCGAGGTCGGCCCAGCTGCGGAAGCCAAGTACTGTGGCGATCTCCTGGCGGGTGGCGAGCAGGTCCAGCAGGAGCTTCTGATTGGCCGGGTAGGCCCGCGTGTTGTAGGCAAGGAACATGCGCTCGCGCAAGGCGGGGCTGGCGGCGAAGGTCATGACCGGCTGCATGTCGGGCGGGTCGGTGGTGAGGGCGATCTTGCCTTCCGTGTCAGCGGCGTGGCGAGCGAGGTAGTCGGCGGGCAGGCCCTCGAGTTCGGGGGCGGTGGCCTCTATGGACTTGGCGCCTTCCTGGATGTTGCGGCTGAACTCGAGCGCGATGCGGGTGCCTTGCTCGTGGAGAGCCTGCAGGCGGTCGCGAGTGGGCTGGTCCTTATCGACGCCGGAGAGGCGATAGCTCAGCAGGGTGCGCTCTACGTAGTGTTTGGTGGCAGGGCCGACGCCGGTGAGATCGATGGCGGAGAGAGCGTCGTAGACGGCGCGGTTGAGGCTGAGGGCGCTGCCGGCCATGGCTACACGCTGGGCTTCGAGTTGCGCCTGGTCGCGCACAGCGCTAGCGGTGGCGACGGAGTTGAGCACGCCGGCCTGCGCACCAGCGAGGTTGAGTTGCTCGATGGCGGCGTCGTAGAGGCGGAGGGAGTTGGCAGGGGTGCGCGGCCCCTCGACGGCCAGCAGGGCGGCGAGCGCAGCCTTATGTGCGGCGAGGCGTGCGCTGACCCAGGCGGTGAGGGCCTCAGCCGATGTGGCTCCGCCTGTCTCCCAGGTGTGCAGGTCGAGGGTGACGGCGGCGGCGACGAGGGGATCAGCAGTAGACATGCGGGACAAACCTCCGAAGTTCCAGATTGCCATATCGCCCTGCTGGGATGCGGTGGGAACCGAAAATACCCAATCGGCCGGAGGTGCAGGTTGCATCCGAACGTGAAGCCATCTAAGATGCCCCAATTGACGAATATGGCTCACGCTACCGATCACGCCGTGTCGCACCATTCCGCCAGCCCGATTGTGCCGCGGCTACGCCTAGGAAAGCTGTGCGTGGCGATTCCGGCCAGCTCGCCTTCGGAGATGGTGGAGCGCGCGGAAGCTTCACTTAAAGACAGCCACTTCTTTGAGTTCCGGCTGGACTCGCTGACGAAGCCAGCGGCTGCCCTGCCCTACATCAAGCAGTTTCTGACCGAGCACCGTGAGGCAACAGCGATTGCTACGTGCCGCCGCAAGGAGAATGGTGGCAACTTTGCGGGGACTTTAACTGCCGAGTTGGAGATTCTGCTGAAGGCTGCGCAGTCCGGCTGCCAGATCGTTGACCTGGAAGTGGAGTCGGCCGAGGAGACCAAGCCTGCCCAGTTGGTAAAGCTGCGTGAGGCGGGAGCGGCACTGCTGGTGAGTTTCCACGACTTTACGCGGACGCGGAGCCTGGAGCAGGCGGCGGATCGGATTGAGGCCTTCAAGCCCGACTTTGTGAAGGTGGTTTCGACGGCGCGGTCGCTTGCCGACAACCTGGCGGTGCTGCGGCTAATCGAGGACCGGTCACTGGCTTCGCATGTGGTGGGTATCGCCATGGGCGAAGAGGGGCTGCTGAGCCGCGTGCTGGGGCCGCGGGCCGGGGCGGCGTTTACCTTTGCCTCGTTCTCTGACGGTACCGAGACGGCGCCGGGGCAGGTTTCTGCACATACGCTGCGGGAACTCTACCGCGTGGATCATCTGGACACGGCAACGCGGATCTTTGGCGTGGCGGGGAACCCGATCAGCCACTCGCTCTCGCCCTTGATGCACAACACGGCTTTCCGCCGCGAGGTGGTGAACGCGGTGATGCTGCCGCTGAAGGTAAAGTCACTGGACGACCTGCTGACCGTGGTGCGCGAGTTGCCGCTCGCGGGGGTGGCAGTGACCATGCCGCTGAAACAGGAAGTGCTGCCGCACCTGGCGAACATGGATTCGCTGACGGCACGCATCGGCGCCTGCAATACTCTGCGCACGGGGGCGGACGGCAAACTCTACGGCTTCAACACGGACGTGGCTGGCGTGGTCCGGCCTCTCGAAAAACGCCTGAAGCTCAAGGGCGCGCGAGTGGCGGTGCTGGGCGCGGGCGGAGCGGCGCGGGCGGCGGTGTTCGGTCTTGTCGAGCAGGGTGCTGAGGTATTTATTGTGAACCGCACACATGAGACGGCGGTAGCGCTGGCGCGACAGGCCAAGGCGAAGGCACTGAAGCACGAGGCCTTTGCCAAGCAGCAGTTCGACGTGCTGATCAACTCGACGCCGTGCGGCATGAAGGGCTCGAAGCAGGCGCTGCCGATTGCCGAGAGAGAATTGAACGCCAAGCTGGTGTTCGACATGGTGTACAACCCCATGGAGACACCGCTGCTGAAGCTGGCACGGGCACGCGGCATTGCCGTGGTGAGCGGCGTGGAGATGTTTGTGCAGCAGGGCGCGCGGCAGTTCGAGATCTGGACCGGCAAGCCGGCTCCGGAAGCCGAGATGCAGCGGGTGGTGGAACACGAGCTGCGCCGTCGGGGTTAACTCACTTCATGCAATTTGCTGATGCCGGGGCGCTGCCTGGAAGGACGTGCTGGCACGGAGCTGCGTATGTCCAAATTGAGTGCCGGATTACTGCTCTATCGCCACAGAGGCGGGACGGTCGAAGTGTTCCTGGTACATCCGGGCGGGCCGTTCTGGCGCACGAAGGACGCAGGCGCGTGGTCGGTTCCCAAGGGCGAATGCATCCAGGGTGAGAACCCGCAGGCTGCGGCGCGACGAGAGTTTGAAGAAGAAACGGGCTTTCCGCCCAGCGGAGGCGCGGCGTTTCCGCTGGGTGAGGCGCGGCTGCCGTCGGGCAAGGTGATCGTGGCGTGGGCCGTGGAGGGCGACTGCGAGGCGGAGGCGATCCGCAGCAACACGTTTCCACTGGAGTGGCCGCCGAAGTCCGGAACGGTGCAGGAATTCCCTGAAGTAGACCGGGCGGCGTGGTTTTCTCTCGAAGATGCGCGAGAGAGACTGCACCCGGCGCAGCGTGGGTTTCTGGACCGGCTTGCACTGCTGCAGAAGTGAACGGCGGAGCTATTTCTTTTTCCTGGCGTTCTTTGCGGCGGCTTTGGCTTTGTCCTCGGGCGAGTGGGTGATGGGGATGGGCGCGAGGTCCGGGCCGATGCGGCGCACCGAGGTGTCGCGGAGTGCGAAGGAGAGCGTGCGCGGATTCGCGGGCTTGGCGATGCCGGTGTCAGGGTTGATGGCCACGTCCGGCGAGGATGAGACCTGGAAGCTGAAGACAGGCTCAGTTGTGCCGCCCGGTGCTGGTTCCGTGCCGAGGCGCAGGGGCAGGTAGCCCTGGATGGGATGCAGCCGGTATGCGGTCTCGTAGCGGTGGCGCTTGAGGCTCCAGGTGAAGACGCGGATCTGGTCGAAATCAAACGGCAGGCCGGACTTGGGCGGCGCTAGTGCCGTGACGTAGATGGGAACATCGTGATTTGGCGCGCTGGACTCTTCGTCGTGGACCTTGGTGAGGATGTAAGCACCGACAATCTTCTGCCCTTCGGCGTATTGCCCCACCTCGTCGGGTATGTCCACGTCCACGCGGCTGCCGAGAGCCCAGCCGACGCGGTTTTGGGCGTCGCGGATGAGCCACCAGTCTTCCATCGGCGGAGGTTCGGGGGCGAGCTGCTCTGGCGCCGGGGAAGGGCTTGCCGGTTTGGGCGCGGGCACCGGGGCTGGGGCCGGAGACTTGGCTGCCTCCCTGGGAACGGAGGCGCGGACGAGCATCTGCACCTTCTCATTGCCGGGCAACAGGTAGAAGCGGTCCGTGTCGCGTCCGGGGGTGGAGTGCAGGTAGATGTCGTCGCGGAGAGTGCCAGTTGCGACGACGGGGTCGTCTTTGTGCTGGGGGACGAGCTGGGCGAAGGCTTCGTAGGTCTTGCTGTCGATGACGGCGCGGTCGGGGATCCAGCCGATCTCACCCTTCTCAGTTTTGACGCGGAGGAAGCGCTTGCCGCGCTCGAGCACCTCGAGCGACTGGCCGTTGTTCACCTGGGCCACATGGTTGGAGACGGCGGCGACGCGGTCGCGCAGGTACATCTGGCGGACCCAGACGTAGACCATGTCGTGGTGCTCATGGTGAAAACGGCGTAGTTTGCTGCAACCCGGGACGAAGAAGACGAGGAGCGCGAGGAGGGCACACGCGATCCAAGGTTGGCGACGCCGGACGGGGGAGTTAGAGGACATCGAAAATCGCGTCAAATGAGCCACTGGCGAACAGTTTGAGGATAGCACCGGGAGGCCGCCCACGGAGCCGCGCACTTCCCGGTTGCCCAATCGGCGGCGCACAGGTTAGGTTCATACCGAACTGGCACGGAAGACCCGCCACTATACTTGACGGTTGAGCGCGGTAGAGCAGGAGGCAAGAGCGTGAGAGTGGGCTTGTTCACACGGGAGTATCCGCCGCAGGTGTACGGTGGTGCGGGGGTACACGTCGATTACCTGAGCCGGGAAATGGCAAAGGCGATCGAGGTGGAGGTGCACTGCTGGGGGCCGCAGCAGGCCGACAACGGGAACCTGCATGTACGCGGGCAGGAGCCGTGGGCGGAGATCTCGAACGGCACCGCAGGCAAGTTCAAAGGCGCGCTGGAGGCCTTCAGCCTGAACCTGACGCAGGTGAAGGCGCTGGAAGGCATTGACGTGGTGCATACCCACACGTGGTACGTGTCGATGGCCGGCTACCTGGCGAAGAAGCTCTACGGCGTGCCGTTTGTGCTGACGACGCACTCGCTGGAACCGCTGCGTGCCTGGAAGGCCGAGCAGTTGGGCTCGGGATACGCGATGAGCTCGTGGATGGAGCGCACAGCGATTCTGGATGCAGACGCGATCATTGCTGTCTCGGCCGGAACGAAAGCGGACATTCTGCGCGCGTATCCGGAGGTGGACCCGACGCGCATTCACGTGATCTACAACGGCATCGACCTGGACGAGTATCAGAAGACCGACGAGACGAGAGGGCTGATCGAATACGGCGTCGATCCGGCCGTGCCCTACGTTCTGTTTGTTGGGCGCATTACGCGACAGAAGGGCGTGACGCACCTTGTGGATGCGATCCGCTACCTGCCGCCGCAGACGCAGGTGGTGCTGTGCGCGGGCGCGCCGGACACGCCGGAGATTGCAGACGAACTGCGCGCCAAGGTGGTAGCGGCGCGGCACGATCATCCGCACATTGTGTGGATCGAGAAGATGGTGACGCGGCAGGAGACGATTCAGCTCTATAGCAACGCACGGGTCTTCTGCTGTCCATCGGTGTATGAGCCATTCGGCATTATCAATCTGGAAGCGATGGCTTGCCGTGCGCCGGTGGTGGCAAGCGCGACGGGCGGCATCAAGGAAGTGGTGGTCGAGGGCGAGACGGGCTTTCTGGTGCCGTTTGACCAGGATCCGGTGACGAGCTTTCCACGCGACCCGGAGAAGTTTGCGCAGGATCTTGGCGCGCGCATCAGCGAACTGCTCGGCGACCCTGAGAAGTGCAAGCGGTTCGGCGATGCAGGCCGCAAGCGCGTGGAAGATACGTTCAGCTGGACGGCGATTGCACACCAGACAATCGATCTCTATTCGCAACTGATCGAACAAGGCAAGACGGAACGCAAGGCGAGTGCACGATGACCGCGACGAAGACGACGAAAACGATAAAGACAGACGGACGCCGGCGCGTCCTGATTGAAGGTATCACGCCGCAGGTGGACGGGGGACGCTTCCCTGCGAAACGCACGGTGGGCGACCAGGTGCGCGTGGAAGCCGACATATTTACGGACGGACACGACGCGATTGCGGCTGTGTTGCTGGCACGGCGCGAGGGCACGACTGAGTGGACTGAGATCCATATGCAGGCACTGGTGAACGACCGCTGGTTCGCGGCGTTTCGCGTGACGGAGTTGGGCCTCTATAACTTCAAAGTGCAGGCCTGGGTGGACCACTTTGAGACGTGGCGGCGCGACCTGAAAAAGCGCATCGATGCGAACACCGACGCGCAGGTGGATTACCTGATCGGCGCGGATTTGCTCGAGGCCGCAGCACAGCGCGCGCAGGGCGCGGACGCCACCAGACTGGCCGCAGCCGTGAAAACCCTGCGCAGTAGCAAGAAGCCTGCGGAGTTGCGCGCGGCTGCGACGGACAACAAGCTGTACACGCTGGCACTGCTGTATCCGGACAAGCGCTTTGCGAGCGAGTCCGATCAGGAACTCACCATCGTGGTCGATCCCGTGCGTGCGCGATTCAGCTCGTGGTACGAGTTCTTTCCGCGTTCGACGGCAAGCGAACCGGGCAAGCACGGCACATTTTCCGACTGCGAAAAGCGGCTGTCATACGTGGCAGAGATGGGCTTCAACGTTGTCTACCTGCCGCCGATCCACCCCATCGGCCGCACCTTCCGCAAAGGGCCGAACAACAATCCCGTCTGCAAGCCGGGCGACCACGGCAGTCCGTGGGCGATTGGCGCAGAGGAGGGCGGGCACAAGTCGATTCTGGCGGATTTGGGCACGCTGAAAGACTTCAAGCACTTTGTGGCAGAAGCAAAGAAGCTTGAGCTCTCCGTGGCAATGGACATCGCATTTCAGGCGGCGCCGGATCATCCGTATGTGCGCGAGCACGAGTCGTGGTTCCGCAAACGGCCAGACGGGACGATTCAGTACGCAGAGAATCCGCCGAAGAAGTATCAGGACATTTTCCCCTTCGACTTTGAGAGCGAAGACTGGCGCGGGATGTGGGAGGAGTTGAAGAGCATCTTCCTCTACTGGATTGATCTGGGCGTGACGATCTTCCGCGTGGACAACCCGCACACCAAGGCATTTGCGTTCTGGGAGTGGGCGATTACGGAGATCAAGCGCGACCACCCGGAGGTGTTCTTTCTGGCCGAGGCCTTTACGCGGCCCAAGATCATGTATCGGCTGGCGAAGCTGGGATTCGGGCAGTCGTACACCTACTTTCCGTGGCGCAACGGCAAGCGCGAGATCACCGAGTATTTGACGGAGTTGACGCAGACGCCGGTGCGCGAGTTCTTCCGGCCGAACCAGTGGCCGAACACGCCGGACATTCTGACCGAATTCTTGCAGATGGGCGGGCGGCCTGCGTTTGCGATCAGGCTGATGCTGGCTTCGACACTGGGCGCGAACTATGGCATCTACGGACCGCCGTTCGAGATGCAGGAGAACGTGCCGGTGCGGCACGGCAGCGAGGAATATCTCAACTCAGAAAAGTACGAGATTCGCCACTGGGATCTTGAACGGCCCGACAGCCTGCGGCCGCTGATCGCGCGAGTGAACGCGATCCGCAACGCAAACGTGGCGCTGCAGAACGACTGGTCCCTGCGCTTTCACGCGACGGACAACGAACAGCTGATTGCGTACACCAAGGAGTCGGAAGACCGCAGCAACCTGATTCTGACCATCGTCAACCTGGACCCGCGCTACATGCAGAGCGGCTTTGTGACGCTGCCGCTTTGGGATCTGGGGATTCCGGAGGATCGCGCCTTTGAGGCCGAGGACCTGCTGAGCGGCGAGCGCTACCTATGGAACGGGCCGCGCAACTACGTGCAGCTGAACCCGACGCAGTATGCGGGGCACATCCTCAGGATTCGTCGCCGGCTGAAGGCGGAGACGGACTTCGAGTATTTCCTGTAGCTGCGAAAAGACGACTGGCCCGCTGCGCTGGATGCTGAAGATGGATAGTTGGACGAGTTGGCTTGCGAACGGTGGGCAACGACTGCTGGAAGCGGCGCTGGTGGAGTGGCTGCCGCGCCAGCGCTGGTTCGGGGCCAAGGCTCGGACAATCGACTCAGTGTGTTTGTTGCGCTGGGCTGAAGTGCCGCTGGAGCCGCACGACGTTCCTGCACTGCTTTTGCATGTCACGGTTCGCTATGGTGGCGGCGATGGCGATGTGTATCAGGTGCCGGTGGCGCTGAGCATAGGCGGGGATGCCGAGAAGACGATTTCGGAGACACCGGAAGCGGTGCTTGTTCGGCTGAAGACGGTACAGGGCATCACCGCGCTGTACGAAGCTACCGTGCGCGAGGATGTGCGTCAGGCGCTGCTCGGGCTGATTGCGCGGAACGCTACGCTGCCGCTGCATCCAGCGGAAGATGTGGCGTTGCATGCAGGACGAATCGAGGCGCGCGCTTTCGCTGCGATTCCGCCCACGGCACACGACGCATCTCACATCGGTGCGGGCGAGCAGTCGAACACATCGATCCTTTATGGCGACAAACGGATTCTGAAACTCTATCGGCGGCTTGAGCCTGGCGAGAACCCGGACGTGGAGTTGGGGCGCTTTCTCTCGAAGAAAGCGATGTTCCCGCGGGTTGCGCCGCTGCTGGGCGCAATGACGATGACAGCGGATGACGGCGACCGCACCACGCTGGCAATGCTGCAGGGATTTGTGCCCAACGAGGGCGATGGCTGGGCCTGGTTCCTGACGCAGACGGGCGCGTTCTTCGCCGCCGTGGATGCAGCGCACGCAGAGGCCTCTGATATATGGCCAAACGCTGTGCGCACGACAGCAGAGACAGCGCTTGAGGCGGCTGCGCTGCTAGGCCGACGCACGGCGGAGATGCACCTAGCTTTGAGTACGCCCACAGAAGACGCGGCATTTTCGGCAGAGGCCGAGGCGTGCGCGTGTCTAGAGGAGGACGCGCGGCGCATCGAGGCCCAACTGGCTGTGGCTTGCGATCTGCTGCAGGCGAATCTCGCGGGACTGAGCGAGGCAATCTCCGAAACTGCGAACAGGCTTCTGGCGCGGCGGGACGCACTGACTGAGCGCATCCGCGCGCTTGCCGCGCTGCCAGCGGCGGGGCAGCGCATCCGCATCCACGGCGACTATCATCTGGGGCAGATATTGCGCACTTGTGAAGCGCCGGCGGGCGACTTCATGCTGATCGACTTTGAGGGAGAGCCAGCGCGCAGTTTGGCGGAGCGGAGAAGCAAGCAGTCGCCGCTGAAGGACGTGGCGGGCATGGTGTGTTCGTTTGCTTACGCTGCTTTCGCTGGGCTCGATGTGTTTCTGAAGACGGGGAGTACAGGCAGCGACGGCCGGGAGAAACTGACGGCGTGGGCCGCGCAGTGGGAGACGGCTGCGACGGCGGAGTTCCTGGCGCAATACAGGGAGACGATTGCGGCGAACCCTGCGCTGCTGCCGCCGGTCGCACAGGCAGAGGTGTTGCTGCGAGCCTTCGTACTCGAGAAGGCGCTCTATGAAGTTGTGTATGAACTCAACCACCGGCCGGACTGGTTGCACATTCCAATGAACGACATACTACGACAGTAAACCGCGCGAGGAAGGCTGACTCCGCCAAGCCGGGAATGCGTCCAGCCCTTCAGGCTGCAGCCGGGTGGAAGCACGAAAACCCAGACGATTCGCAGCGCTACTGAAGCGGCTTCGCGCGTGCTGAGCGAACGTGGTAGGCTTGGTGCGCTCGAACGACAGCCACCCTGCAGAGACTCTACAAAGGTTCCGGCAGAGGCGAGCATACAGGGCCAACACACATGATGCATACAGCCGCAAAGTCTCTCATCTGCTTCCTTGCCTTCACTGCTTTCATCGCCGTTGCACAACAGCCCGCGCATACTTTTAACGATCCATCGTTGCCGATGGATAAACGCATCGACAACCTTCTCTCGCTGATGACGACGGAGGAGAAAATTGCGTGCCTGGGCACGGATACGGCTGTGCCACGCCTGAGCGTCAGGAACATTGGCGCATCGGAAGGGATTCATGGCGTGGTGCAGCGGCAGCCGTGGGACGGTAAGCCGCCGGTGACGACGACGCAGTTTCCGCAGGTGGTGGGAATGGGCGAGACCTGGGACCCGGAACTGGTGCGGAAGGCTGCGGGCGTGGAAGGCTATGAGGCACGGTACATTACGCAGACAGCGAAGTATGATCGCCAGATACTGATGCTGTGGGGACCACAGTCGGACCTGGCGCGCGATCCGCGCTGGGGGCGCAGCGAAGAGGTCTACGGCGAAGATGCGTTCTTCAACGGCACGATGGCGACGGCGTTTGTGAAGGGCCTGCAGGGTGACGATCCGAAATACTGGCAGGCTGCGGCGTTGCTCAAGCATTTTCTGGCGAACAGCAATGAGGACGGACGTAATGGCTCGTCGTCGAACTTCGACCAGCGCCTGTTTTGGGAGTATTACTCGGTGCCGTTCCGCATGGCGTTTGAAGAGGGCGGCGCGAAGGCCGCCATGGCCTCGTACAACGCGTGGAATGGCACGGCCATGGCGGTGAATCCCATTCTACTCAGCATTTTGCGCGACCAGTGGGGCGTGGATGTGTTCTCAAGCGACGGCGGCGCGGTAGGCCTGCTGGTGAATCCGCGGCATCTCTATCCGAACCACGAAGCGGCGGTGGTGGCCTGCATTAAGAACGGCATCAACCAGTTCCTGGACAAATATGCCGACGAGACCAGGGCCGCACTGAAGGATGGATCGCTGACGGAGACCGACATTGACGCCGTGTTGCGGCCGAAGTTCCGCATCGCAGTTCGGCTGGGGCTGCTGGATCCGCCGGAGATGGTGCCTTACACACGCATTAAGGATGGGCCGGAGCCGTGGAACACGGAAAAGCATCGCGCGATCTCAAAGCAGATGGCGCTTGAGTCGATTGTGCTGCTGAAGAACGAGAATGCATTGCTGCCGCTGAAGAAAGACGCGGTCAAGTCGATCGCGGTGATTGGGCCACTGGCCGACTCAGTGCACTGGGACTGGTACGGCGGCACGCCTCCCTACACGGTGACGCCGCTGGAGGGAATCAAGAAGGCAGTGGGGCCGGATGTGAAGGTAACCTATGCGGCCACGGAGTTGGGCCATGCGGCGGTGGACGCGGCGCGAGGGGCGGATGCGGCGGTGGTGGTGGTCGGTAATGATCCGACCTGCGGACCTGACATGCCGCACGACTGGTATGGCACGCCGGAGGGCGACGGC
>WSSedB1CaDRAFT_10000598_pt1 | contig 15093 bp, 14 predicted proteins | sample WetSurSB1Cattail_FD_9460 | JGI IMG/M metagenome (IMG submission 9460)
TACCCTTTATTTTGTTCATATCGTCCGATCAAATATGATTAGCAACTTCAAAAGCGTCCCATATTCCATACATGATATTGGAAACCTTCTTTGCATCACCCAATAAATATATCTCCGGCACTTCAAATTCCAGTTCCTTATAAAGACTATTATTTTCGCGATAGCCTACGGCGAGTATAACACTGTCACAGGAAAGATTTTCTTCTTTACCATCATGCATATAGGTCAGTGCGCCCTGCTCGTAGCTTTTGACACAGGCACTTGTGATCGTTTTAACACCTTTGTACGGTACAAGCCGGGCCAGCATCTCTTTATTTGCATGGCACAAAGGGCCATTAACCGCCATAAGCTGGTCAAGTGCTTCAACAATCGTGACATCTCTTCCCTGTTCTGCAAGCCAGAGCGCCAGCTCACAACCCACCAGACCACCACCGATAATCGCCGTAGTCTGACCGCAGTCTTTCTGATTCAGCAGCACCTGTTCCGCCGTATAAACATGGGCATCGTCGCCAAGCGAAAACACTTTTGGTTTCGAACCGGAAGCCACAATCACGGTATCCCAGGTACCTGCCAACACATCCGTTTTCATTACCTCAGTATGCAGATGCACAGGAACCTCAAGTTTTTTAAGCATGGTCGTGTACCAGTTCGCAAGTGCAATATCGTCCTGCTTAAAATCAGGAGCCCCACCCGGAATCAGATTACCTCCGAGCCGGGTTCCCTTTTCAAAAAGCTCCGGGCGATGACCGCGCCGAGCCAGTACACGTGCCGCCTCACAGCCAGCTACACCACCGCCGATAATCATCACATGTTTGCTGCCGCAGACAGGCTCATAGGCCGTAACCCTTCACGTGCTGCCTGCGGGTTGACTGCACAATTAATCATTGAATATTCCTGAATGCGTCCCATACAGCCTTCCTGACAGGAGATGCACGGACGTATTTCTGCTGTTTTACCCGCCCGCAGCTTGTTTACGTAGTCAGGGTCTGCGAGCAGCGGACGTCCAAGACTCACAATATCACAGGAGCCATCCGCAACTGCCTTTGATGCCATATCCGGATTATCCATGCGTCCTGCACACAGCACCGGCACATCAACGACTTCTTTAACCTTCTGACAATATTCGCGGTATACACCCTTGGCAAGGTACATTGGCGGATGGTTCCACCACCATGCATCATAAGTTCCCACATCAGTATCCAGTGCGTCATAGCCGTAGCTCACAAGAAGCTTCGCCGCCTGCAGGCCCTCCTCTATATCGCGGCCTTTTTCCTCAAACTTTTCCCCAGGGAGCGCTCCTTCGCGCCAGTCCTTTATCATGCTCTTGAGACTAAACCGCAATGCGACTGGAAAATCCTTGCCACAGCGCTGTTTGATTTCCTCAACAACTTCACGTGCAAAACGTAAACGATTTTCCAGCGAACCGCCGTATTCATCCGTACGCTGATTAAACATTGAAATAGCAAACTGGTCGATAAGATATCCTTCATGTACCGCATGTATCTCAATACCATCAAAACCACCGCGCTGTGCATTATAGGCACCATCACCAAATGATTTCACAATGCTTTGATTTCCTCTATTAACAGCGGACGGCATGTCTTATCCAGCCAGCGATGAGGAATTGCCGAAGGTGCTACAGGTGGGAATTCACCAAGATTCGTTGGAATCGTTACGCGGCCAAAACCACCAGACATCATAAGAAACATCTTGCTGCCATAAGCATGTACACGCTCCGTCATTTCCTTGCTCGTACGAATGAAATGCACCGGATTGAACGTGGAACTTGGGCAATTCGGCATACTCGGCTTTTCCACCTTGCAATCCGAAAAAGTGACACCCGTAATAATAAGACCCGTACCGCCCCGGGCACGGTCCACATAATAATCGATTCCGCGCTGGTTAAAACCACCCTGTGCATCCGAAAGGCCCAGCGGCCCCATTGGCGCCAATGCAAAACGGTTTTTCAACACAACTTTACCGATTTTTACTTCCGTAAAAAGATTTTTGTACTTCATCGATTTCCCTCCTGATTTTTATCTTACTCTCATGACACGACCAGATTTATATAGTATGTGCTATTTTTCACAAGTTTCTTTCCAGTCCGTCAGATGATAGTAGCTTTCTCTTTTCTCATGTCTATATCCTCTTTTTCTCGGAACATTCTTTCTTATAGTTTTACTTAAAAACGCTTTTATCCTTGCACTTATTGCGTTGATTTTTTATATACTTCAATCAATTGAGTTCACAGCTTAAAACTCAAGCGGGTGTGGCACTAAGAAATTAGTGCAGCACCTCTTTCGTATATAAAAACAGCCTTCAGACTAAAAAAAATCTGAAGGCCCATGTAAAATTCACTTATACAGCTAAACAAATCCAAACAAAAATAGTACGCTTTAATAAACTTACTATTTTTGCAATACGTATTCAAAAACGGTGTATCAACATTTTTCAAAATACATAGAAATCCCCTGACCTCCACCAATACACATGCTAATCATGGCATTTTTTTTATCTGTTCTCATTAATTCATAAAAGACTTTTACTGTTAAAATACAGCCAGTAGCTCCAATCGGATGTCCAATAGAAATTCCTCCGCCATAAATATTTACCTTATCCATATCAAGCCCTAAATCCCGGGTAACTGCAACAGACTGACTGGCAAAAGCTTCATTGATTTCAAACATATCAACATCACGTAGGTTTATATTTATTTTTTCTGCTAGTTTTTCGCTGGAAAATTTTGGTGCATATCCCATATAAGCACCATCAATCCCGGCTACAGCATGTCCTTTAACCCGCAGAACAGGTATACATCCTAATTCTTCTGCTTTTTCCCTGCTCATTACAACAACAGCGGCTGCGGCATCATTTAAACTGGAAGAATTTCCTGCTGTCACTGTACCATCTTTTACAAAGCAAGGACGCAGTGACTGCAACTTTTCAATAGTTAATCCTTCTCTCGGGCCTTCATCTGTGTCAAAGATTGTACTGCGGCCTTTGCGATCCTTTAACTCAATCGCCAGAATTTCCGCCTTAAACTTCCCTGACTTTACAGCTGCAACCGCTTTTTGATGGCTTTGCAGAGAAAAATCATCCTGCTCTTTTCGTGAAACATGATATTTTTGCGCAACGTTTTCTGCTGTCACCCCATTATGATATGGACCAATCGGCCATGTTAAAATATCTATAACCCCGTCCTCAAAAGTCTTATGTCCCATTCTGGCTCCCCATCTTGCATCTTTTACATAATAAGGAAGTTGTGAAATGTTTTCCACGCCAGCAGCAACAACCACATCAGCAGCACCGGTCTGAATTTCCATAACAGCATCCGCTATAGATTGAAGGCCTGAACCACATTGCCGATTGACCGAATAAGCCGTTGTTTCATCTGGCAGTCCCGCTTTTACGCCAATTGCCCTTGCAACAAATCCATTTTCTGCAATCTGCCCGACCTGACCAACAATAACCTCATCTATAACCTGTGGTTCAATTCCTGCACGTTTTACAGCTTCTTTTACAACCAGCGCACCAAGATCAATCGCAGTAATCCCTTTTAAACTTCCACCATAGCTTCCAACCGGAGTCCTGACAGCACTTACAATGACTACTTCTTTCATAAACAAAACCCTCCTATCGTTTTCCCTTTGATATTTCTGTGTAATTTATCAATATTGATAAAAGCCCTGACCACTCTTACGCCCAAGATGTCCTGCTTTTACCATGGTTTCAAGTAATGGGCAAGGACGATATTTGCTGTCTTTAAAACCATTGTACAGGCCATTCATTGTTGCCAGCATGACATCAACTCCAACAAAATCGGTTAATTCCAGGGGGCCCATTGGATGATTTGCCCCTAATTTCATGGCATTGTCTACATCTTCCGGCTTGCATCCTTCCATTACCATAAAAGCTGCTTCATTTTGCATAGGAACAAGAATCCGATTTACCATAAAACCCGGGTATTCTGGTGCATCGACCATTGTTTTTTTTATAGTTTGAGCAAACTCACGTACCGTTTGGTACGTTTCGTTTGAAGTAGCCAACCCGCGGATTAATTCTACTAATTTCATAACAGGTGCCGGGTAAAAAAAATGTACTCCCATTACTTTATCCGGGCGTTTTGTAACGCTTGCCATTTCAGATATGCTCAGACCTGATGTATTCGACACAAAAATTGTATTTTCGTCAGCAACTTCTTCCAATTTCTTAAATGTATCTTTTTTTATTTCAATTTTTTCCGGCACAGCTTCAATAACAATTACTGCCCCTTTAATATCAGACAGTTTCGTACTATAAGTTAACCTGGCTAAAATTTCTGTTTTTCTTTCTTCTGTCATTGACCCTTTTGCTATTTTTTTATCAAACAGTTTTTCCACATTGCTTTTTGCTTTTTCAATAGCCGAAGCAAACGTATCAATATTGACTACCGTTAACCCATTTTGCGCACAAACCTGTGCAATTCCACTTCCCATAAGCCCGGCACCAACTACTGCAATTTTCATATTGTTCATTTTCCAAAACATCACGTGCTATTATTTTTTATTTAAAAGTAAAAACAAAAAGCTTATTTCAGCGTAAGCCCAAAAGGTTTATCTTGTAAAAAAAGTCGTTCATCCATCTGCTTCAATTCCGGGCTGATCAACGGTAAAAAATCCATCTGGTCCAGAACTTGGGATTGCAAATCTATTCCAGGAGCAATTTCAATCAGTTCTACGCCTTCTTTTTTCAGCTTGAAAACGGCACGCTCCGTCACAATCATGACATCCTGCTTTTTCTCCCTGGAAATAAGACCATTAAAAGAAACTTGCGCTACCTTCTTCACCATTTTTTTTATTCTGCCTTCTTTTATAATTTTGATCTTCTTATCTTCAAAAGCATATTGCGCTCCACCTGCAGTAAAAGTTCCCAGAAAAATCACTTTTCTTGCATTTTGCGTAATATCAATAAAGCCACCGGCTCCTGTACATTTCGCTCCCATTTTTGTAGAATTGACACTTCCATCTTCTCCCAGTTCACCGAGTCCCATATAGGTAATGTCAACACCTGCACCATTATAAAAATCCATTTGTTCATGATGACTTATCATTGCATAAAGGTTTTGCCCTATTCCAAAATCAACCCCGCCTGCCTGTAAGCCTCCATAAATCCCGGATTCAACTGTTATCATGATATCCTCTGACACATTTTCTTCATTGCACACCAGCCCAACCATATCATTAGGAATCCCTGTTCCTAAATTAACAATGGCACCTTTAAACAACTCTGCCGCTCCTCTTCTGGCAATAAATTTACGCTCGTTAAGAACTGTTTTTGCAATCTTTCCGTGAGGAATTCTTACCTGCCCGCAATAAGACGGATCAAAATACCAGGAAGATGTCTGACGGTGATCTGTCAAAGGATCTTCACATACAACAATTGCATCAATAAAGACTCCGGGAACCGTAACTTCTTTAGGATGAATTGAGCCGGTTTCCACAACTTTTTTCACTTGGGCAATAACCTTCCCACCATATCTTTTTGCCGCCAAAACAGCTGGCAAAACCTCTAGTTTCATAGCTTCTTCCGTCGTTGTCAGATTTCCCATCTCATCACAATAGGTGCCTCGAATAATACAAACATCGAGCGGAATCTCTTTATAAAACATGTATTCCTCACTGCCATATGTAATAATTTCAACAATATCAGGAAGACCTGCCGTCTTGTCATTCATTTTCCCGCCTTCCAGCCGGGGATCGATGAAGGTTCCCAGTCCTACTTTTGACATTTTTCCCGGCAGGCCGCAAGCCATGCTTCTATATAACTGAGCAATCTGCCCTTGAGGTAAACAATATGCTTCTACCTGATTCATAGATATCATATCCATCCATTTAGGCTGAAGCCCCCAGTGTGAACCTACAATTCGTTTAATTAATCTCTCATGCGCCAGATGCTGTATTCCATCTTTTCTGTCACTCTGTCCGCAGGAATGCACTAATGTCAGCTTTGACGGGTGCCCTTCTGCCAAAAAAGATTTTTCTACTTCTTTTAATATGGACTCGCTGGCACTAACCATCGTCATCGCAATTGTGCAAACAGTATCACCATCTTTTATCATTGAAACAGCTTCCTTAGCTGAAATAAAATTTGCTTTTATCATAGATATTTCACCTTCAACTTCGTCAAAACATCTGACGTATTTTCTTTTTATCTGTTTTCAATCCGGGTGTTTTAGGAATTTCCGCTACAAATTTTATTTTTTCAGGAATTTTAAATTTAGCTAGTTTAGGTCTTAGTTCTGCTATAACTTCGTCTGCCGATAATACAGCTCCAGCAAAAAGTTCTATAATGGCAGCAGCTGCTTCTCCATATTTTTCGTTTGGTATTCCCACAACGGCAACATCTTTTACCCCTTTAATTGTTAAAATAGCTTCTTCTACTGCTGTACACCAGATTTTTTCACCACCACGATTAATCATGTCTTTTTTACGATCAACGATAAAAACATAGCCGTCTTCGTTATAATAACCAATATCTCCGGTATCGAGCCATCCTTCCTGAATGCTTTCCGATGCTATTTTATAATAGTATTCAGCAATATTTGCTCCTCGAATCCATATGGAACCAATCCCGCTAACCTATTTCATTATTTTTATCGTCTCGTATCATAAGCTCCATACCGGGTATCGGTTTTCCTGCTGATCCTTTATACATCGTAGTTGCTGCATCATAAGGAAAAATTGTGCCTGGAGAAGCTGTTTCTGTCATACCATATACAATTTGGAACCTCATAGCAGGCATCCAATCGTGCAGTAACTTAATTTTTTCGATTGGCATATAGCTGCTGCCACAAGCCATCGTGCAAATACTTTTTAACTCAGTATATGTTTCTTTATAGTCCAGCAACATTCCATATACAGTTGGTGAACCATGCATAAACGTAATATCATGCTTTATAATGCATTGTAAAATCCGCTCTGCATCATATCGCTTGTGTAAATATACTGTACCACCAATGTAGACAAATAAACCAAGCAACGCAATCAGACCTGTAACATGGTAAATTGGAACGGGTATTATTGTTTTATCCTGTGAAGTTACCGCTAAAGCGCGCTGGTATGCCATAACCGCATGAACGATATTATAATTTTTTAATATAACGCCTTTGCTTGCCGAAGTAGTACCGGATGTAAACATCATAATAACTTCATCCGTAAGTTCTCCCACTGACCCTTTTTCTATATCACCATGATACGTAATGTGTCGAAAACCATACCCATGGTCTTCGTCGACTGAATAGATCACCATCAGTCCATTCTTCTCATACTCACATGCCCAGGAACTAAAGGACTGCATACAAATTAAAACGTCAAGATCTGCATGATTACATAAAGTTCTAAGCTCTGCTTCTTTATATTTGCTGGGGAAAGGAATTGCAACCGCACCCAATTTGCATATCGCATAAAACGCTGTACAAAATTCAATACTGCTGTCCAGAAGTATCCCCACGTGCGATTTCTTTTTTACACCTGCTTTTTTTTGTAAGTATCCAGAAAAATTGTCTACTAGTTTTTTGAATTCCTTATACGTATATCTACGGTCCCAATTATCACAAAATGCGGTTTTATCTGGATATAATTTTACCGTATCTTGTAGAATTTCATAGAAATTATTCCGTAAATCATCATACGTATATACGCTTCTATTACCTATTTTTCGTTCTTCCATACCACTTGTCACATGAAAATCCCATACATCTTTTCCGCTTAACAATTTTATGCACCTCTTAACAAAACAGCAGCCTTTTCAACTAATTTATAATTTGAGCAACAGGTGAATGACGCCCTTCCCCTGCTGCTCAGATTTTTTTGTTTTCCCCACTGTCTGCGGCATTTTGATAGCACCATTGGCCATAGAGATAGCTGCTACCTTTTATTAATCAAATTCAACCATATCTTCTGATTCAAAAGCATATCGGTTTGATGAGCCAATTTTTCCGCATATACCTCTTGATAAAATCTTTCATTGCATTTTGTGCTGCAATGCATAGATCCATATAGTCAATTTCCGGATTTTCTTCTAATGCTTTTGCGGTTGCTTTTCTTGCATGAATCATAAGATCTGTACATACATTGACTTTATTAATTCCACAGTCTACCGCTTTACGGATATTCTCTTCGCCTGAGCCTGAGCCACCATGAAGTGCAAGTGGCATATTCAATGTTTCTTTTAATACTTTCAATCGTTCAAAGTCAAGTTTTGGCGTACGTCCTTTAGGATAGCTGCCATGAGCTGTCCCGATGGCAACCGCAAGACAATCACAATTTGTTGCTTCAACAAATTGTTTTGCCTGCTCAGGATTAGTATACATATCCTGGTTTTCATTGTCTGCCTGATTCGCCATGCCAACATGCCCCAGTTCAGCTTCGCAGGAAAGTCCTTTTCCATGCGCTAATGATGCAATAATTTGTGTTCTTCGAATATTTTCCTCAAACTCACAGCTGGAAGCATCGATCATTACACTTGAAAATCCGTACTCGATCGTTTTTGTTATATCTTCATAGCTCACCCCATGATCCAGGTTAAAAGCTATCGGAACCTTTGATTTATTTGCTATATTTTGAATCATCGGCGCTAAGATATCACCATGTCCATGAGCTTTCATCTGCCGGGGCGAAATATTTATAATCACCGGCGAATGTTCTTCTATAGCTGCTTCTATAATTGCTTTTGTCTGCTCCATATTTACACAATTTATTGCCATTACAGCATAATTATTTTCATGTGCATGCAAAAGCATTTCTTTCATTGATACGTACATATGACGCCCCCAATATTTTTAGTAAAGTTTAAACCAGTGGATTATCAGCATCTTCATCTACATAATCTGCAGGTAGTGGTCTTCTAAGCAACGCATACAGAACTCCGGTAATACATCCGCCTAAAAGCCATAATCCAACAAACAGCAGCGGATTTGATGTCATCGGAATAACAAACGCTCCTCCATGCACTGCCGGTGATTCTAATGCTGCCATCATACAAAGACCGCCTGTAATAGCGCCGCCAACCATACAAGACCCCACGACTCGGATCGGATCTTTTACAACAAAAGGAATGACACCTTCCTGAATGTAGCAGCAGGATAAGATAAATAAGGATTTTGCTTGCTCTCTTTCCCCATCACTGAATTTCTTCTTCCCACCCAGAAATGTTGCTAACGCAATTCCTAACGGAGCCGTCATTCCCGAACACATTTTAGCTGAAGTCGGAACAAAGAAACCATCTGCATTAAGTCCGTTACAAAAAGTTGCCGCTGTTTTATTAACAGGACCACCCATATCTGTACACATCATGGCTCCAATCACAGCACCAAGCAGAAATTTAGCTCCACCATTTAATGATACGAGCAGAGTTGTCAGCCAGGACATAAATTCTTTGATTGGTGTTCCAATTATATAGTACATTAACAAGCCCGAAACCAGGGTTGCAACTACCGGGATAATTAATATCGGCATAATGCCCTTAAGTGCCTTATGCACTTTAATCTTTTTTATCCACAAAACGACATAACCCACAAGAATACCACCGACAAGTCCGCCAACAAATCCTGTATTAAGTGAATTTGCTAATGCTCCCATAGCAAGTCCGGGCGCAATCCCCGGCTTGTCAGACATCGCATATGCCGTAAAAGCAGCGATTGCCGGAACAACAAATGTCATTAGTTGTTGTCCAATCAGCATAATTACTTTTGCTAATGTATCGATATTCCCCATATAGCTTCCTATATCATATCCGCCCATGGCTTTTGCTATTGCCTGCAAAACACCAGCACCAACAATAATTGGAATCATATAAGAAACTCCGGTCATAAACGAATCTTTTATAAACATTAATTGTCCCTTTTGGGTTTTGTTTTTTCTCTTAATCTCAGCCATTATTTATCGCCTCCAATAATTCATCTACAATACCAGTTGCATCTTTTACTACTTCACTTACCCCTACATTAAGTGTTGGAATATCGTCAAATCGTTCGATACCTTTAATTCTAATATCACTGGCAATGATAACTGCATCGGCACGGGCGACATCTTCTGAAGTAATTTCATTTTCTATACCCGTTGCGCCCTGCGTTTCAACCTTTACTTCATAGCCCTTTTGCCTGACTGTTTTTTCAATATTTGCTGCTGCCATATACGTATGCGCGATCCCCACCGGACAGCTTGTCACTCCTAAAATAAACATTATAAATCCTCCTTCAACAGCGTATGAATATCTTCTATACATACTGCACTCATAAGACCTTCTCTAAAGTCATCGTCCATCAGTTTTACTGATAATTTTGCCAACAGCTTCAAATGAACATCGTCTGACATATCAGCTGCTGCCAGCATAATTACAAAGTTTACCGGCTGATCATCCAAAGAGCCCCATTTGATATTATTTTTTAGTTTTACTAAGGTAAAGGCACCTTCATTTACACACGTGCCTTTACAATGGGGAATCGCTATGCCCGCACCAATTCCCGTTACAAATTCATCTTCTCTTTTATACAGTCCTCTTACATATGCCTCATAATCATTGATTTTCCCAGCATCATACAACAGTCTGGCTACATTATGCAAAACTTCGTCTTTTGTATCTCCATCAAAATCAAATCGTACTAAACGTTCGTCGACCATTGCGTCTAAGTTCATCGGTATCCATCCCATTCTCATATAAAAATCTAAGGTTGCTATATTTTTTAGCTTTTATAAGTTGATCCACATTACCAGAGTCATTCATCCAGTCCATTATTTCTGTAAAAACCGCATGAAGATTTTCCTTTGTTCTATAATCTAATGCCAGCATCAAAACCACTTGAATTTTATTTTCACCCCAGGGAATAGGTTTTTTCAAGGTCATCAAGCCTATTCCTGAGGTTACTACATGTCCACCAAAAGCATGTGGTATAGCAAAATTACTTCCAACTGATGTATCAGAAAGACATTCTCTCTCTAAAACAGAGGCAATATAGCCTTCATCAACAAATTTTTCATTTACCATGCGCATTCCCAAAAGATTTATTACTTCTTCTTTGGTTTTACAGTCACATTGCAAAATAGTAATCCGGCTGTCTAAAAGTCTTGCTAAGCGAGAACCTAGTACACCATGTGATTCCCCACTTATTTTCTTTTGTTCAAGATAATTCCGGATTAACCGAATATCATACGTGTCCAGTACGGGTGAGACGCATAACGTATCAATACCTTCTATCGTCAATGGTGTTGTAGAAATAATCAGTTCCCCCCGATGTAATTCAATCATATTTATTTTATTATGAGGAACCACTTGTCGTATTACGATGTTAGGAAATAATCTTTCCATTTTAGCTTGCAAAAACTGTGATGCCCCAGTGCCAATGACACAAGTCAATATCACGGATTGTCTTTTACTTAACTGCCGCGTAATCATTCTTTCACAAATAGCTCCAATATAAAGTGCAACAAAGCTAATTTCATTCTCTCGTACATCAATATGAAAAGTTTCTTTAACTTTAGCAGTTATATATGCTGCAATTTCATATTCATAGACCATATTGCTTTTAATGGTCTCCAAAAAAGGATTATCCATATAAATATTGTTTTGCGATCGCCGAAGCATTCTTTGAAAATGTTGAACTAAAACATTGAGCAATTCTTCATCTTCGCGCAAGTCAATATGATATAGTTCCTCAGCTTCATTCAATATTTTTAATATTAAATTATAAAACTTGGGTATATCATTACAGGAATTTGCTTTATTTAACTCTTTGGTAATATCAAGCTGTTGTTTTGCACTATAAACATACTCCAGAATATAATTCAGATCATCATCCTCGAGGGAGATATGATAGGCTTTTTGAATTTCATCCCACAGTTGATGCCGCATATCCGATTCATACGTTTTATAGACTTGATCTTCTATTTGCTGCTTGGTTTCTTCAATTACAAAACATTTTTTAACCCGGTATATGGTAACTGCCATTTGCAAAAATATCTCATAATAAGAAATATCTGCAAACAACATATCTGTACGTATTTCAACTGCACAAAGAATTGCATGCAATGGATCTAAATCCATCTCTTCAAAAAATGGTGCTGCCCTTACTGAAATATCCTTTCCTAATGAACCCATAAATTTCCCAAGAGCAGCAACATATGCTTTACGTATGTTGCTTTCTGACCCTTGTGCTTTAATACCATACTTGGCCTTTCTAATTAAGATAATCTCATAGTCTCTTAAAAATTTTTCCAGTTCATTAAAATTGTTCATTACAGTGCTTTTACTAACATACATATCACATGAAACTTTTTCTATTGAAATAAATTCCATTTCCTGGAATAACCGGACTGCAATATAATAATTCCTGGCTTCTGGCGACATTACAGAAAAATCCGTTTTATCAAACAGAATTTTCTGTAAATATTTTTCACTATCCGATGTACAAGAAAGCCACAGACCAACACCAGCCTTTGTTTCAATTAAGCAATCCTTTCCTTTTAAATCTTCATTAATTTTTTTAATGTCTGCTTTAATTGTTCTTGTACTCACACCAAGTCTTATTGCCATTTCCAAGGTTGTCATAATGCAACCTTTTTTCAGAAGTAATTTTAATATTTTTTTTTCGCGCGAAACTAACATTTCAACCACTCCTCAATTCCATGGATTCATTATATCTTAGGCACCCTATTTTGCACAAACTATTAAATTTCACTTATCGTCTATAGATTTAGTGAAATTTATGAATTTTACGTTTATTGTTCACGGTATTATCTGGTTTGGCATAGTATATATCCTTTATTCATAACAATATTGTAGACAATCTTTACTTATTATTATTTTTAATTGTTTTATAGTGTTTTATTTCACCAATATAGTGAAATTTTCTTGCTGTAACTATGGTTTTATACTATCTATACTTTTGTATAGTAGCTTTATGATCTATAGAAGTTACCCATCCATCTTTTATTTTTACAATCTCATCTATTTATTAATTTACAGGAGGCCTATATTTATGATCAATTTTGAATTTCATTGTCCGACAAAAGTCATTTTTGGTAAAGGCACAGAAGCTGCTGCAGGTAGCGAAATCAAAAGGCTTGGTGGAACAAAAGTATTACTACATTTTGGTGGAACTCATATCCAAAAAAACGGGACACTTGATCGCATTCATAAAAGTCTTACAGAAAATGGAATTGACTATGTGGATTTCGGTGGTGTTGTACCAAATCCAAGAATGCAGCTCGTTAAAGAAGGTATTGCTCTTTGCAAAAAAGAAAAAATAGATTTTCTGCTCCCGATCGGCGGTGGCAGTGTTATTGATTCAGGAAAAGCAATTGGTTATGGCTTAGCAAATGATTTTGATATTACGGATTTATACCTTGGAAATGTCTCTACCGATAAAATTGCTCCGATTGGCTGTATTTCAACAATTGCCGCAACAGGATCTGAAACCAGTAATTCCTCTGTTATTACTATTGAAGATGGTGCATTAAAACGTTCTTATAATCATGACTGCTCCAGACCCTTATTTGCTATTATGAATCCGGAACTTACGTATAGTCTGCCGCTTTATCAAACAGCAAGCGGAGCTGCTGACATTATGATGCACACGATGGAACGCTATTTTACAAACACACCGGATGTTACTTTGATTGATAGCTTAGCTGAGGGCCTGTTAACTGCCGTTCGGGATGCTGCTATTACCGCCATTAAAGAACCAGCTTCCTATGCTGCACGATCCACACTTATGTGGGCTGGCAGTTTATCACACAATGGGCTGACCGGAACCGGGCGCATATCTGATTTTGCGTCTCATAAAATAGAACATGAACTAGGCGGTATGTTTGATGTCGCCCATGGAGCCGGTCTTTGTGCCATTTGGGGCAGCTGGGCCAGATATGTTTATAAGACAAATATTCCAAGATTTGCTCAATATGCGGCTAACGTGTTTCAGGCTCCAATAAATTTTCACAACTTAGAAGAAACAGCCTTAGCTGGAATTCAGCTTTGGGAATCCTGGTGTCAAAAAATCAATATGCCTGTCACCCTTGCCGAACTAGGTATTTCCCCTACACAAAAACAAATAGAAGAAATGGCCGAGAAATGTATTGCCGCCAGCAGTAATGGTTCTATAGGTTTTTTTCAGCCACTATATAAAAAAGACATTAGTACCATTTTAACTATGGCAAAATAAATAAGATTTCACTAAAGTCCTTCTACAAAAATAATCCTCAGACTAAATAGTCCAAGGATTATGTGTTAAAATTCCACAAATAAAAAGCAGCTTTTATCTGTGAAAATTCTATTATACGTAGGAATTGTTTTGATGTATACGTCGCTGACAGTCTAAAATTCGCTCACCACGATATAAAAACATATCGTGGTGAGCGAATTTAATTTTCAGCTTAAAATCAAGCTTCCTTGATTTCAATACGATGAATATCCCCAACAATAAACAGATAACTAAATGCTGCCAGGAAGCCATGTACAACCGTAAACACTAAGGCCCATTCAAAAGATCCTGTCGTTGCAACAATATAGCCAATAGCAATCGGCGTTACAATACTGGACAAATTTCCGCACATGTTGAAAAATCCACCGGCAATTCCTGCTGCCTGTTTAGGAAATACATCTGAGCCTACCGCCCAGCCAAGTGCGCCAAAGCCTTTGCCAAAAAACGATACCGCCATAAGCAGGATAACCATATAGATAGAATCTACATAGTTGCACCCCAGCATTGCCATACTGAGAATCATACCAGAAATAATAGGAATTTTGCGCGCCACCGACAAAGAAACATTTTTATGAATCAAAAAATCGGAGAAAACACCACCTAAGAGGCCTCCGCTAAAGCCAAAGATAGCTGGAACAGCCGCCGCAAAACCAGCATGAAGAATATCCAACCCACGAGCCTGAACTAAATAAACTGGAAACCAGCTGATAAAGAAAAACGTAATCGCATTAATGCAGTACTGTGCAATACACATACCAACATAAACACGGTTTGTAACCAATTGTTTAATAATACCAAATTTCGGACCATCTTGTTTAACACTTTTATCTTTTTTGCTCATATCCATACTGACAAGTCCG
>WSSedB1CaDRAFT_10000599_pt1 | contig 15092 bp, 12 predicted proteins | sample WetSurSB1Cattail_FD_9460 | JGI IMG/M metagenome (IMG submission 9460)
GCAACCAACACAAACTAGTTGTAACTATTCGGCAGTAGTCGGGTCGATCATCGTTTTTACTTCAGCCACGCTGTTGGCAGGAAACCCGCCCTGCTTGGCATGTTCGAGCACCATCTCCTTGTTGGGAGCGATGTAAACACAGTAGATCTTGTCATCGGTAACATAGCTCTGAACCCACTGAATCTGGGGACCGAGCCCCGCCAGGACACTGCACGACTTCTGCGAGATAGCCTGCAGTTCCTGGGGGGGGATATTGCCGGCTCCTGGGATTTCCCGTTCAATCACATATTTAGGCATGGAAATCTCCTCTTCATTGAGTAATCAGTGGTTACCAGTAGAACATCGTGCCGAAAGCAATCTGGTTTGTATGCTGGTGAGCACCGTCATGCCATCTGTCCTGGGCATAGGTATATTCCGCGATAAACTGGGTGAACGCGTTCATATTGTAGGTCAAGTCAAAAACCGCCGACTCATGTTTCTGGATCAATACATTAGTAGCTTCAGTCGCGCCTTTTTCCTGACGGGTCTGACCGTAGTTAGCACCGACCATCCAAGAGGAATTTATCTTATAGGTAGCCTGGGTCAGGAAGCCCCAGTACAAGCGAGCGTGCCCATTGATATCAGTTGCATTGGCATCAAATGTACCGCCATCTTGTGCGCTGACCATGCCGAGGCCTTTTCCACCATAGCCGGAGGCCAGTAAGTTGAGGCCCTTGACACCAACGCTGAAGCCATAAGCACCGCCGATTGTTTCATCATCTTTACCGGCACGAACTGTACCGACAGCATTATTGCGAGGTGCGGTCTGATAGATGCCTGATAGCCAGGCTTGGGTAGAAATGCCGCCGCCAAAGGTTTTAGCGTAGGAAAGTTCACCCTCGACGCGGGGGGAGTTGGTTTTTGCAGTCTCAGCAGCGATCTTGTAGGGTTCTGCCACCTCAATGGCAAACTTCAAACCGCCGAAATCCGGTGTGGTGTAACGGATCTGTGGTCCGAAGCCGGCATACAGATAGCCGGAGCCGATATGTCCGAGGGTAACGGTATTGTTACGACCACTTGCGGTACCGGCAGTCAGAAGCGTCATGTCGGTCAGGATGTTCTTGCCTTGGTACAGGTTCAGGGCACGACCGGCCAGGATCTCGCCATATTTACCCTTGGCGGTGTAGAAAATTTCACGGAAGTCGATATTGGGACCTACTGAAAAACGATTAGAGTTAGTAAGGCCCATCTCGTCATCATTTCTATTCTGAATACTGGGATAGATACCGATCCGTACGGTGGAGTCCACGCCATTGGTGGTGGGAGCCTTGATGTTGAAGGCCACAACCGACGGCAGCAGGCCGACACCCACGCCAAAGCGCTGGTTGTAAGAGTCCGTGTTAGCATTATCGAGCAGGCCACCTGCATGCCCTGCAGGTGCAGGGTTTGTCATGGTGTAGGTGGCAAATACATCCACAATACCATCCGTGGTGAGCTGCCAGCCGTTTTCACCGCCAACGGTAAACGCCGCGCTACAGGGTTTGGTTGCTACAAGTGAAGCTGCCACACATAATCCAAGTGTAATCGCTACAGATTTTTTCATACGTTTCCTCCCTCTCCTTCAATTGATTAGATGCGTAATACCGATATTTCTACCAATTGCGAAACGTCGTGAATCAACATCAACAACAGTGTGTGCCACTCAATGCTTGATTCTTCATCACTCCTTTCCTCTCCCCTTTACGCTGCCCTGTTGGAACCATTTCCAAGGGCATGGTAAACATCGGGAAGAAATCTGATAAAATCTCAGTTGGGAATCAACTGCTTCGGATATATGTACTGGGATGACAACCTCTCTGACACCTGTTCACCCCTTCCGAAAGACATGCACTGCTGTCGCCTTGAACGATGCAAACACCTGGCTACCTGTTTGTAGTGTGAGACGTTCAAGGGACTGATTGGTAATGGATGCAACCAATTTGAATCCACAGTCCAGATACACCTTGGTAAACAGCCCCATCTGAATAATTTTACTCACCGTACAGCAAAGAACGTTGCGCATACTTGAATCAGGCTCAGGATTAACCAGCGAAATGACTACCTGTTCTGGGTGAATACAGATCACAGCCGTTTCCTGGAGAGTTGCACTTCCCATAACTTTCATGGTTTGTCCACCCACGTCCATGGAAAACAGCCCCTGATCAGCTGCGAAAACAATTCCTGTAAAAATGTTTTCCATACCGACAAAGGTTGCAACAAACTCATTTGCCGGTTGGTCCATAATCTCCGTTGGCGAACCGCTCTGGATGATGTTTCCCTGCAGCATGACCACAATCCGATCTGCAAGCCGAAGAGCTTCTGTCTGTTCGTGCGTCGTCATTATGGCAGATATGCCTGTTTCACGCAGAATATGCTCAAGGTCGTCACCCAGCGCCTGACGGCTTGGTGGATCTAGAGCACCAAAAGGCTCGTCAAGCAGAATTACCTCCGGATTTGTGGCAAAGGCACGGGCCAGACTGGTGCGCTGGGACTCGCCTCCTGATATTTTGCGAGCCGAGCGTTCCGCAAGATGCGCAATACGGAAGCGTTCCAGGCAGGCTGTAACCCGCTCGCGAATCTGTTGTTTTGGCAAGTGTCTCATTTTCAAGCCTGCGGCAACGTTTTCAAAAACAGTTGTATCAAAGAGCAATGGTTCCTGAAAAACCATGGACAGCTTTCTGCGATATGCGGTCGAAGCGTATCCAGGTACGACTTTGTGCTGTTTAAAAAGTATCTCTCCGCTTGCCAGCGGAAGCAAACCAGCCAATGTGAGGAGAAGACTCGATTTCCCCGTCCCGTTTGGTCCAATTAAAGCAACGGTTTCATTGCTCTTCAGACTAAACGATGGAATCCTAAGCACCTGCGACCCACCGCGAACCACCGTGAGATCGCGGACTTCCAACAACGCATCACTACTACTCATCGTGGACGCTGTCTCTGTTGAGCAACGGTAAGCACATAGTTAATGCCAAAACAGAGGCCAAGCAAAATGATGCTGAGCGCAATTGCTGCGTCAAAGTTTCCGCGACTGGTCTCCATAACCGTGGCTGTCGTCAACACGCGGGTATACCCTTTGATGTTGCCACCTACCATGATTGATGCGCCCACCTCGGAAATCACTCCACCAAAGCCGGCCATAACGCCGGCCAGAAGCGGTAATTTTGCTTCCTTAACCAAAAGCCACGCCATCTGGATCTGTGAGGCACCCAGTGCAAGAATCTGCAACCGGAGGTTGGCGGGCAGATTCTGGATGGAAGCAATGGAGATGCCCATCACAATTGGAGTAGCAATAATTGTTTGAGCTATGATGATTGCTGCGGGTGTATAAAGCAGCTCAAGATAACCGAGAGGGCCGTTTCGCCAAATCAGGATTGTTACAAATAGGCCAACCACCACTGGCGGCAGCCCCATCCCGGTGTTAACTACACTGACCAGCACACGTTTGCCGGGAAAACTGGTCAATGCCACTAATGTTCCGCCACCAAGACCGAGCACGAGACTAAACAACGTCGCCAATCCCGAAACCTTCAAGGAAAGCAGAGTTACCGCCAGCACCTCGGAGTCGAGACTGATAAGTAGTTGCCAAGCCTTAATGACACCTTCTACAAAAAGATCCATTACAGAACAAATACCTCCAGCACATGCCCGAAAATCTTAATCCGGCGTCGTCTCAAAAGAAATCTGCTCGAACGTCATCTCCCGCAGGTCAATACAGAGCAATTTCTGACGCAAAAGCGTTCCTTCTCCAAGAAGAACCTTACAGGCTTCCGCCACCTGAAGACTTGCCACTAATGCCGGTGTAAAGGATGGATTACCAATCTGCAATTCGACCCCCTGCTGTTCTCCACGCTGACCGCCCAGAAAAGGAGTTATATCATCACCGGGGAGTTGTGTGGCAACATGACCGTACCAACCGCCAATAGCGCCATGTACCAAAGGAATCTGAAGTTCACGACAAGAAGCCGCTAGAATCCGTCTGGTAGTGAATGAGTCAAGCCCATCCAGCACAATGTCGGCGCCATTGAGAAGATCCCTGGCATTTTCAATGGAAAATTCAATTTGGAGGGCGGTTATGTTAACGGCAGGATTAATTTCGCGTACCCGCGAAGCAGCTGCGGCCACCTTGGATGAGCCAAGCAGATGGGGTGAAGAGTACAGTTGACGATTCAAATTATGTTCTTCAAAAGTATCGGGATCGAGCATCACAATATTGCCAATCCCGAGTCGTGCTATTTCTTCTATCAGATAACCACCTAGCCCCCCGCAACCTACAACAGCAACCGTGCTTCGGAAGAGCCTCAACTGCTTTGAGGTGGATATGGTCTGCCGATTTCTCTGGTAACGTGCCGGAAGTAGACCGTGTTCAAGAATGGCTTCCTCTACCTGAGAGATGCTCAAGCGATAATCCTGCGCTGCGGCAAGTTGAACGTACCACGAGATCAGGTCCTCGCGAGCATGTGAGAGAAGGTAGGAGGTTAGATCCAAATTACCCTCCTCCAACCAGAGGGAAGATACCAAGATTGTCTCCATCGGTTAGTTGTTTATCAAGTTCAGCATGTTTTGAATTGAGCATAATGATGCCAATTTCCGGCTCAGGAATCTCGAGTTCCCTGATAATATCAACAATACGCGTCTCTACTGGATAATTACGGACTTCGGAAACAAAGCGTCCAACTCGAAATGTTGCAAAAAGTTTTACATTGACGCGAATTACGTCGCCTGACGACATTAGACTTTCCCCTTACTTCTTACAGCTATTAGGCTGTTGATAGTGCGGACACTACAATTGCTGATATCCGCACTATCAACGATTGAAAACTACGTTAAAAAGCAGAGTTTAGAAGTTCCAGAACTCGTCAATTTCTTCACCGGTAAAATCCCACACCACGTTGTGGGGCGGAACCGGATCGGTGCTGAAAAAATCCGGAAGACGGTCATGAGCGTTGTTAAAACCTGCTTCGATATTGAACTGATGCTCGGTCTTCAAAATATATTTGCCGAGATTGACCACGTCATCGCCAGTCAAGGAGATGCCGAAACGAGCATTAATCATGTCGATAAGAGCAGGCAGACACTCGGGAATATCCAGCGCCGGGAAGGCGATGAAAATACACATACCCGTCGAATCAACAGCAGCGGTGGCAATCTGTAGGTTACGGGAAAGCTCAACCTGGCCCTCTTTCTTGAGTGGATCGACATAGCCGCCAACATTCAGGATGTTGGTGGCGATCGTATAGCCGGCGGTGTGATCGGCTCCCATAGTTGTGGTTGCATAGGTGATGCCGATTCCTTTAACCGTGCGTGGATCATAGGCAGGAATAGCCTGATTCTTGACAACCGGCACGCGGGAAACACCGTAGGCTTTGCCAACGGAAGCGGCGCCGCCGCCGAGGATGCGGCCGAGCGGCGTACCTTTGCCAATTTCCTCCCTGAGGAGACGTAACACACCTTTGCTGTCGCCAAAGGGGATAATGCCCGCTTCCATGGCAACACCGAACATAACCACGGTTTCAATGGAGTCAATACCGATGTCGTCCATAATACTGTCAGCCGCTGCGATGTCATCAAGGTCGTCGATGCAGCAGTCGGCACCCATGCCCCAGATAGTTTCGTATTCAAAACCAGAAGTTACGTATTTGCCATCCTTGTCGTTATAGACCTGTGAACACTGGATTATGCAGCCTGCATGACAACCATGCTTTGGCTTGCCACCACGTGCGACAATGGTATCATGCATTGTTTCACCTGAGATCTTGTCATGCGCTTCAAATTGACCGTAGGTGAAGTTGCGGGTCGGAAGACCGCCTGCCTCGTTAAGTATGTTTACTAGAACATTAGTACCATAAGCAGGAAGAGCCTGGCCGCTGACCGGGTGATCAAGCAGCGCTTTGGCAAACACACGGGCGGCAGCCTTGAACTTGTCAGGCTCGGCAATCTTGACGCCTGGTGCACCCTCGCCATTGATGGAGATGAATTTAATCTTTTTGGAACCCATGACCGCACCAAGACCGCCGCGTCCGTGGCTGCGAATCTTGCTGTCAGGGTCCTTGACCGATATGTTGGCCGCAGTCATTTTCAATTCACCGGCAATGCCAATGGTGAGAATACCGGTTTTCTTCCCTAAACGAGCCTCAAGCGCCTCGATTACGGCAAAGTTGTTCTTGCCGATCAGTTCGGTTTCTTCATTGATTTTGAGGCCTTCTTTGTCAATGTGCAGGCTGTACCACTTGTCTTCTTTGGGAACCCCTTCGATAATCAACGCCTTGATGCCAAGTCTTGCCAGCAGTTGGGCTGCGGTACCACCAGCATTGCTTTCCTTGATTGTTCCGGTGAGAGGGCTCTTGGCGCCGGCGGATAGTCGTCCGGAGTTGGCAGCGGGGGTTCCAGCTAGAAGGCCAGGGGCAAAAACAAGTTTGTTGTGTTGTCCGAGTGGGTGACAGGTGGGGGGAACTTCAGCAGCTACGATGGTTGAGGTCAGACCTCGACCACCGTGGCCAGCCCAAGCGGCTGGAACTTCTTCGATCTTTGTGCTCAGGTCTGTCATGTTTACGCGGAAAATTTTGTCCATGGTTATCTTCTCCCTTAATAGCTTTTTGTCCTCCTTAACGAGGGTAAACTCCTTTCCAAAAGGGAGGCTCCGCTGTTTCCAACGAAACCCGTTGGCCGTGCACCATGAGGTTTGCCCTTTTAGGCTGCAAGGCTCGGAGATAACAATGGCATTAAAATCTTATCAATGGCGTTTTTTATGCGTTTATTCATTTTTTTATAGTGATGGGCAGTGTACAACGCCACTGCCCATCACTATACTAACTTCCCCCTTACCAGAGGAACACTATCTTTAATTACAGAGCTGTTTTGAAGATTGCGATAACTTCATCCAACGTAGCTTTACGCGGATTGGTCAGCTGGCAAGCGTCTTTCTTGGCATTTTCAGACATGACCTTCAGATCGGCTTCTTTTACGCCCAGCTCGGTGAGGTTGGCGGGGATACCGATGGAGGAGGACAGAGCCTTGATTCTGTCGATTGCTTTCTGGCCGGCTTCGACGGTGGAGAGGCCACAGATGTTTTCGCCAAGAGCAACGGCAACATCAGCAAAACGCTGCGGGCAAGCAATCAGGTTGAACTGACTGACGGCCGGCAGGAGGATAGCGTTGCAAACGCCATGAGGGAGGTTGTAGAAACCACCCAACTGGTGAGCCATGGAGTGAACATAACCGAGGCTGGCATTGTTGAATGCCATACCGGCAAGATATTCTGCATAAGCCATAGCATCGCGGGCAACAAGATCATCGCCATTGGCAACTGCCGGGGTCAGATATTTAGCGATCAGTTCGATGGCCTTGATAGCGCAAGCATCGGTGATCGGATTAGCGATGATGGAAACATAAGCCTCAACAGCGTGTGTCAGAGCGTCCATACCGGTAGCGGCGGTCAGCTTAGGAGGCATACCAACCATCAGCAGCGGATCATCGATAGCGATGCTTGGAGTTACACGCCAGTCAACGATAGCCATTTTGACATGGGTATCGGTGTTGGTGATGATACAGAACCGAGTCATTTCGGAAGCGGTACCAGCCGTGGTGTTAATAGCAAGGAACGGAGGCATGGGCTTGGAAGACTTGTTGACACCTTCATAGTCACGGATGTGGCCGCCACCAGCGATAACAAGGCCAATACCTTTACCGCAGTCATGGGAGCTGCCGCCACCAAGGCTGATGATACCGTCACACTTGTTGTCCTGATACACTTTTACGCCGTTATGCACGTTTTTATCGGTAGGATTGGGCTCAGCACCGTCATAAATAACAGCCTTGAGACCGGCAGCGGTTACATAACCTTTGATCGTATCGGCCACGCCCAATTTTGCCAGACCGGCATCGGTCACGATCAGCAGGTTCGTTGCGCCAAGTGCTTTTGCCTGCTCGCCAGTTTCCTTTGATGCGCCAAGACCCAACAACGTTACGCTAGGGATGTAAAAGCCAAAAGTCTGATCTGCTAATGCCATGTGTACTTCCTCCTTGTTTGGTTGTACAGAGCGTTACCACCCTGTATTTAGGTTGCCAGCTAACCCGGCAATCTCATTTCTGTAAAATAAATTACTGTTCCTGCAGACAATCCTCCTTTCCAGTAGGATTTATAACTAAGTTCTGTTCTGCTTTTAACATATTTCAAAAAATTTGCAATATATATTTTTTATTTATTTCAGACACTCCCAGCCATTTTTTCGCACCTAAAAATCAGACGAATCACTTTGTGCTATTAGTACATTTACAACACAAACAAAGCTCCAATTGTCAATCTAAAATCCCACGTAACAGACTTAAAATACTGGGGATTTAGAAGCACCTTCAGCCTAAAAACATCATGTGACAATTCAAATAAACAGACAGCAAAAAAAACATTTTGAAATATCAACCCATGCGTCACACGCACAAATTACATCAATTCAGAGCAACGACGAATCCTTGCGTACAAACGCATTTTCAAACTTCAGCTTTCTCCGATAAACCAGCCTCGAACCATTTTACAAAAATAGTGTTTTTTTTTGTACCTGCAAAGATTTGACCGAGAAAAAATGTTTTTTCTCTTCATCAACATAAATGCCCGTTAAGGAAAGATTTTTGGCTACATTATTTATTATTGTTTTTNCCGCGCCCACCCTTGCGTGTTCCATTACAANACACATTCCGCTTCATTCTGAACAGCTGGCCCTTTATTGAACAGTCATGTCTATTATGGAATTCAGCCGCAACACCCTGTTCCAAAACAAGCTATAATATATGTTGCAGAGATTATGCGCCCAGCGGAAGACTTTCGTGACAGTAGCTATGTTAATGGAGTGGACAGTTATCGCATTAACCTGCCTTGTGAACACTGAAAAGACACAAAAAAACATTTTGTATATTGCATCAAGCTGTGTAATTTATAATATCTTGAAGGCAATACACCCAATCTGGAGGAGCAATGTCAGTTCNAGTAAGCGTAGAACTATTCATAATTGGCAATGAAATTCTCATCGGNGATATTCAGGACACCAACACCCATTGGCTTTGCAAGCAGATAAATAGCCTGGGTGGGCAAGTTGTTCGTATTACCATGCTGCGTGACATCGGTGAAATTATCGCCACCGAGATACATGCCGCCCTGTTTCGGGGCACGAAAATCATCATTACCTCCGGCGGCCTTGGTCCAACCGCCGATGACCTGACGCTTGCCGCCATTGCAAAAGGCACCGGTCTTGAGGTACGACTCCATGAACAAGCTCGGCAAATGGTTAAGGATCGTTATGATGAACTGGCGACACAGGGAGTACTTGCACAGGGAGGACTAAATCCGCCTCGAGAAAAAATGGCGTGGCTCCCCGAGGGCGCATCACCTCTGCACAACCCGGTCGGTACTGCTCCGGGTGTTTTACTGCAAACCGGTACGACCTCTATTATCAGCCTGCCCGGCGTTCCCTCTGAACTGAAGGGAATTTTCTCCACCTCCCTTCAGCAGTTTCTTCGGGAAACCTTTCGCGGCGGCCTTTCAGTTGCCCATACCATAACCGTAGCGTGCAACGATGAGTCAGTGATGGAGCCGGTACTTAGCCGGGTTACGACAGACCATCCCAACATCTACATAAAATCCCTGGCTACGACACTTGGTGAATCACCGGAAATCGACATCACTCTAACTGCGGTGGGAAATAAAGAGGAACTGCTAAACGCTATGCTCCGAGCTGCGCTGCATGATCTGCAGCACGGCCTGACAGCACTCGGGATTGAACACGTAAACAAACAAGACATCCTGGTATAATGGCGCCTATTGCCCCAAAAGTACTTCGCCTGTATCGGTGAACAGACGCACCGGTAACTCAAACATCCTTCTGAAAACGTTCAAGGTTCCCTTGGTCATGGATTTGACCGGAATGGCACTCACCTTGGGATCGGACCATTTCCCCTTGGCATCAAAATAGGCCGTTAAAACCGCTTTGCCTTTACCCGTCAGCAACCAACCCACCACAGGAATGCGATTGACGATCTTGTCAACGGTCTGAAGCGGTTGCACACCGATGGTGAAATTGAGTTCTTCCTTGATAATATCCGTGCTGCCAACCACCGAAATATTGATGGCATCACCGTTGATGAACATATCGCGGGTAGCAACAATGCCATCACGGATCGAGAAGCTGGCCTTGATTTCATTGTAGGGCATACCATCGTGAACCATATCAGGCAGCTGGAATTTCAGTAGCTGGGAAAAATTAAGAATAGAGAACATTTTAGAGAGCACGTTGAATTTTCGAAGAGTGCCCTTTTCGAGGCGCAGCCTCAGGTTGCCCAAAGCGCTCTTTTTTATATCCGTCAAGTTTGAACCGCGAGCAGTGATATTTCCCTGCAAATTCAATAAGCCGGTAACCTCACGAGAGACATCCAGGGCCCGAAAGAAACGTTCAGCACTAACTCGTTCCAGGTTCAGGTTCAGATCATAGCGGTTGATCGGACCGCTGTCCGGCGCAATTCTCCCCTTTGCCGTCAGCTTGCCGCCATAAAGGGTCGTATCAAGTCCTTGTATATAAAACACACCGCTATCACGGGAAAGCGCAAGGTTCATTCGGTTGAACTGTACTTTTTCATATTTTGCTGAATCCGCGGCCAGTTTGAGTTTGAGATCCATTCCTGACCCACCATTTCCTTCCGACCCCGCCTTCGCCAGCACGAGAAGCTCATTGAAATCAAGATAGGACGATGTGACTGAAAGATTTGCCGTCGGGGAACTACCGGCGGTATAGCTGCCACTGATGTTGAAGCTGGAGGAGTTGAGTTGGCCTGAGAAATTGCGGATCATATAGGTTTCATCCCGCTTGATAAGCGAGATGAACATCCTGCGAATGCTTGCGTTCGGCCTGGAGGGCATAGACAACACATCACGCAGAAAAAACTCTGGCGACGACATAGTAATTTCGGCATCTGGATTCCTGAAATTCTTGATCCTGCCCTTGGCACTGACAAGCGAACTTCCATAATATACCGCAATATTGGACGTTTCCAGGCTGCTGCCTTTGAAGGTAACCACACCATTGACATTGCTGACCGGCCTGAGGTTTTCGCTGGGTTGGAACGCAAAGGAATTCAGTGAAATTGTGCCGCTATAGTCCATGGCGGTGAAGTCGACCGGATTGCCGCTGCCTTTGATGTGGGCCTGCATCCTGCCCCGCGGGTGATAGGACTGCCACAAAGAAAGAATGGGAAGCGCTTCGTTCAAAAAAAACTGGTTGGTCTGTAGCTCGAAACCGAGATGGGGATGTTCACCGTAGGTGAGTTGGGCACCGGCCGAGAGACTGAGCGGCGGCAGGGTGTAGGTCAGACTGTTCAGCTTTGTGACGCTTGGCAAAAGTGTGGCGCTAAAAGTCAGTCCGTTGCGGGTGCCGACCGGCTTGCGGACAACTCCGGGAAAGGAATAGGCCGCCAGCTTCAGGTCCCAGTCACCCGAAAGATTGTAAGAGGAGGTCAGGCCACTTCCCTTCAATACAAGTCGTGAAGCGCCGGAATAGTCCAGCTTATTGGCGCCAGCCAGCCTAGCCAGCCAGACAACCTCGGCCGTGTGGGGATTCATCTCCATCTGAAAGGGATACTGACAAGGCGTTGCCAGCGGATAGTCGGTAATTCTCCCCTCCAGCTTGAAAGGGGAATTTCCAAAAGTAGCGGTTGCCTTGCTGATGATGAAATCCTTGCCGAGCAGGTCCAGCCCGGCCTTAATATTGGTAAATGCCGGAACATTTGGACCGTAACTGACTATCCCCTTTTCCACGCTTCCCTTGATGCGCAGAACATTATAATTGGTTCCCTTTTCCATATGGGAGATCTGGCTGATCCTGCCGTCCAGCAGACCGGTGTCGAGTCTGACCAAACCACCGGTGATATGCTCTTCGATATACTGGGAAGCATCTTTGGCAATGATGCCGTAGGGAATCCACTGGCGGACTTTCTCAAGCATGAACGGCTCCGAAGACACCTTGGCCGTGATACGCAGATCCGGAGTATTGATATCCTGGAGCTGGCAACTCCCCCTGACCTTGAATCCATCGGCGGAAAACCGGAGAACCGGCATTTCAATGCTGTTTCTGGCCAGCTTGAATTCATACTCAAGCTGTGCCATACGTGGATTAACCGGGTGATGAAAGATCGACGGCCAGTTCACGGCTACATTAGACAGGCGGAGGTTGCCCTTGGCGTTGAACTCCCGAACCTTGCCCTTGAAACTGGTGACGAGATCGACGCGCCCCCCCGTAGGTCCGAACGGTATAAACCGGCCATAATAAGGCCAAAAACGCCTCGGATCGAATTGTTTGATATCGCCATCCATGTCCAGATCAGTCTCGATAAACGGCTTGCCCGCCGTGGGGAGCTTGACCGTTCCCGACAGGGATACCCGGCTGGAAGCACCGGAAAGCGTTGGCAGTTCGCAGGCCAGCTTCACGGTTCCCTTGTGTCCGCGGGAGATGCCGTTAAGAACCAGGGTGTTGATCCGCACCTCCGCCAGGAAGTCTTGTTTCGAGACATTCCTGTCGCGCCAATGCAGAATCCCTTTTTTAATCTGAGCCTTTCTGAGTTTTAGTTGATATCCTACTGTGCGCGGCACAAGCAGGTCATCAATGTTCAGCCTCCCATCACTGTCCCGCTCCAGACGCATGTCAACCCCCTCAAGGTCAACATCCCGTAGGACGACTCTCTTTTCCAGCAGCGGGAACAATGCCAAGTGTATTCTGATGCGCTTGGCTGTGAGAAAAACAGCCTTGCCGTCCGGCTCACTGATCGAAATATTATCGAAAGTAAAGGTTGGGCCGATATGCATGGAAAACTCGCCGTGGCTAAAGTTGACCTTGCGGTTGAGAACTTGTTGCAGGGTGGCGATGATGTCATCGCGGTAGGCGTTGATATCGATCAGTTTGGGCAGAAAAAGCGCCAGGCCGATCAGGCCGGATACCAGAAAGAGAAGCACGAGGGCCGATATTCTAATGTAGGTACGTTTCAGCATGGATACATTATTCCTTTATCGCCACGACACGCACCTTTAGAATAGCGGTCTTGGTGACATCTTCGCAGATGAAACGATACCCCTGCCACTCAACGGCCTCACCGCAAAGTGGAAAACGGCCCAAGGCGTCAAGGATCATGCCGGCCACGGTATCATAGGGAACAGCTTCTTCGGGTTTTATATCAATGTATTCCACCAGACCGAACACCGACAGGAATCCATCCACCAGCAGCGAACCGTCAGGCAGACGTTGAACACCGGCGGTTTCCGCAATATCATGTTCGTCACGAATTTCGCCCAGCAACTCCTCAATCAGATCCTCGGAAGTAACCAGTCCGTTCAAGCCTCCATATTCGTCCACCACCAGCGCCATCTGATTCTGACTGCGCTGCATCTCTTTGAGGAGGCTGCTAACCTTCTTGCTTTCGGGAACAAAAACCGGCGGTTGCATGATAGCCTGCAGATCGAACGGCTCGCCTGCCACCATCCGCCCCAACAGGTCCTTGCCATGCACCACACCAATAACATCCTCAATGGTTCCTCGATAAACCGGATAGCGCGAATACATGTTTTCCAGCACAACCCGGACAACCTCATCGCGCGAGTCAGTCAGTTCAAGCCCGACAATGCGGGTACGCGGCACCATTACCTCGCGGACACAGGTGTGTGTAAAATCGAACACATTGCGAATGTATTCGGTCTCAGTTTCGCTAAAAACACCACTTTCGTGTCCTTCGTCAACAATATGCTGCACCTCTTCGCGAGTGACAAATCCCTCGCGATCGCCGCTAACGCCTAAAAGCTTCATCACCGCCTTGCTGGATATGGTTAACACCCCAACAACCACTGATCCGAGCCGGGACAGCATATCGATGGGGCGTGCAATCAAGAGGGAGATGCGGTCAGCATACTGCAGGCCGATTGTTTTGGGAACCAACTCGCCCAGGATAAGCAACAGATAGGAAATGATCACCACCATACTGGTGACAGCCACCGGTTCAGCGGTATGACGCAAAAAATCTACATCCAAGCCTTGTAACCAGGGACGCAGGTAATCCACCGCAATAAGACCGCCAATGGTGGACGCCGTGGCTCCGGTCACGGTCACTCCGATCTGCACAAGTGCCAGCAATCGATGAGGGTCCTTCTGGAGCGTTTCAATTATTTTCGCCCGCTCGTCCCCCTCGGCCACCAAGCGGGCCACACGACTCTTGCGCACCGAAACGATGGCAAATTCGGAACAGGCAAAAAAACCGTTCAACACCACCATCAGGCAAATAACCAGCACTTCAAGTATAATGTTATCCACGGAATCATCCCCCAATTGCTACATTTTCACCTTTGCCTTAAAAATTGTCAACCGTGCGACCAGGTACCCCCCCAGAATTCCATGTTGTTACCATACAACGAATAGAGCATCCGGTAACTCCGGCGTACCTTGCGTACCATTGCTCCCATACGCAAAAAGCCTGTCAGATCAGTCTGACAGGCTTTAGCAGTAACATCGGAAGCATAGTTCCTTTACCGTGGGAATCAGGAGGCAGAAACAATCACCTTGAGAGTCGCCGTCACTTCCGGGTGGAGCCTGACAGGAATACTGTACTCACCCAACTGTTTGATCGGCTCAGACAGAACAATTTTTTTGCGATCTATTTCGACACCATTTTCTTTCAGTAAAGCAGCTATCTCCATATTGGTTACGGCCCCAAACAACTTACCCTCAACACCGGCCTGATGGACCAGTTCAACGGTCAGTCCCTCAAGTTTTGCAAGCAGCAACTTGGCTGCTTCGGCAACCTTGTCTTTTTTGTAAGCCATTTGGCGTTTTACGTGTTCAAGCGCCTTGGCGTTCTTCTCGGTGGCCTCTACGGCATACCCCTTGGGTAGAAGATAGTTGCGGGCATAACCGGGCGCAACCTTGACGATGTCACCAATGTGGCCGAGGGTGTCGATGTTTTCCTTGAGAATAACTTTCATGAATTCTCTCCTTTCAAGCCTGATTTACAGGTTTTCCTGTTTTCTGGGGGTGCGAAAATCACCCCACAGGTCAAAT
>WSSedB1CaDRAFT_10000600_pt1 | contig 15088 bp, 12 predicted proteins | sample WetSurSB1Cattail_FD_9460 | JGI IMG/M metagenome (IMG submission 9460)
ACGGCTCCGGCCACTTCGATATCCAGCGCCACTTCACCATCAGCACTGTCGGGGGTGGAAGGTGCGTTATGACCTCCTGCTACCGACCGCGCAATAATGACGGGCAGGGCCATGCCGAGTTTACTGAAATACTGTTGCATATCCGCATTCCGGAATCCGCCGCCCAGTTCGATCAGTGCAATACATTCACCGGCTCCATTCACATCACGGGGATATTTATACGCTTTGGCCACTGCATCCGGATAATATGAAACTGAAGCGACCCGGGGATTGACGATGCCACCTTCTCTTTTTAATAGGTGAAACATGGGCCGGGCCTGGGCACGGTTATCCAGTCCGAAAACCCCGGTAATAACATCGCGCAGAATCTCAGGGATATGAACGGCGCCGCTGCGGCCCCGGTAGATCATACCGGAATCGGAAATAAAATTGGCGAGATACACCTGGAATGCCTCGCTGAACTTTTGTACGGAGCCCTTCAATATGACGCAGCGCCTGGGAACAGAGGTTTCAAGAACCGTCAGATCATGCTGGCGGGCATATTCAACAACCAGGCTGATATCATCGGGAGTTGCACCGAAGCGGCGGTTAAAATCCTCCCGGCTTACAGGTTTATTCTTTCCAATGGCAATTCCCCGGACAAAATTCCGGATCGGCGTTTTTCTCCTGATACGGATCATCACTTCGATCACTTCATTGAAGGAAGTATTTCCCAGGTTTTTTCCGACAGGAATATTCCTGAAACTTCCCGGAAGCTCGATACGTGAATCAAATTTTTCTGATGGTTTGAAGTGCGTTTTTTTTGCTGCAGACATAACAGATTTTTTTGAAGATATTTGCAGAATGAATCAAACCTTACGTGTTGCGATACTGGATCTTTATGAAGGGCGCCCGAACGAAGGTATGCGTTGCATTCAACAAATCCTCCGGGAATACAGCCTGGTTAAGGGTTTACATGTAGTGTCCCGTATATACGACGTCCGGTTAAAAGAAGAACTTCCGGATCTCTCCTACGATATTTATTTGTCAAGCGGCGGACCGGGCAGTCCCCTGGAAACCGAGGGCGTTTCCTGGGATAATAAATACATGGACTGGCTGCATGGCCTGGTAAAACATAATAAAGTGGCACCGGAAGCCGATAAAAAGCATGTGCTTTTCATTTGTCATTCATTCCAACTCGCATGCCGGTTTTTTAAAACAGGGAAAGTCACAAAAAGAAAATCCACCGCATTTGGTGTTTTCCCGGTCCATATGAGACCCGAAGGTAAGAAAGAACCTGTTTTTCATGGATTGAAAGATCCGTTTTATGCAGTGGACAGCCGGGATTACCAGGTAATCGAAGAAGATAAAGCAGATTTTAAAATGAAGGGGGCCCAGGTACTGGCTATCGAAAAGGAAAGACCGCATGTTCCCCTGCAGCGGGCCATTATGGCCATCCGTTTCAATGAATACATGCTGGGTACCCAGTTCCATCCGGAGGCTGATGCGACGGGTATGAGTATGTACCTGCAAAGAGCTGATAAAAAGAAAACGGTGATAGAAGGATACGGGGAAGAAAAATGGAAAAGTATGATCCAGCATTTAAACGATCCGGATAAAATCAGGAGAACCTATTCACTGGTGATCCCGAATTTTTTAAATATCGCACGTGGGAAAGTATGATTACAGGGGGTCCGCCAGCCGGTGGATGTAAATAAAGTGAGGAAAAATATTTTCTGAACGAAAAACTTCAATCTTTAACAGCCATGTAAGGCGTTAAACGTAAAACATGATTCCACATCTTCGTGAAAGATTTAATGATTCGTTTACGGAGGAAAAATACCAGTCCTTCCTGGAGGACCTCCATGCCCGGCATCCCGGCAGTATTGAGTTCCGCGTGGCAGAAACACCGGTATTCGTGCCTGATGATTTCCGGGATAAAATGATCAGTGCCTGCGAATCGATTGTGGATATCTTTACTGCACCCGGTTTTATAAAAGCAACAAATCATGCAATTCCGCCGGACGACTGTGTTCCGGGGAAAGAAAGGCATGCCCATTTTATTGCTTTTGATTTCGGTGTCTGCATCGATGAAAAAAAGGAACTCGAACCGCAACTGATCGAAATGCAGGGATTTCCGACGCTTTATGCCTTCCAGGTTTTTTATCCTGAAATGGTTCAGAAACATTTCCCGGTTACGGCGGCATTCACCCAATATCTCGGCGGGTATGACCGGGCTTCCTACCTGGAAGCATTAAAAAAAATCCTGCTCGGCGGGGGGGAACCTGAAAACACCATTTTGCTGGAAATCAAACCACACGAGCAAAAAACAAGGATCGATTTTTACTGCACACAGGATTATTTTGGCATCCGGCCCGTGTGTATAACCGAATTGATGGAAGAAGGGAACCGGTTATTCTATTATCACGGGGAGAAAAAAAAGAAAATACAGGTTAAACGAATTTATAACCGGATCATTTTCGACGACCTGCACGCACAACAAGGCAGCCTGGGCAAACATATTGATTTAAAGAAGGAATGGGACGTGGAGTGGATCCCGCATCCCAACTGGTTCTACCGGATTTCAAAACATACACTTCCGTTTATAAGACATCCCTATGTGCCGGAAACATTTTTTCTCGACCAGGTGAAAACGATTCCGCCCGATCTCGAAAATTATGTATTGAAACCCCTGTTTTCATTCGCCGGTCAGGGGGTGATCATCGATGTGCATCCGGAAAACATCCATTCGATCCGGGATCCTGCGAACTGGATTCTCCAGAGGAAAGTACATTATGCGCCGGTGATTCAAACCATGGATGAACCCGCCAAAGTGGAAATACGGATCATGTACCTTTGGCCTGAAGGAGCTGCCAGACCCGTGCCGGCGATCAATCTCGCCCGACTGAGCAAGGGAAAAATGATTGGGGTGCGTTATAACAGGGACCGCTCCTGGGTGGGGGGGAGTGTGGCGTTTTTTAATCACTCAAACCCGCCAGAATAAACTCCGAATTCAGCTTCGCGATATTGGTCATGGAAATTTCCTTGGGACAGACGGACTCACAGGCCTGGGTATTTGTGCAGCTGCCAAACCCTTCCTTATCCATTTGCGCAATCATATTGAGGGCACGGGTTTTTCTTTCCGGATACCCCTGAGGTAAAAGCGCGAGATGGGACACTTTTGCGGAAACAAAAAGCATGGCAGAACTATTCTTACAGGCTGCCACACAGGCTCCGCAACCGATACAGGCTGCCGCTGCAAATGAGGAATCTGCCTGGTCTTTGGGCACCAGGATCGAGTTGGCTTCCACGGCATTACCGGTATTCACAGAAATATATCCGCCCGCCTGAATGATCCGGTCGAAAGCTGAACGGTCAACGATCAGGTCTTTCAGGACAGGAAACGCATTGGCACGCCAGGGTTCCACCGTGATGGTATCTCCGTCCTGATAAGCCCGCATATGCAGCTGGCAGGTTGTATTCGCATGCCAGGGCCCATGCGGCCTTCCGTTGATAAACATCGAACAGGTTCCGCAGATACCTTCCCGGCAATCATGGTCGAAAGCAACCGGCTCCTGCCCTTCCCGGATCAGCTTTTCATTGAGCACGTCCATCATTTCCAGGAAAGACATTTCAGAAGAAATATCTTCTATCTTATAAGTCTCAAAACGACCCTTTGTTTCTGAATTTTTTTGTCTCCAGATCCTTAATGTGAGATTCATCTTGTAATGCTCCATACGGAAAACAAATGTGGAAGAATGAAAGTGCGGCTGTGTAAAAATTAAATGATTTCCCGGTTTATTTTTTCACCAACCCATTTCAGATTTCCCTGTTAATATTCTTGGTTTATTTAAAGATTCGTAATCAGACCTCTGTAACTGATCGTTTTTCTCAACCGTTCCACACGCTCAGACGCTCATACTCCCCTGTTTATTTATAGCTTCTCTGCGATGGTTTAGCAACGTCAAACTCCAGGGGCTCCTTAATCAGCACCCATTCGTGTTCTCCGGCAAATTGCCAGGCAGCTACATAACTGAAGTTTTCATCATCGCGTTTAGCCTCTCCTTCCTCGGTCTGCATTTCTTCGCGAAAATGACCGCCGCAGCTTTCATTTCTGTTCAATGCGTCCATGCACATCAGTTCGCCCAGCTCAATAAAATCGGCTACGCGGCTTGCCTTATCGAGTTCGGGATTCATTTCATAAATTTCACCGGGTATTTTCAGATCGTTGTAAAAGTCCTTTTTCAACTGTTGAATTTCAACAATCGCTTCGCGCAGCCCGTTTGCATTTCGGGCCATGCCGCATTTATCCCACATGATCTTTCCCAGCCGTTTGTGAAAATGATCCACCGTTTTTGTTCCGCCGATATTTTTCAACTGGCTGATGCGGTCCGCAACCACTTTCTCCGCTTTTTCGAATGCGGGATGATCGGTAGGAATTTCTTTTGTGCGGATTTCATCACTCAGGTAATTGCCGATGGTATAGGGAATCACGAAATAACCATCTGCCAGTCCCTGCATCAGGGCAGATGCCCCGAGACGGTTGGCGCCATGATCAGAAAAATTCGCTTCCCCCAGGCAGTACAGGCCGGGGATGGTCGTCATCAGTTCATAGTCGACCCATAACCCGCCCATGGTATAATGAACCGCCGGGTAGATGCGCATGGGTACTTCATATGGATTTTCCCCGGTAATCTTCTCATACATATTAAAGAGGTTGCCATATTTTTCTTTTACGACGTCCATTCCATGCCGTCGGATGATTTCGGGGGAAGGATTTGCAATTCCGTTTTTGTTACATTCTATTCTTCCGTAACGGTTAATGGCTTCCGCGTAATCCAGGTAAACAGCCTGCCTGGATGTACCCACGCCGTAACCTGCGTCGCATCGCTCTTTGGCAGCACGGCTCGCTACATCCCGCGGTACCAGGTTTCCAAATGCAGGGTACCTTCTTTCCAGATAATAATCTCTTTCCTCCTCCGGGATCTCGCCGGGTTTGCGGGTTTCATTTTGTTTTTTCGGAACCCATATGCGGCCGTCATTACGCAGGGATTCAGACATCAGGGTGAGTTTGGACTGGTAATCGCCTGAAACCGGAATACAGGTGGGATGAATCTGGGTGAAGCAGGGATTTGCAAAACAGGCGCCCTGTTTATGCGCTTTCCAGGCTGCGGTTACATTGGATCCCATTCCACTGGTCGACAAATAATATACATTGCTGTATCCGCCGGTGCACAGTAAAACAGTATGTCCGAAATGCCTTTCCAGATTGCCGGTTACCAGGTTCCGGGCGATGATTCCGCGTGCTTTGCCATCTATCAAAACGAGTTCCTGCATTTCATGGCGCGCATACATGGTCACATTACCCAGGGCGATCTGCCGTTCAAGTGCCTGGTAGGCGCCGATCAGCAATTGCTGGCCGGTCTGACCTGCCGCATAAAATGTTCTTTGCACCTGGGTACCGCCGAAAGATCGGTTGCTGAGCAGGCCGCCGTATTCTCGTGCAAAAGGAACCCCCTGGGCCACGCACTGGTCAATAATATTTGCGCTCACTTCTGACAGGCGGTGTACATTGGATTCACGGGCCCGGTAATCGCCTCCTTTCACGGTATCGTAAAACAACCGGAAAACACTGTCTCCGTCATTCTGGTAATTTTTCGCTGCATTAATGCCTCCCTGTGCTGAAATACTATGGGCACGACGCGGGGAATCGTGAAAGCAATACGTTTTCACCTGGTAGCCCATTTCCGCAAGGGAAGCGGCTGCTGATGCTCCTGCAAGTCCTGTTCCGACAACAATGATTTCGATCTTGCGTTTGTTAGCCGGGTTGACCAGCTTCACATGTCCTTTATATTCACTCCACTTTTGTTCCAGAGGTCCTGCAGGAATTTTTGAATCGAGCATTTGAATTACAGAATTTGAAAATTTTGAAATTTAAAAATTAACTCACCCAACCCAGGTACACAGAAACCGGCATCATTGCAAAGGCCAGTGAAACAATGATCGCGAAGCCAAATCCTACACCTTTTATCAGGGAGATATATTTTCCATTGGGAACACCCAGGGTCCTAAATGCACTTTGAAATCCATGGAGCAGGTGATACATCAGGGAAATACAACCCAGCACATATAATACAACAACCACGGGATTCTGAAACACCCGGAGAATTTCTGCATATTGATTTGCCACTTCCTTTCCGTTAATTTCGGTGGAAGGCAATTCGGTGAAACGGGAGGGAACCCAGAAATGCGAGAGGTGCATGATCAGGAAGAAAAGCAGCAGGGTTCCAAGCAGTCCCATACTCCGGCTGTACCATTTGCTTCCTTTATTTCCCAAAGAAACGGCATACCCCGTTTTCCGGCGGGAACGGTTTTGCACTTCAAGCACCAGGCCCTGGACAATATGTAATACAAGGCCGGCAAACAGACCGACTTCCACGATGCGGATCACTACAGTGGTAGCCATAAAATGCGAAGCAAGGTTAAACATCCCCCCGCCATCGTTGGCCCAGATGCAGGCATTGATGCCCACGTGCACCACAAGGAAACTAATGAGGAAAATCCCGGTCAGGGACATGATAAACTTTTTGCCGATCGACGAGGTAAAAAAATCAGACCATTTCATAGTTGCTTTGAAAATTGAGAATCTGGAGAATAATGCAAAAGTAAGTCAGGAAACGGGAAATCCCTATCTTAGCCCCTCAAAAATCTGTTTGATGAAGCGAGAAGAAGATTTTGAAGCCAATCTTTCGGGTGAGGAAGGGACTACAGAGGAAACTAAATCGAGTTGGTTTAAACGAATCAAGAAAGGGATCCTGACCAGTACGGCGGAGAAAAAAGAAACACCCGAAGGCCTGTGGACCAAATGCCCGAGCTGTAATTATATTTGTACAGTCACCGAACTTAGGGAAAACCTGTTTGTCTGTCCCAAAGACGGTCATCACCACCGGATTGGCAGTGATGAATATTTCGAGATTCTTTTCAACGACAATAAATACGAGGTCCTCTTTGAGAACATACGGAGCAAGGATTTCCTTCATTTCACAGATCTGAAATCATACCAGAAACGACTGGAGGAAACCTGGCACAAAACTGATATTACGGATTCTATCCGGATCGGTACGGGTCAGGTCCGGGAGCACCACATGGTGGTGGGTTGCATGGACTTTGAATTCATCGGTGGTTCCCTGGGCAGTGTGATGGGTGAACGGATTGCCCGGGCGGTGGACTATTGCCTGCAGCATAAAACGCCTCTGATGATTATTTGCAAATCAGGCGGAGCCCGTATGATGGAGAGTGCCTTTTCCCTGATGCAGCTGGCCAAGGTTTCCGCCAAACTTTCCCAACTCACCGATGCCAGAATCCCCTATATTTCCTTATTGACAGATCCTTCATTCGGGGGAATTTCTGCTTCTTTTGGAATGCTGGGCGACCTGAATATTGCCGAACCCGGCGCGTTGATTGGATTTGCGGGACCCCGCGTCATCCGTGAAACGATTAAAAAAGATCTGCCGGAAGGTTTTCAGCGAAGCGAATTTCTGCTCGAGCACGGGTTCCTGGATTTCATCGTCAGCCGTAAGGAACTGAAGCATAAAATCGCCACCGTGCTGACCTTGTTGAAGAACTAGCCCCCGTCCATTCATTTTACAGTCCACATGTTTGAAATCAGAAACCGGTCTGCCTATCATGAATATTTCATCGAAGAAAAATACGATGCAGGTATGGTATTGGTGGGTACTGAAGTTAAATCCATCCGGGAAGGGAAAGTGAGTTTTGCTGACAGTTTTTGCATGTTTTTCAAAGGTGAACTCTGGGTCCGCAACCTGCATATTGCCGAGTATCGTTTTGGGACTACCAATAACCATATTGCCGTACATGACCGCAAACTGCTGTTGAACCGGAAAGAACTGAGAAAACTCGAAAACAAGCTCAGGGATAAGGGATACACTATTATTCCCCTGCGGGTCTTTATAAGTGAAAAAGGGCTGGTAAAGATGGAGATCGGGCTGGCCAGGGGAAAAAAACTATATGATAAACGCGAAACCATCAGGGAAAGGGATAGCCAGCGGGAAATGAAGCGGTTCCTAAAATAAATAATAGCCGGTTGTTAAAAACGGCTGTTTTTCAGTCCCGGGCCTAAAATATACCCCGGGTCGTATAATGATTGCCGGTTTCCCGCGTTAGATTGTGTTGCGTCAACCAATTCACATAAGCTCATGAAGTATCTGGTTTTACCTTTCATACTATTCAGTGCATTTACAGTTCAGGCCCAGAAAGTTACCGGATACTGGTACGGACAGGCCAATGTGGAAATGGCAGGTATCCAGAACAATTATCTCACGGAATTGATCATTTCCCAGAAGGGTACCCGGGTGAAGGGGTTTTTCGGATACTATTTCAAAGATGTTTACCAGAGTTTTGTGGTGAAGGGAACTTTCGACCCGAAATCAAGGAAGATTATCATCCACGATATCCCGATCATTTATTTCAGAACCAATTCCACGATGAACAGTGTGGATTGCATCACGAGTTTTTACGGGACCCTCCGGGTATCCAAAGTAAAAACAGAACTGGTGGGTCATTTCTACCGGGATAAAAAGTACACCTATACCTGTCCTGATCTGCGGGTAAATTATACCTTGTTTACAGAAGCCAAAGTAACAGACAGTATTTTCAAAGATATGTCCAGCACCCGCAGTTTCTGGAAGCCCCAGCCTCCGGAACCGGAGGTTGTGAAAGGAAATGACGCCCACCGGGAAACGGAGATGCAGGCTATTGCAGATCCCGCAGCGGATAAGGCAAGAACCCGGATAGAAAAATCCGGATCTGCTGAAAAAACTGTAACTGGCCAGAGATCGGAAGCTGGTAATCAATCCGGAACCGGTCTGAAATCAGGCGCCGGCGATAAATCAGCAATAACAGCAGCGGTGAAAATTCCGGCATCCCCCCGGTTGGATGAACGGCCCGCCGTTCAGCCGGACATTATCAGTATCAATGAAAGCTTTAAGAAAAGAAAACTGGTCGTGAGCAAACAGATCGAAGTGGCTTCCGACAGTGTGCGGCTGAGTTTTTACGACAATGCGGAAGTGGACGGGGACAGCATCTCCGTATTTCTGAATGGCAGGCTGATCCTGGCACACCAGGCACTGAGTGAACGCGCTTTTAATGTGTACGTTCAGCTGGACACCAACCGGGAAATAAATGAAGTGAGCATGTTTGCTGAAAATCTCGGAAAATACCCGCCCAATACGGCACTGATGGTGATCAGCGACGGCGACAAACGATATGAAACTTTTCTTTCCAGCGATTTCAAAGGCAATGCAACCATCCGCTTAAAACTGCGCAGGAATTCGGTTGCAGGGAATTAAATCCCTCCATATTATCTAAGACCCGGAGTTTTCAGTAATCACAGGTTTTTCCATTTCAGGTGCCCTAGAGGTATTTAAACGTGAGTTTTGAGAATTCCGGGATATCCTTAAATTCGCAGTCCGGATCCAAATCGGTCTAAACCGGGAGAATCCGGGGGTAAAACCGAAGAGAAAAAAGCTCTAAAACCCATACTGAGAGAGAGTTTTCGGGATGTAGCGCAGCCCGGTAGCGCACTACGTTCGGGACGTAGGGGCCGCAGGTTCGAATCCTGTCATCCCGACGAGAGTTACAGGTGATAACTGTTTAGTTGTCACCTTTTTTTGTTTACCGGCTTTTTACTTGGATTACGTATCAGGGTGGATCTTCAAACCAAATCTCAAGAATGGGACATAAAAATGGGACACAACCAGTTTTATGGGAAAAAGAATACTTTGGTAAAGTGGTAAAGTGAAAATTTAATGGATTTGCAACCAGCATTTTACAGCATGAATACTTTTAGGGTATANGCTGTTTGGTCTTAGCCGGTAAGTCCGGTACCGGCCACATCGGTGGAGATCTGCCGTTATCATTACCACCTCCTGTCATGTCAGCGTTCCGGCCGTTATCCGTCGGATGATTTCTTCTTTTTCACCCTTTGAACGGAGGCGCCCGGAATAAATAAATTGAAAAAATCATTCCGTCTGGTATTTTTATTACCTGTTACAATTCCACAGTCTTTCCGGTAACCAGATCCGCTCCGAATTTTCCCTCAAAACCATGTATTTGCCGTCCTATATTCAATGATGGATTTCTAATGATGCTATAATTCTTACCTTGTACATTCGTTTTATACTTATTATACCCTGAATGAAACAAATATTCTCCCTGTTTATATTATTGGCCGTTTTAGCGGGCTGTTCAAAGTCCGCCGGATCCGGCGGCCAATCCAATAAACCAGGCGGTATAACTGCGACGGGAAAGACACTATCCAACCAGCCTGATATTTTATATGGAGCCAATAAAGATACCAGCGGCAGGATGGTTTCGCTGAAAATGGATCTGTATTTTCCGCCACATGCAACGAATGCCGGAAAATATCCCCTGGCCGTGATGATACATGGAGGCTCCTACCTGAATGGAGATAAAGGGGAATTGTATGACGACTGCAAGATCCTGGCTGATTCCGGATTCGTGGTTGCATCCATCAATTACAGGTTGGGCTGGAGAAGCGGGAACAAACCCTGCGGCGGGGATGAAACCAGCCTGCAGAAGGCCGGATACCGGGCATTGCAGGATGCCAATGCGGCCCTGCGTTATTTAATAGCCCATGCCGCGCAGTATGCCATTGATACCGGATGGGTATTTCTCGGGGGCAGCAGTGCCGGCGGGATCCTGGCTTTGAATACAGCTTATATTCCCAATGCGGTCGCCCTGGCTTTTTTACCAGCGGATTACGCCCTGCTCGGCCCGCTGAATACTGCGGATAACACCCTGACCAATTCGTTTACTATTAAAGGAATTTGCAATATGTGGGGTGCATTGCCTGATTCAAATCTGATTACGGCTTCCAGCGCAGTTCCAACGATTTCCTTTCACGGAACCAAGGATACCGTGGTTCCATACGATTTCGGATACAGTGAATCCTGCTCCAATTATCCCATGCTGTATGGCTCAGCCTGTATAAACAGAAGACTGGTACATTATAAAAAACCAGTTATTTCAAATTTTGTGATTGGTGCCGGACACGGGCCGGCCGTTTATACACCTGCCTTTTTAATGGGCAATACAGCCTGCTTTTTCAAGAAAGTCATCAGGAGTGCACCGATAACCAGTACCATATATACCACACTGGTAAGCAGTTGCAACTAATCCCTGAAGTTGCTATCACAGAGATCCTCCGGTTTATTGATAGAAAGGATTTCTTCCAGGTCAGGCTGGGCAGGCCGCTGTTGACAGCGACGCATCAAAATGACAGATCTCAGGTAACCGGATGATTTAAATCACTTATTGTTGTCTCCGGTTTTTGCAAATTGCCTGTTAATAAACCTAATTCGATGGAATATTTTAAGCAATTAGCGTATAATTCCGGATTCTCCCCGGAATCCGCCAAAGAACATCTGCAAAAAGTCATTTCAGACCCCATTTTTTCTGTTTCAGATATACTGAAAAGATTTCTTTCATTTATCGTTCAGGAAAAACTGGAAGGCCGGTCCAATCAGCTGAAAGAATACACCATCGGGGTCAATGTGTTAAATAAACCTTCTGATTTTAAACCTCAGTTAGATGCAATTGTAAGAATACATGCCTGCCGGTTGAGAAGGGCATTGAATCGTTATTATGACGGCGCAGGAAAAGAGGACCATCTCCGGATTTCCATACCCAAGGGAAATTATGTTCCCCTGTTTTACGAGCCCGGCTCAAATGAAAATCCGGAAGAAAACGCCTGTACACCGGAAGAAGATCATGCCATAGCCGCAATCCCTGCGCATTCCATATCCGTTGCCGTTATGCCCTTAACTTATTTTGGAAAAGGTAAAACCATCACATCATTTGCTGAAGGACTGGCTTCCCAATTGAGCACAGAACTGGCCGGCACAAAAAGTCTTGCAGTCATCGGCTATTATCCTTTACGTTTTTTGGATGAAAAGCCCTTTTACCTGAGGGATATAACCAGAAAGACCGGCGCCCAATATCTTTTTACAGGTGACTTACATCTCGAAGCCAACCGGGTCCGTTTAAATATCAAACTGATCCATGCCAATTCATGCGAACAGGTTTGGTCCCGTTTATTTGACCGAAAACTAACCGCCACCAATATGTTTGATTTGCAGGATGAAATCATCAAAAACATAATCGCGGAAACCGCGGATTTCTGGATGTCAAAAAAATCCGGAATATCGGAATCATCCGCAATGGCAGTTGCTTAATCCTTAAAGAAGCGGCAAAAATAACTTTCTGAATACGGGAACGTCAAAACCTATTTTACTGATCTGCCTGTCGTTTATATGACTGTGTGGCCACATCATTCATCTTTTATTCCCCCATGGCCACATCAAAGAAGCGGAAAAACGGAAGAACGGCTTTATAGGATTTCAATATTTCCGGGATGAATTGTTTCGATAATACCAGTTCATCATCAAAATCCCGCTGTATATAAAGTTGTTTGAATTTCAGCAACTCAATGCCAGGATTATCCGCTTCATATCCTTTCGGGGGCCTGGCCAGTTTCTCTCCCTGAATTTTTCCGAAATGAGTCAGGAAATCCTTCGCGTTTATGATTTTCTTTAATCCGGCCATGTTGTAGTCAATTTCCTGACGGATTTTTTTCAGTGTTTCCGTTGTAGGATCCCAGACCCCGCCTCCCATCATGGATCTGCCCGGCTGGATGAGTATAAATAACGGGCAATATCTGGTTTCAGGACCCCGTTCAATAAGGGAACTGAAAAATTTTTTATACGGCGTTTTATCTTTCGAGAAACGGATATCGCGGTAGATCCTTTGAACATATTTGACCGGCTCCTTTTCCGGTATCACTTCGATCTTCCGGATTCCTTCCACCAGCCTAGTCACAAAAGCCAGGTATTCCGCCCTGGCTTTTTCATACAGGGTCCGGTTTTTCTCAAACCAGGGTTTATTGTTGTTTACTGCAAGCTGGTTCAGAAAATAAAAAGTATCTTTTGAAATAGTTGACATGCCTGGATTTTTTCAAACCATAACGAGAATCTAAACCGAACTATTTTGCCGGTTTTGAATAGGCGGCCACTTCGTTCAGGATACCCTGCCTGATAAAGCCCTTTAATTTTTTCCCGACGGAAGGGGCAAATCCTTCCAGCAAGCTCAGGTCCCTGGTCCACAGATCTGTATTCGACAGTATTTTTGCAACAATGGTATCCACCGATCTTTCTTCCCACAATCCATAGAAATGCCCGGCGCGGTCGTCGTTAATCAGGTAATACTGGTTGTTCAGGATCCCATAATATTTACCCGATTCTCTTTTAACCGGCCGCATAAAAAGAATATAGGCAGCGAAGCCTATGGAAATGAGTTCCGGTGGCTTGTTGAACAATTCATAATACTTTATCAGAACAGGTACAACCCGCATGGCCAGCTTGGAACTGTACTGCATGGTAATACTCAGCCACTGGTGTTGTAAATATGGATTCCTGAACCGGTCCAGTACTTTGAATCCGAATTCCCTGATTTCGTTTTCGTTTATTTCATAAGGTATCGCGGGACCGATTTCATCCATCATCAGGTTTTGAATAAAGGATTCAAACAGATCGTCTTCCATAGCCGCCTTTACCGTTTCGAATCCTGACAAATGGGCCAGTCCGCAACTCAGGGTATGGGTGGCGTTCAGCATGCGTAATTTAAGTTCCTTATACCTTGTAATGTCGGGCGTTATAACAACCCCTTCGTCTGCTTTATAAAAAGACAGCAGTTCGCGCACAGCATCATCTCCCTCAATCGCCCATAAACGATAAGGTTCGCAAACGGACATCAGTTCATCGGTATATCCCCATTGATTTTCCAGCTGTTCTTTCGTGGAAGGATCGGGTTTGCCCGGCACGATCCGGTCCACCAGGGAACTGCAGAAACGATTGTGCCGGTCCAGCCATTCCATGAAAGCCGGATCCAGCTGATTGAAGACCGCCAGATCCGTTACAATGGATTTTAATTTTTTACCGTTATCCGTAAGCAGTTCCGTTGGAATAACCATCATCCCGGATCCCGGAGCGCCTTTAAATATTTTATAACGTTCATAGAGAAAGGCCAGGAGTTTTGCCGGGAAGGAAGCCGGTGGATTCTGGAAGACAGATTCTTTAACCAGTTGAATACCGACTTCCGTAGTATTGGAAATGACGATCTGCAATGATTCGTTGGCAGCAGCAGCCAGCAGCTCATTCCATTGATGATTGGCCGACAAAACGCGATGAATGGCGGAACATATGATATGGTCATCCACAGAAACACCTGCTTCCATACCACGTACAGAAAGGGTATACATTCCGTCCTGCTCTTTATAAGCATCCGTATCCCCCGAAGAAGTGGATTTAACAACCAGGATTCTGCCATTGAAAATGCCCCGGCGGTTTGCTTTGTCAACAAAATAATCCGGCAGTGCACGGAGCAGCACACCGGTACCGAACTGCAGAATTTTTTCAGGCAGGGCGAATATATTTTCTATGGGTATTTCCGAACCGGCTCTTTCAATTTTTTGCAGGTTCTGCCTGGATAATTTCATAATCACCTATTTAATCTGTTTCCAGCAGCACTTTGATAACACCACTGTCAGGATTCAGCCAACGGGGGAATCCTTCCGCTGCATCCTTAAATTTAACCCGGTTCGTGATAAATGAAAGCGGATGGATCAAATCTTTTTTAATGCATTGTATCACATAATCAAAATCCTCCCGGGTGGCATTCCGGCTGCTCAATAGCGTGGCTTCTCTTTTATGAAATTCCGGGTGACTGAAAACCATTTCTTCCTTCTGTAAACCGACCAGTACATACCTTCCGCCATGGGCCAGGTAATTCAATCCCTGGTTGATCGCTTTCAGGTTACCACTGGCGTCTATAACTACGGTGGGCATATTTCCGTTGGTTATATCCAGTAACTGATGCATTACATCACTTCCGCCTGCCCGGATCATATATTTTATACCCAACTCACTGCTGCAAAAATCCANGCGGCGGGTATTCATGTCCATCGCGATGATTTCCGCTCCCCCGAGGCGGGCAAATTCCATCAAACCCAAGC
>WSSedB1CaDRAFT_10000601_pt1 | contig 15085 bp, 11 predicted proteins | sample WetSurSB1Cattail_FD_9460 | JGI IMG/M metagenome (IMG submission 9460)
GTCGGGCATGGGACGAAGCGGCGAATGGTTCGCCGCTCAGAGTTGCGGCGTTACACCGGACATCCTGACCGTAGCCAAGGGGATCGCCTCGGGCTTTCCCCTCTCNGCGGTGGTTTCCAGAAGCGACCTGATGAAAAAATGGCCGACTTGGGCCCACGGCACGACCTTTGGCGGCAACCCGGTTTCCTGTGCGGCAGCCATTGCCACCATCGAGACGATCCGCGATGAACAACTGCTGCCACGCTGCCGTCAATTAGGCGCGACAACGCTGGAGCAGCTGCGGGCATTGCGAAAACGGCATCCTCTTATCAGCGATGTACGCGGCAAGGGGCTGATGATCGGCGTGGAACTGGTACAAGCGGACGGCAGCCCAGCCAGCGCGGCCTGCGACCAGATTCTGCGGGAGTGTCTGGAACGGGGGCTGATCATCATCAACTGCGGTCCGGACCGCAACATCATCCGCTTCATTCCCCCTTTGACCATCAGCGATGGGGAACTGGATCAGGCGTTGAAGATTCTCGGCGATGCACTGGACGCGGTTTCCTGAGAAGTTAAATCATTAGAACATTTGACCCATTCTCCCGCTGTGTGTACATTGATTCTGCTTTAACGCCACACGGGGAGAAGCCTCTTGGAAAATTCAGCGCATACCATCAGAACGCCGCTCCAGGTCGAATCAACGACTTGGGCGGCGTTTTGTTTTGGGTGATCCGGCTTGACTGAGGCGGATAACCGCGGGGTTCGGAGAGACGGAGTTGCGTGAAAAGGTGAGGTAAGGTGCCTTATATAGGTAACCACATAGGTTACTTATATAAGTAACAAGCTACCTATATAGGTAACAAGTTACTTATATAGGGAAGCCCATGATCAACGAGTTAGAAATGAGGCTAAAAATGCACCCGAAACAAGTAAGCGCTATCGCGACAAAAATCGTGGAGATATCAAAACTCATCAAGTCAATCGGTGATGAATTTGAAGGCTTATACATGCACGACGAAGTTGTTTATTCACTTCCTGTAGAACACCACAGCGCGTTTAATGATATTGCACGTCAGCTTCTGAATGACAAAAATAGAACTGAAAAGTTTTCAGAAGAGTATGTTACTAAAAAAATTAAAACTATTTTCGCATCACTGCTAAAAAACGAGGAAATCAATGTTGAAGATCAGATATCCAAATTTGTTGCTGAACTTGATGGATATGAGACGAAACAAACTGTCTTAGTTCCAGTAATTGGTATTCGCCTGCATGAGGATTTAAAAGTTGGTTCTGTGACTTTTTTAATGCCAAGTGCAGAGAGAATTGAAACTATAAAGAAGTCATTGCAGGAAGTTATTAACAAATACAACAAAACTGAAGTGAAGCAGAAAGAAGTATTCGACATGTTTTACAGTGAAATGGAAGAACAATTATTTAAATTCACAATATCAGAGTTTTCTGTCATAGCAGAACCTGACCGAGCATATGAGCGAGCAAAAGAAGAAACTAGAAGAGCTTTAGAAATAATAAGATTTGCATCAAAAGCACATTACCCTATGTCTGAAGATATCAGAATAGGATTGAAGGGTGAGCCTGGATTCGGAGCAAGAAGGTCCTTCATTATTTCCGACCGCAATTTAAATAGCAAGGGAGATAACGAAGGGGCGTTAAGGCATTTGGAAATGAGCAAAGAAGTGATGAGATCAATGGACAAGCTGGGGTTCAGTAAGTTGTCAGGAATTCTAGCAAAACCATCACCTACAAATTATGAAGAGGTTTTGCTTAGAGCCGTACATTGGTTTTCTTCTGCGCTACAACAACAAGAATTAGAAAATGCATTTTTATGTTTAATTATAGCCCTCGAGACAATCTTTACCGCAGAACGCGGAAACCCAATAACAAATACAGTCGCGGAAGGCGTTGCTTTAGTTCTTGGTCACGACTTTCAATCCAGAAAAGATATCAAAAAAACTATTAAGGACCACTATGGAATGAGAAGTGGAGTTTCTCATGGTGGGAAGAAGGCAATATTGGATTCTGACTACTATACGTTGATGAACATGGTCGGTTCAATAATCGCAAAATTAACTGATAAAACTAACACATTCAGCAGTCAAAAAGAGTTTTCAGAGTGGATTGAGGAGTTAAAGCTTAGCTGAAAGTTCTAACAATCGGCGACAGACGGTCTTCGCTTTGCTCCGCCGCTGCGCCTCACCACGTTGCCGCGACACGATGTCGCGTTGATGACTGTCTGGCTGTGGCTTTAAAAGCACTGACCAGACCCCGTGTTCCCCCACGGGTATCCTAGGGAGGCGTGCTGTCATGGTGCATCCATGCTGGTGCGAAGCCCTCCCGACAATGTACCGAATCCCGCAATTGCGGGAGGGGTGGAAGCCGCGAGGCAACTGCCCTCCTGGAAGCCTCGACCTGGGTGAGGGCTAGGATTCCGGGTGATATGGCCAACACAAGTGAACGTTCGCTCGCGCCGTCAAGAGGAGCAAGCCAAAGAGGCTGTCAGGCTTGAACCAAAAGGTACGCAGCCGGTCAGGGGATGTAACGGTGCCCCTGCGGGGACAGAAGTGCTGCCGGTGTACAGAACGGGCCTAAGTCACTCACGTAATCGTCTGAAACGTGGAACGTGGAAACCCCGTATTTCCGCCCCAACAAAGCATCGGGGCAGGTGAAACCGCAAGGCACACTGTTGGAAGTGCGGGAGTAAGAGGCTGGAAAAAAGCGAATGCCGTCCTGTAATGGGGCGGATACGGGTTGAAACATCACCCGGCCCGAAAGGGAGCTGACGTCCTATGCCGGTGCTCCATTGCGAGATCGCTTGGAGAATCTTCCCTGGGAGGAAAAGCAAATGGCGGCAATCGAAAGATTAGCTGGTGCACCCTCCACGAGCGGCAACAACTGGAAAACCATCAACTGGCAGAAAGTTCGCCGCGAAGTCCGAAGACTGCAAACCCGTATCGCAAAGGCTGTCAGTGAAGGTCGCCATGGCAGAGTGCAAGCCCTGCAATGGCTGCTAACCCGCTCGTTTGCCGGTAAAGCATTAGCCGTCAAACGGGTTGTTTCCAACCGAGGCAGAAAAACCCCCGGCGTGGACAAAGTAATCTGGTACACGCCGAAGCAGAGAATGAACGCTGTGCAGAACCTACGCCGTCGCGGTTATAAAGCACTCCCACTGCGGAGAATCTATATACCGAAGAAAAACGGCAAAATGCGCCCCTTGGGTATCCCCACCATGCGCGACCGCGCCATGCAAGCCTTGTATGCGCTGGCTCTGCAACCGGTGGCCGAGACCACGGGAGATCCCAACTCATACGGGTTTCGACCGTATCGAAGTTGCGCTGATGCCATCCATCAATGCTACATCGGGTTGGCAAAGCGGTATTCAGCGCAATGGATACTTGAAGGGGACATCAAAGCCTGTTTCGATGAAATCAGCCACAACTGGCTCATGGAAAATATCCCCATGGATCGCTTCATGCTCCGGAGCTGGCTGAAAGCAGGATACTTTGAAGATGGCAACCTCTATCCGACCAAGGCGGGCACCCCGCAAGGGGGGATTATCTCCCCGCTCTTGGCCAACATGACCCTGGACGGGCTGGAAGCGGCGGTTAAGGCCGTCACTCCCTACCGTAGCAAGGTAAACGTAATCCGCTACGCCGATGACTTCGTTATCACCGGGAAAACGAAAGAACTTCTCGAAGAGACGATCAAACCGGCGGTCGAAAGGTTTCTCATAGAACGGGGGCTGACTCTCTCCCCCGAGAAAACCCGGATTACGCGGATAGAGGACGGATTCGACTTCCTGGGGCAGAACCCGCGAAAATACAACGGGAAATTCCTCACGAAACCTGCCAAGACCAATTTCAGAACGATCTTGACAAGAATCAGGGAAACAATCCGGAAATTCTCGGCGCAGAAAACCGGCGATATGATCCGCGCGTTAAACCCGATGATTCGGGGATGGGCGAACTATCACCGGCACATAGCCGCGAATGACACCTTCAGGGTAATGGACAGCCAAATTTACCGCTACCTGCGGGATTGGGCAAAAAGAAGACATCCGCACAAGGGCAAAAGATGGCTGACGCAGAAGTACTGGCACAGCGGCCCGAAACGCTGGACCTTCTCCGCTGTTGAGAACACCCCGGATGGAAAACGCCGGGTTGAACTCATCCGTGCAACGAGCATCAGAATTGAGAGACACATCAAAATTCGAGGTGCAGCCAATCCATTCGACCCGAAGGATGCAGCATACTTCGAGCAACGAATAACCGAGCAACAACGTCGGCGAGCAGGTCACGCCGCAAGAAAAACGGCGTGAAGGGGTAACAAGCAAGGATGAAGCAGATAGCCGGGTATCCCGAGAGGGAGATTACTTTGGAGGGCTTGAGCCGTATGACGGGAAACTGTCACGTACGGTTCTGAGGGGGGAAAGGAGCCGAAAGGCTCCTGACCTACCCGGTGGCATAGAGAGAATGGAATGATAATAGTGAGGCCGGAGGAGGTTGGCGATCAACAAGGAATTGAGACTGTTCGAGCTGATGCAACAGCAACGCTGAGGCGAACTTATCGGCCTAGTCAAAAAGCTATTGCCGACAAAGCGAGGATAAGTGCCAGTCTCAAGAGGCTTGTTGCCGTGGCCAATGGCCAGGTTGTTGGAACAGTGCAGTATTACATAGAAAACAAAGCTGTTAGGGCTATCGGGCTTGGCGTGCACACAGATTATCGAAGGAAAGGTATTTGTCGCAACATTATTCATCATTTGCAGAACATAGGTATGAAGGAAAAGGCGAATCATCTCCTGTTACATACCATCAAGGAAACTGGAAACGTGGAAATTTTTGCGCGCATGGGATTTGTGGTTGTTTCAGAACAAGAAAATGCGTTGATGGAAAGTGACGTTTTCGAGAAGTTGACCGAGGTTGAGATGATCATGCACTTGCTGGAAGAAAACGGCGTAAAACCGCTAACCCTAGATCAGTGATATGGCAGTAATGGGACAGTTAAGGAGGAATAACATGGTGTCAGACCTACACTCTTGACAAAGTGAAATGTGTAGGTCTGACACCCAGGTATTTGCTCTAACACTTTTATTGATTGACCGAAACCGTGTAAACCTTTTCTCAAGGGGGATGGATCCGATGAAAATAGCCGTAATTTTGATAGACGGTACCTTTGACGTGGTGGGAGCGGATGAATTAAATGCGCTGCTGAAAAATCAGAAAATCAGGTCCTTTCTGCGCTCTGATGGTTGGGTGCGGGTAGGATATGACTTGTTGCGGGATTCCGGAAGCAGCAATAAATATGATGGCGATGATCGTAGATACGAGACAGGCCCCAAGCAATTGCGCTGCGATTACTGTGATAAGGAATTTTATGCTGCGGACACGGATTCCAGCTATTCGGTGATAATCGAGGATGATAGCCTTTCAATCAAGATAGTTGAGGATGAATTGGTCTATGGAGCATATCACTATTGTTCAGGCCCCTGCCTGTGCCGTCGTGAACACGGAACTTTTTCGATCGAACAATTGAATGCCCTGGAAGAACAGGTGTAGGGGTGACGCAACTAACAACTGGACATGCCCTAGAAGCGGCCGTTCAGCCTTGTGATCGTGCGCCTTCGGCGCATGATCGGCCCCTGCGGGTGGACGCCAGCCCTTCGGGCGGGTCACCCGCGAGGGCCGTTAGATTAGGTGCCTTGGAGGTTTTCTATGTATTTTGGTGTTCTTGTATTCAATCAGGTCGAGGAACTCGACTTTGTTGGCCCGTGGGAAATGCTAACCATGTGGAAGGCACATGCCAATGGCCCAGAAAACTGCATCATTGTGGGCCAATCGCTTGAACCAATCATTTGCGCAAAGGGGCTGTCAATCAACCCACAAGCTTCGTTTGCCACGTGCCCTCCACTTGACTACTTGCTCATCCCTGGGGGACAAGGCACGCGGCAGGAAGTTGGCAACACTGTGCTAATCGATTTCGTTGTCAACCAAGCAAAAACCTGCAAGGCAGTTCTATCGGTCTGCACTGGTTCCTTTGTACTGCATTCTGCAGGGCTTTTATCGGGCAGGAGGGCAACAACTCACTGGGGTTCTTTGGAGCGTTTGCGAGCACTCGGTGACGTTACGGTCGTTGAACAGCGCTACGTCCAAGACGGTAACATATGGTCGTCTGCCGGTGTTTCCGCCGGGACTGATCTGATGCTTGCCTTCATCGCAAGCGTTGCTGGTGAAGCCACTGCGGGGAAAGTACAATTTGCTACAGAGTATTACCCCTCTTTGGTCAAGTACGGTGGTTTTGAGAACCACGCGCAAGCTCCTGCATATGTCAAAAGCACTAACCCGTCGCTCAACCTCGCTCCTTTCAGTCGCTGGGCGCTGCGCGATAAAGCCGCGCAGCGCCGGTTAGCTCTACGTCGGACGAACGCACAGAAGGGCAGCCAGTTGTCGGTCTCGGCCGAAGACATTGAACAGCTGCGTCTCCTTGAGGAACAGCTCTGGCGACCGGAGACCCGCTACTCTCGCGAGTTCATGGAATGCGTCCTGTGCGGCGGGTTCGTTGAGTTCGGCGCGTCTGGTCGGGCCTGGTCTCGTCGCCAGACGATCGACGCGACGCCGCGTCCCATCGATGTCGGCCTTCCACTCCCGGACTTCGCGGTGCGCGCCCTTGCACCGTCAGTCGTGCTCGTCACATACCGCAGTGTCGAGTTTCGGACGGACGGTTCTGCTCGTTGCGCACGGCGCAGCTCAGTGTGGGCCAAGTGCGATGGCAAGTGGAAGCTCGAGTTTCATCAGGGCACTCTCGAACCGTGAGTCGTCCGCGCCGTCCAACAAGCGCATCGAGCGTTATTCTGGCTCGGCGGAGACGCTGCTTGCTATGTTGGCTATTGGAGAACTCTGAAAGGTGTAACAGACAGAATAAGAAGACGATTCCAACAAGGCTTACGACCCGCCCCATAAGGCTGGCGGGTCAAAGCCATGCGCCGTTGCCGCCTGCTGAATAGAGTCAGAGAAGGGTTTCTGAGTGTATCCTGAATTATTCGAAATTGCCCGAAACAAAACCAGTGACAAAGAAGAACAACTTCCGGGGGCCTTCCCCGGCTTTTAGTTTACGCAAGATCGGCCAAAATATCGGCCAGCAATATTATAACAATGTAAAAATAGTTTATTTCTTTGGAGAAATGCGGTACAAAAACATCGGCCACAACATCGGCCATAATTTTCGATATATTTATGTGAAATTAATTACAACAACCCGTTTATACTTAATTTTATTGTTTTCTAAGATCGTCATATAGACCGGCCAAGTTTCCAACCTAGCTCATATTTTATGTGTGAAATCGAGCTCACAATTAATTAAAGCCACGAGACTTAATATCGGCCAAAACACTGGCCTATGTCTGGGGAATCAACATGAAAGATGGTTTTTATACAAAAAATTCGGAAATGGAACCAATGATGCCTACCAATTCCGCGGGAGAACTCGATGATTTGGCAATTGAAGTGATTCGTAAATCTGCTGGCATCAGTGCCGCCGTTCATCCAGTTACCCGAAGAGGAATCGTGGAATTAGTAAGAAAAATGAACAGCTACTATTCCAATTTGATTGAAGGGCACAACACCCATCCTGTAGACATTGATCGCGCTATGCGAGAAGACTTTTCCAAAGACCCTGCAAAAAGAGCAAAACAATTGGAAAGCAAAGCACATATAGAAGTGCAGAAAAGCATCGAAGCCCACATCGAGGATAATCCGGGAACAGTCATTACAAGCAAGAATTTTTTGTGCTGGATACATAAAGGATTTTATGAGCGGATGCCTGAGGAATATCTTGTCGTACAGCGTACCAATGGAAAAACTGAAAAGGTGATCCCTGGTAAAACAAGAGAATTAGAGGTTGAGGTTGGGAGGCATTTGCCACCTAAATCAGAATACCTATGCACTTTTATGAAAAGATTTGAAGAAGTCTACGACCCTCAAAAGCTGAAAGGTTTACGTCAAGTTATCGCGGCGGCGGCATCTCATCACCGTCTTGCATGGATTCATCCGTTTTTGGATGGCAATGGGCGCGTTACACGTCTTATGACTCATGCCTACCTAAAAAAGGCAAAAATAGATGGTCACGGGTTGTGGACTGTTTCCCGAGGTTTTGCAAGAAACCGGGAAGAGTATCTTGCTTCCTTGGCAGGGGCAGACCAACCTCGTAGAGGAGATATGGATGGCCGAGGGAATTTGTCACAAGCAGGACTGCTGGGTTTTTGTAAGTTTTTCCTTAAAATGGCTATTGACCAAATTGACTTCATGTCAGGCCTATTGGATTTGGATGGAATGCAGAAAAGAATACAAGCGGTGGTTGATCGTCAAGTTTCTTTTGGCGAATTGAAACCTGAAGCTGGTCATTTACTGAGAGATATATTTTTACGTGGGGAAATACCTCGTGGAGAAATTCCGAATATCATCGGAATGCCCGAACGTTCAGCACGTAGGGTCGTCAGTAGTTTATTAAAAAAAGACTATTTAGTTTCCAATTCGGAAAAAGGACCTGTAATGCTCGGTTTTCCTGCATCGATGGTGGGGTATTATTTTCCTCGCCTTTATCCTGAGGGAGTTGAGGCCAGCCTTGATTACGAATGACAACACTCAACCAGGGCATCGGACCGTGATCAGGCATAAACCCGTCCGTCAGGCCAAGCCCGGAACCGTAGAATTAAGAGGTTAAGGTCACGGCCTATATTTCATGCTTTTATACCAAAGGAAAACAAACCATATGGGTAAGCGTATCATCATCAAGGTAGCTTCTCTACTGAGCGTTTGGATTCTGATTTCCGGCTGCACAATGATTAGGGCCATCTCCATAGTGAATAGTGGCGAAGCAATATCACCACATCCTATTGAAAGCACCATGCCTTTTGATATGAAAGCACACGCCATAATCGTAAAGGCGCGTGTCAACGATTCCAAAAAAGAATTCAACTTCATCCTGGATACCGCCGCTCTCACGGTAGTTGACCAAAAAATTGCATCGGAATTGGGACTTAATGGCGAAGTGGAAGTCGATGTTAACGATTCGGCTGGCAAGACAAAAAAAGTCAAACTAGCCAAGCTTGGTATCCTCAGTATAGGCGACGTCAAAGTGAAAGATTCCGCGGCTGCTATTGCAGATCTATCAGACTTTGGCTTTGATGGAATTGTGGGATCTACGTTTCTCAGGTACTTCAGAGTTACCATCGACTACAGACACCGGTTGCTGACATTTTCCGACAGCAAGAGAAGTGTTCCTGCCAATGACGGCGAGGTGCTCATAAAGTTCAAGCCCGAAATGACACAAGGGTTCGCACCTAAAATCGAATGCACAGTCGACAAAAGCATAGACACCGACGCTTTCATCGATACCGGGCATCCAGGCATTGGTCTCCCGACTGAAATCATGCGTAAGTTGAAGGAATTCAAGGCAGGTGAAGTTTTGGAATCAGAGGGGTCAATGAGCGGTGGGCTAGCCGGGACAAGTGATAAGGATTACCTGTTGAGAATGAACAGCCTCAGCTTGGGCAAACTGGAGTTCACCAACGTTCCGTCTGCTTCATCCGAGACCCATGAAGTTTTGATAGGGCAAAAAGCCTTATCGCATTTCCTGGTTACGCTTGACTACCCTGCCGGGGAGATGGTCTTGAAACGTTATGAAAATGACAAATACGAGACGAATGTGTATGGTTGGGGCTTGGCGTTGAAGAGAGACGAAAGCAGAATGGTCGTGAAGGGGTTGCTCAAAGGTTCTCCCGCCGCCAGAAGCGGAATCAAGGTGGGCGATGAGGTCTTTACGGTTAACTCTATGGACGTGAGCCGATTATCCATGCTTGACCTCATGGCTCTCTCTTTGGATGACGGTATTGACCGGATCAAGCTTGTCTATTCAGGCGATGGCGGCAGGAAGTTGGTTGTACTGAAGAAGGAAATGCTGTTGCCTGCAGTGAAATGAGGGTAGAGCAGAGAGCAGGTGTCACCCTGCCCTCCCTCATCAAACCGTGCATGCGGTTTTCCCGCACACGGCTTTCCGATGCTCTTCACTGTAAGGCATGCGCTTTCGTCCAACTCGCTGTTTGCGTCAAACCGCACAAAAGAACATAGGAAGGAGCGCCATGCGACAGAGACTTGGCCGACGAAAACTACTCAAACACATTCTGGAAGAACTGGACATTGAAGAGCATCGCCTTCACCGTTCTCTCTCGGCGCTAGACCTTACCATACTCGGAGTCGGCGCCATAATAGGCGTGGGGATCTTTGTCCTGACGGGTGCGGCCGCGGCGAACTATGCAGGCCCCGGAGTCATACTCTCCTTTGTCATTTCAGGGATCGCCTGCGCTTTAACAGCGTTCTGTTACGCCGAACTCGCTTCGTCAATCCCGGTTGCGGGAAGCGCCTATAACTATGCCTACGCGAGCATGGGGGAGATGATAGCCTGGATAATCGGATGGGACCTCATATTGGAATATACCGTGGCCTGCATTGCCGTTGCCATCGGATGGTCGGGGTATTTCGTGAATATCCTGAAGGCTATTGGCATTACTATCCCAGTCTGGTGTTCCGCTGCACCGGGCACCGTTCCCGGAGCAGTAATCAACCTGCCCGCCGTGCTCATTGTTCTCTTTCTCACCGCGATTCTGGTAATCGGCATCAAGGAAAGCGCCCGTTTCACAGGTCTTATGGTATTGGTCAAGGCATTGACCATCCTGGTCTTCATCCTTGTCGGAATTTCTCACGTTTCGCCGGCCAACTGGCGCCCATTCTTGCCTTTCGGCCTAAAGGGGGTTGTCGCCGGCGCCGCAATAGTCTTTTTTGCCTATATCGGATTCGACGCCTTATCCACCGCGGCGGAAGAAACCAAAGACCCACAGAGGAACATGCCGATCGGTATCCTGCTTTCTCTTGGAATCTGCACGTTCCTTTACATAGTCGTGGCCGCCATACTCACCGGAATGGTTCCCTATACACAGCTTAATACTCCCGCACCTGTCGCCCACGCACTTGCACTGTGCGGCTTTCGCTGGGGATCGGCCCTGGTTTCGGCAGGAGCGGTTGCGGGCATAACCAGTGTGCTCATGGTGATGCTCATGGGGCAGCCGCGCATCTACTTCTCCATGTCAAGGGACGGCCTTATCTGGCCCTGGCTAGCCAAGGTTCATCCCCGTTTTCACACGCCCTATGTTTCACAGATCCTCACCGGAGTAATTGTGTCCTGTTTCGCCGGAATTATTGACATCGGCACAGCAGCGGAACTCTGCAACATCGGCACGTTATTCGCTTTTTCCATCGTGTGTGGAGGAGTGGTCGTTCTTCGAAGGACCCATCCCGAGTTCCCCAGATCCTTCCGCTGCCCCCTGGTGCCCTGGATTCCACTGCTGGGAATTTTTTTCTGCACCTGGCTCATGCTCTCTCTGCCCAAAATCACATGGTACCGATTCGTCGTGTGGCTGTTCATCGGTCTCGTCATATATTTCAGTTACGGAATACGGAACAGCCGTCTGAACACCCAAGGACATTCAACGGGTGGAGGAACAAAAGTGTAGTCGCATTCCACTGAACCGGAATACAACTATTCAGGAGACAGCTTTGAGAGAAACCCCACCCATCATGGTACTTTCCGAAGAAACGAATGAAAGCGTGACCTTTCGATTTCGTGGCAATCGCTGGGCACTGGCAACTCTTGTTCCAGGTGCCAGCCTTGTCATCGTGGCCGGCTATTTATATTTCTCGGGGCACCCATCCAATCTGTTGCTTGGAGTACTGGGAACATTTGGGATACTGCTTATCTATTCCACCGTGTACAGTGCAACTGCAACTCAATGGCTTACCGTCAACGGAACCCAAAAGAGCATTACATTTCACAAGAAGAATTTGTATGGACTCGTACATTGGGAAAAACAATCTGACGATTTTGATAAAATCGAAGTCCGGAAGAATGGGCGGTCATCAAATTGGTTAATCACGTTGGTATCCGCTGATGGATACCGTATAGACATCGGAGAAAATGCATTCGGCGCATCCAGTCAAGAGAAAGCTTTATACATAGCAAACACGGTGGGCAGCAGAACCAACATCAAAATCGAAACACTAACTCAATCGTATTGACCATGCCTAACTCTTCGCTCAACTCGGCCCCCTCCTGCATTGTTCTCTACCCTCTCACATCTTCCGGCTTTCCGCATGACCAAGCGAGCAGACCGGTCATTTAGGAAAGCACGAAGTTTTCCAGCAGAATCAGTACAATTCCAATCAGAGAACCTCCGGCGATGACCCCGGCGCACAGGGTTTCCTGGTTCTCGCAGAATATTTTCCTGCCCGTCCCGTTTTCCCCGTGGGCATATTTCCTTTTCATCACCCAGAACAGCCAGGCTCCCATCGCCATGGCAAAACAGTCCGTAAACCGCAGGACAAAAGCCAGGCCCAACCCCATTGCCGAAATGGGAAACCTTCCGCGAAAACGCTTGTTCAGAACTTCGATGACAATCCCCAGCACCGCGCCGATTCCGACAGCAATTTGGGCACTGATGTGCAGGAATGAGAGACCTTTCATCAGAACTTCCGCAACGGCTCTCCAGATCATGGCGGCAGGCATGGGAAATTTCTCTGTTCCGAACAGGGCGACGTTACCGCCGAACAGGGCATAAAAGACAGGAACCGCGACCACCGCGCCGGCGATGATTCCCAGCACATGACCGATGGCCTGCTGCCTGGGTTTGGCGCCCAGCATATAGCCCGGCTTGATATCCATCAGCAGATTGCTGGCATTCGACGCAACTTCGCTGCTGATGCCGGCGGTCATGATATTCGCGGAAATATTTCCGGGCGCCGCGACCGCGAAGGTCAGTTGGGTCAACTTGGCCAATGCGCCTCCGGGAGTAATGGAAGTCAGGCCTGTCGAGTTCACCGCGATCAGGGTGAATACGAAGACCAGCGGGATCGCCAGAAGCCCCAGCCAGTAATGAATGCCGAAATACATATGGCCCATGATCACGATGACAGCGCCGACAACCGGGATGCCGGCCGCAAAAACCCACAGGGGAAGTTCGATTTCGCTCAGGATGTCCTCTTTTTTGTTCCCGCGATTGAATACCCCCCGGAATGAGCTCAGCAATATCCGGGTTTTTGAAAAGAAGGAAAACAGGGATGCCGTGGTCATCATGGCAACACCGCCCCAGAGCGACCACATGGTGATCTCCCTGAAGTTGGCGGCAGCAATAACGCCTTTGCCGATCATGACCGGAGCCAGAATTACGTAGTTCACGATTGCGCCGATAAGCAGCGAACTGGCTACTTTCGTGCCCATCAATCCCCCCGTGGCCATCATGACAATGCTGGAATCGAAGCGGATGGTCAGATCCTTCAATGGAGTGCCCATGATCTTGGGAATCATGTTGGATTTGTACAAAAACTCGTCCCAATATTCGGGAATAGCCGCAAAGCCTACATGCAACGCCTTCATGACTGTCTCTTTACGGATGATTTCGATGAAAGCAGATATTCCGCCCCCAACCGCAAGGATTTTTGCCTTGAACAAGCCTTCGGCGCCCGTGTCCGAATGAAGGCTGTCCATCACAATACCGGCGGCGCGGCCTTCCGGAAAGGGCATCTGTTCGTCGTTGATTACCCGTTTCTTCAGGGGGAACGCAAACAGCACCCCCAGCAGAGCGAGCAGACTGATCCACACCATGGTGTGAAACATGGGTATAACGCGATTGGTTATCTGCATGTACGCCGCCATGGACGAAATCAGAGGGGCTGTCATGTATCCCGCAGACGTCGCGATGGATTGCATGGCGTTGTTTTCCAGCAGGGTCAGTTCCTTGCCGAAATTCATCGTGCTGATGACCTTGAAAAATGCAAAAGCCAGGATCACGGACGTGATGCCTATGCCCAGTGTCCATCCGGTCTTAATGCCCACATACAGGTTCGTCATGCTCAAAACACCGCCAATGATCATTCCGGTCAACGCCGAACGCACCGTCAACTGGGGCATGTCACCTTTGTAGACATTCTCGAACCACCAGCGGTCTTTTTCCTCTAATGTCAGCGTGAGGACTTGTTCCTCTGTAAGCTGCTTCAGCGCCATCGGATCTCCTGTCCAACATTTTTCACCTTGAGTTATACAGACTGACGGAAGCTTGTCCAGACACAAATAGGTCTGTGCTTGACGACAAACATCATTTTATGTGAAGGTCACCCATTCTCCGGATTCACGGAACAAAGTCAGCTTCGGAAAACCACATGCAACCTTCAGAAATTACTTTCGGATATCAGTTGCACCGGCCAAGGCAATGAACGGATCACCATTCCCTCGCAACGGCAAGCGTGTTGTCATCACCGGCATGTCGGTAATCTCCACCCTCGGAGACACCCTCGAAACATTCCACGCTTCCCTTCTTCAGGGAAAGTCGGGAATTACAAACTGGAAAAGCCCCTTGTACCAGGGGAGCTATTCCAGAATCGGCGGCGATATGTCGGATTACGACATCGACGGGAAAATGTCCCGCCTGCGCGACCGCGCTCCCGTCAATGTTTTCCGGCTCATGCGAAGAATTCTTCCCGGTTCTCCACGGTCTGCCGGAATAATCATGCTCATTGCCGTGGAAGCTTTCGCGGACGCGGGTTTGTTCGGGGCTGGCAGCAACCCCGAACGAATTGCCACCGTTCTTGCCGGCCACTACCTGTACGAACTGTACAAACTTGAAAACTGGCGGGCTTATGCGGTTGACCCGGATGAAATCGAGGTCTCCCTGGCGCTCAAGGAAATGGATACGGATGCGCTGGGCTGCGTGATGGAACTGCTTGGCATTACCGGGCCGGGACTCACGTCCGGCGGAGCCTGCGCCGCGGGCAACATCGGCGTGCGCGCCGCCCTTGACGAGATCCGGCATCATGCTTCCGACGTCGCGCTTGTTGTTGCCCCTTTTCATGAGCTTACCCCCGCGTCTCTCCACTCCCTGACAAGGCTGGGCGCCCTTTCGATGGGGAAATTCGACCGGGAACCGGAGAGAGCGAGCCGCCCCTTCGACCAGGCAAGGAACGGCTTCGTACCGGCGNCAGGCGCGGCCGCCATC
>WSSedB1CaDRAFT_10000602_pt1 | contig 15061 bp, 12 predicted proteins | sample WetSurSB1Cattail_FD_9460 | JGI IMG/M metagenome (IMG submission 9460)
GAGCAACTATAAATAAGGATTTTGTTGACAAGTGGCGGGACAATCCGTATAATAGTGTCTTGTGAGTGTCAGCGCAGCCGATATGGTTTTTACGTAGCAGGCAGGATGCACATTCATATGGTTCACTAGCTCAGTTGGTAGAGCACCTGACTTTTAATCAGGGTGTCCCGGGTTCGAATCCCGGGTGAGCCACCATGGCGCGTTGGTCAAGTGGTTAAGACACCGCCCTTTCACGGCGGCTTCATGGGTCCGAATCCCATACGCGTCACCACGGCCCGGTAGTTTAGTTGGTTAGAATGCCGCCCTGTCACGGCGGAGATCATGGGTTCAAGTCCCATTCGGGTCGCCACTTGCCTCGGTAGCTCAGTTGGTAGAGCAGGGGACTGAAAATCCCCGTGTCAGTGGTTCGATTCCGCTCTGAGGCACCACTGAGATTTTTTAGGGGAGTCTGTTTTCAGCAGGCTCTTTTTTGTTATGTGATTTCGGTCTTCCTTGCACACAGGGCATTGACAGTCCGAAGCTTTTCTTCTAGAATGAATAGTATATGTTTTTGAAGGGGAGTAGCTCTTTGAGATAAGTCAACATACTGGCAGTCTGGCTGCCTGGCTTATCTATTGAATTTAGGGAACCACGGATTCGCTCTGCTGGATCGAATCCATGTTCCTTACAAGTCAAAAGCGAGACCTTTGGGGCAGATGGAGAAATCTGCTCTGAAGGCTCGCTTTTTTTATGTATGAGAAACCTTGAAACTATACAAGAGGAGATATGTGCTTATGGAAGCTTTTTTGGCATCAGCTGCCGTGGTTATACTGGCGGAACTTGGGGATAAGACACAGCTTTTGGCGATGGCCTTTGCGGCAAAATTTGCCTGGAAAACCGTTATGGCCGGAGTCTTTGTGTCTACGGTATTGAATCATTTTTTGGCGGTGATTGTGGGTGTCTGCCTGGGGAGCTTTATCGATACGCATATGATGCAGCTTGTTGCGTCGCTGGCTTTTATCGTATTCGGACTTTGGACGATACGCGGAGATAAATTGGAAGGTGAGGATCAAGGCTCACGCTTCGGGCCTTTTGGGACGGTGGCAGTTGCATTTTTTCTCGCTGAAATGGGCGATAAGACACAGTTTGCCACGATTACTCTCGCGGCGCGTTATCAGACCGTTTTGCCTGTGCTTCTAGGCACTACAACAGGAATGATGCTGGCAGATGGCTTTGGCATACTGGTGGGAAAGGCTTTATATAAGGTAATTCCGGCACACATGCTGAAATGGCTGGCGGCACTTGTATTTATCGGCTGCGGCATCCTGGGTCTTTATGGGGCGTTGGGCGGAGCATAAAAGCAATCGGATGGAATCCTATATTGCTTTACGTTTTTGTATCTTATATAATAAAAGAGATTTTAAGCGTTGTTTTTGAAAGGAAGAGCATATGGAACAGTTTTCACAGATGTTTTTGGATTTTATTGCTTCCTGGGGGTATGTCGCTGTTGCCGTGCTCATGGGGTTGGAGAATGCTTGCATTCCAATTCCGAGCGAGCTTATTCTGGGGTTTTCCGGCTATCTCATTTTTGCGGAGCGCATGAGCTTTTCAGGAGCACTTTTCTTTGGCATGCTTGGAGGCATGCTTGGCTCGATTTTTGCTTATATAGTCGGAGCGCACGGAGGACGTACCTTTGTGGATCGTTACGGCAGGTATTTTTTTATCAAAAAATCGCATGTCGATATTGCACAGCGTTGGTTTGATAAATATGGAATTAAGGCTGTGTTTTTCAGTCGTATGCTGCCGATCGTACGCACCTTTATTTCGCTTCCGGCGGGTTTTGCGCATGTTGATATGAAAAAATTTCTTTTTTATACCTTTGCAGGGTCTCTGCCATGGACAGCACTGATTCTTTTTGCCGGGATGATGCTCGGAGAGAGTTGGAAACTTTTAACGGAGATCGGGCATGAAGCGAGTATCGTTTTTGCTGCAGTTTGCGTTGTAGTAATTTGTGTGCTCTATATGCGCTATCGCCGTAGCAAAAAGAATAAGGAAAATATGAATGAGGATTGATTTTCTCTAACCATTCGGAATTCGTTTTTACCGCTTTAACAGTGGGATTGTCCAATTCGGGCGATTTCACTGTTTTTTTTGATTTGAAATTTTTATACTATTCTTAAGGTTAAACCTGTTCTGTATAGTTAAGAAGCTAAGGGGGCCATTTTCTCGTCAATCCAGCAGGCTCTTTGACCCCGTGGTTACTTAAATGAATTTTGAATGGAGGCGGAAAGAATGGCAGAAAAAACATCCTCATCTTTTTTTAAGACCTATGGACTCCTCATTGCAATTATTACGATGGCGGCAATATTTGCTGTGCCTACGCCGGTGGATCTTACGACATCGGGCCACCGCATGCTGGGTGTTCTTGTATTCGCGGTAATTGTCTGGATTACAGAGACTGTCACTTATCCTGTGAGTGCAACCGTCATCGCGTCACTTATGCTGCTCTGTCTGGGATTCTCCCCAAATCCGCAGACACCGGCAAAATTGCTGGGGACAAGCGGTGCACTTGATATTGTGTTTAGTGGTCTCAGTAGCAGTGGGACAATACTTGTAGGGGCGGCACTTTTTTTGGCAGCGGCCATGATGCATACAGGACTCGATAAACGGATTGCCCTTTTTATTCTATCCAAGGTAGGGGCAAAAACCAGCCGAATTCTTGCGGGCATGATTTTTGTAGGGTTCGTGCTGGCATTTTTCGTACCGAGTACAACTGCGCGAGTGGGCTGTATTGTACCAATTGTGCTTGGCATTATTGCCGCCTTCGGTATGAAGCCCGGCAGCAGGTTTGCGGCCCTGCTGATGATTGCTACGGTACAGGCGGCAGGCATCTGGAATATTGGTATCAAAACGGCTGCTGCGCAGAACATGGTAGCGTTGGGGTTCATCGACAAGCAGCTTGGAGCCACCATTACCTGGCTGGAGTGGTTTATGGCTGCTGCACCTTATGCGGTTATTATGTCGTTTATTCTTTATTTTATCTGTATGAAGGTATTACCGCCAGAAACCATGGAGGTTGCCGGCGGTAATGAAGCGGTAGCCAAAGCAATGAAGGAACTTGGACCAATGAAGTCTTCGGAGAAAAAACTTATGTTTATAGCTGTAGGCTTGCTGTGCTTCTGGGTAACAGAAAAAATCCTGCATCCTTTGGATACAACGACGACCACCATCTTTGCAATTACGCTTATGTTCATGCCGGGTATCCGCATCATGACATGGAAGGAAGCACAGTCGCGTATTTCCTGGGGAACGCTCATACTCTTTGGAATTGGCATCAGCATGGGATCGGCATTGCTTTCGACCAAAGCAGCCGCCTGGCTGGCAAATGAACTTTCGGCGGGACTCGGTCTGGCAGGTATGAGCGTGTTCATGGTATTTGCGATATTGGCACTTTTTCTTATCATCGTACATGTCGGTTTTGCGAGTGCTACGGCGGTGGCTTCTTCCATGATTCCTATCATGATCGCCATATTGCAAAGTCTTAACATTTCTAATCTTAATATTGTCGGTATCACTATGGTTTTGCAGTTCGTTGTAAGCTTTGGCTTTATATTGCCGGTCAATTCGCCGCAGGGTATACTTGCTTTTGCCACGGATACCTTTACGGCCAAGGACTGTATTAAGGTAGGTATCCCACTCACGATTATCGGATATATACTGCTTCTGATTTTTGCGGAAACCTATTGGAAAGCCTTGGGCATATTTTGATATCATGCTGTTTGTATATAGATGGATTCAAACAATCGCCATCGGAAGCGGATGCGCTGGCGATTGCCATAGGGAATGCGCACGGCATTTATAAGGGGATACCGTCGCTTGATTTTGAGCGGCTGGAAGAAATGGCCGGGGTGGTCGATATTCCACTGGTATTGCACGGCAGTTCAGGGATTCCCCAAAAGTTGTTGCAGCCCGCTATTAAGTTGGGAATCTGCAAGGTCAACATCAATACTGAACTTTCGACGACGGGCATCAGGGCATCACGGGATTTTCTGGCTGGACATACGGACAGTAATACGAGATTTGAAACGATGGCGAAGGCGGCAGAGACGGAAATGGCCAAAGTGGTAAGAGACGATGTCCGTTGCTTTGTGATGCTGGGGTGTAAGGATTAGCAGATGCTGTCATAAGGAGCATTTGCTAAATATAGGGAATTCTATCCGGGAAAGAACAGGTTTTGATTGGATGTGGTTTTTCGTCTATTGCTGCTGCCAGAATTATAGAAAAAGCTCAGGCATTCTAATATAGTTCAGTCTATATTGAAATGCCTGGGCTTTTTTATAAGTTGAAGTGGTTTAGCAGACAGCAGTAAAGGGTAAAATTAGATAAATCATCTAATACAAATTGGTGTTATAATTGGTTTTATCAGGACAGTAAAAATATAGTAAATACTATATCGATAATGTACAGGAAAAAAAGCAGGTGAAAAAATCATGAGATTAATTAAAACTTTAAAGGAAAAAGAGCGCTTTTCGCCAACTGAGCAGGTTATTGTTGCTTATTTGCTAAAAAATTATCGGGAGGTCGCATCTTTGTCCGTTCGGCAGCTGGCAGAGAAAACTTATACGAGTTCGGCAGCTGTGGTGCGATTTTGTCAAAGGATGGGATTAAAAGGTTATGCAGAATTTAAAATAAAATTTGTCGCGGAGGCTATGCAGGATATCCTGCAGGAAAATAGTGCTTCAAATTCGATAACGAATAAGGATGATATTCTTTCTATTATTGATAAGGTAACGCGCATTGAAGTGGATGCGATTCAGGAAACGCGGAATGATACGGAACCGGGAGCAATTATGAGAGCGGTGCAGCTGCTGGATCATGCTAACCATATTGATTTCTATGCCATTGGAAATAATTTACATATTGCGGATCTTGCAGGGTATTGTTTTTTGCATGCGGGAAAGTTCTGTACGGTGCACCATGCTGCCAATGAACTTTACCTGCAGGCAATCAGCTCACCAAAGAAAAATGTTGCCGTTTTGGTAAGTCGCACCGGAGAGAATCGTCGCTTGGTAGAGATTGCTGAAATATTGAAGAAACGAGAAACCCCTATGTTGTTGATTACGGCGGTCGCGGCGTCTGCTCTTGGGAGATTGGCAGATGAGGTATTATGTGTAGCTACAGAGAAAAATTTTAATGAACTGGGCTCCTTGGTGTTTTTAGTTGGGGCAAAATATATGGTGGACATCTTATTCAGTGTGCTGATGGCGAGGCATTATGATACAACACTTACAAAAAATGATTTCTATGAAAAAATTTTTTCATCCTTGAATTGAATTTGAATTCAAAAAATTTGTATCTGTGGTACAATTTTATAAGAGTAATAGATGAATATAGTGAAACAATCATCCGAAAGCCGTTCAAGTAATTGAATGGCTTTTTTTTGCATGCTATAGTTTAACCATCTTATAAGAAAAATAGCACAAATACACGCGTGAGAAATTGGAAGTAGTCAATATGGGAAAAGAAGGCATGTCGAAAAATTTTTTATGGGGATGCGCTTCCGCGGCCTACCAGATCGAGGGCGCTTTTCAGGAAGATGGGAAAGGGCTGAGTGTTTGGGACAATTTTGCGCGGCAGGCGGGGAAAACCTTTAAAGGAACGAGTGGAGATGTAGCCGTAGATCATTATCACCGTTATAAAGAAGATATTGCGCTGATGGCGGAGATGGGGCTTAAGGCGTATCGGTTTTCCATTGCGTGGACGCGGATATTACCGCAGGGATCTGGAAAAATCAATGAGGCAGGACTGCTGTTTTATGAGCATATCATTGATTGTTGCTGCCAGCATGGAATTGAACCTATGGTTACCTTATATCATTGGGATTTGCCGCAGGCTCTGCAAAATGAATACGGTGGCTGGGAAAGTCCAAGAATTGTTGATGATTTTGTACATTATGCAGAAATATTGTTTGAGCGGTTTGGCGGAAAGGTGAAGTATTGGATTACCGTTAATGAACAAAACATATTTACGAAGTTCGGCTGGCTTACGGGAATGCATCCACCGGGAAAGTTTGCAGAGGAGAAGCTATTTTATCAGGTTAATCATCACATTAACCTGGCACATGCAAAAACAGTCATTTTATTTAAACAGATGGTTAAAAATGGTAAAATAGGAGCCAGTTTCGCCTATACACCAGGATATGCGTTTGATTGTGGCCCGGACAATGTATCAGCCCGACAGGAATATGATGAATTCGAGAATTATTGGTGGCTGGATGTCTATGCCTATGGAGGGTATCCTAAGGCAGCTTTTCAATATTTACAGAGCAGGAAGCTTATAGGAAAAATTACTGAAAAAGAGGAAAAGCTCCTGAAAGCTGCTGCAGGTAAACTGGATTTTATTGGAATTAATTATTATCGTAGTGCTGTTTGCGAATATAATCCGCCCGATGGAGTTATGCCTTATGGAAAGCTCAATACGACGGGGAAACGGGGCAGCGAGGAAATTTACGGAGTGCCGGGACTTTATAAGACTCCGCCAAATCCATACCTTAAGACAACGGATTGGGATTGGGCAATTGATGCCAATGGCCTTCGTTATGCCTGCAGAGAAATTACGAGCCGTTATCGGTTGCCTATTGTTATATCCGAAAATGGATTGGGTGCTTTTGATAAATTAGAGCACGGGGAAGTGCATGATGCTTATCGCATTGATTATTTACGGATGCATATTGAAGCTGTAATGAAAGCTTATGCGGAAGGTTGTGACATTATAGGTTATTGCATCTGGTCCTTTACAGATCTTCTAAGCTGGCTCAATGGTTATCAAAAGCGCTATGGCCTTGTTTATGTTGACAGGGAGGAAGCGGAGGGCGCTAGTATGGTGCGCTATAAAAAGGATAGTTTTTACTGGTATCAAAAAGTGATTGCCTCTAATGGAGAAGTCTTATGATTTCTTCATTAGGAAAGACTAAAAATATGATTTTATAGGAAAGAGGAGAGACTGGACCATGAGTAAACAAAAAGTTTTTGACCGGTTCATGGAGTATATGGTTCGTTTTGCCAGTATTAAAGCAATTGTAGCCTTGAAAGACGGATTTATTTTGACAATGCCTTTGACGCTGGTTGGGTCATTATTCCTGTTGATTGCTTGTTTCCCAATTGCGGGATGGAATGATTTGATGGTATCTGTTTTTGGCAAGGAGTGGGCAACTCCGCTCTTCCAGGTCTCCAGTGCAACGTTCAATATTTTAGCAATCCTTTGTGCACTGGCTATCAGTTATAAATATTGTGAAGCCGAAGGCTGTGATGCCATTAGTGCCGCCATGCTTTCATTGGCAGCTTTTTTGACGCTCATAAAGGGAAATGTGATTGCAAAATCAGGAGAGGTTGTTGGTGGTGTGATTCCCAGTCAGTGGGTCGGAGGTAATGGTGTTATTACTGCCATCCTTGTGTCACTTTTTACTTCCTGGGTATTTTGCTATTGCGAAAAGCATAACATGGGTTTTAAAATGCCGGAGGGCGTTCCTACTGGTGTAGCTAAGGCTTTTGCTGCTTTGGTACCAGGTTTTATTATTTTGGCAAGTGGATGTCTGCTGTATGCACTTTGCCAGTTTTTTGGTGCGAAAACTTTACCGGAACTCATTTTTGTCGTTTTACAAACTCCACTGCAAAATCTTACAGATACTTTAGTTGCAGGTGTCATTATCGCAGGATTGGAGAGCCTTCTCTTTTGGGCGGGAATCCATGGCCCGAATATTGTCGGCGGGGTAATTAACCCGATTCTTATGGCAAATGCGCTTGATAATCAGGCCCTGCTCGATGTAGGACAGCAGCTTATAGGAAATCCGCAGGCTAAAATTATTACTCAGCAGGTAACGGATGTCTTTATGAAGGGCGGTGGCTGTGGCCTGACCTTTGGATTTTTGATTGCGGCTTTTTTAAAAGCAAAATCATCTCAAATGAAATCTATCTCCAAATTGGCTTTCATACCAGGGTTGTTCAATATTAATGAACCAATCATTTATGGCCTGCCAATTGTATTTAACCCGTATCTTTTGATTCCCTTTATCGGTGTACCAATTCTGGCGATTATTATTACCTATGTCTCCATTGCAATCGGGTTTATGGCACCATTTACAGCGGTTCAGGTGCCTTGGACAACTCCGCCAATTATTGCAGGATTCCTTTTGGGAGGATGGCAGGGGGCGGTTGTGCAACTGCTTACAGTTATTGTCAGTGCGGCCGTGTATTTCCCGTTTGTCAGTATTCAGGACAATATTTATTACAAAGAAGAACTTGCGGGAAAACAAGCTGCGGAGCAAGGTCAGCCTGGTAGAGAAGTAAATATAAAACCGAGCAGGCAAGCTTAATTTGTATGGATTTAAAATTTGTAAAATACAAAGGAGAATGAAAAATGAAAAAAGTCTTGCATACTATGCTGGCGGTTGTAATTTCCGCAGGAATTGGCGGCACTGCCTTTGCGGCTGATGGAGCCAGTTTTACGGATATTCCTAGAGATCATTGGAGTTATGCGGCGGTAGATCAGTTGGCAAAAGATGGTATCCTTGAAGGCAATGGTGACGGTACTTTTGCTGGTGACCGTGCGATGAGTCGTTATGAAATGGCAGCAATCATTGCAAGAGCTGTAAATCATTTACAGACAGCGAATCCAGCAGATCAGGCATTGATTGAAAAATTGGAGAGTGAGTACGCTGTAGAGCTTAAAAATATGGATACGAAATATGAGGCGCTGAATAAACGCGTCGATAATGTTATGCTGAGCGGCTTTGTTCGTGCTAAATATGATAATGATGCAACGGATGGTTCGGGTGAACGCGATAATAACAAACACTTTTATATGGATTTTGAGGGCAAGATGAGGGTTTCCAAGGATTGGGATGCCCATTTCCAAAGTGAGACGCGTAAAGGATATACGGTAAATCAGTCATGGCGTAAAGGGGACACAAAGAACGATGACCAGAATGGTACTTTTCAGCGTATCTGGGTGGAAGGTCATCCGGGCGCGCTCGGAGTAACGGTTGGTACGAAATGGTGGGGCTATGGCTTCCAAAATGTTCCGTTTGGCCATGCGGCAGATGGTTTGCAGCTCGATACGAATTTCAGCAAAGATTGGAATGTCAAGGTGTTTTATCTCCGTCCCCGCCAGGGCGATTTGGTGACAATGCCCGATGGAGATTCTACGACGATTTATGGCACGAATATTACCGGAAAACTGGGACATAAAGTAGATGCAAGCCTGACCTGGGCTGGGAATAAAAATTATAATGGCAGGGATGGAAATGGCAATCAGATGATGAGCAGTATGGGAGCAGTCGACTTAAAGGCTGCTGTGGCAAAGAATCTCAATCTTACGGCTACTTATGTAAAGACAAATGCCAATAGTTATAATACAAGTAAAGAATATCGTCTTGATTATAAAGGAACGGATTTAAAGAAACCAGGTTCCTTTGGCATGTATACACGCTATATTGATTTTGGAAAATATGGCGATGCATCTCATGATGACGAATGGGGTTCGCTGCCTTCTGATGTGAAAGGATGGATTTTTGGTGTCAAATATGTTCCGTATGAAAACGTGGAATGGGAAACTTTCTACTCGGATCAGACACGGAATTATTCAGGGCTTGATGCAGGTATGGATACAAGAGCGAAGCGCCATTTGTGGCGGACACAGATTGATTTCCATTTCTGATGCAGAGATTTTGAGGCAGATTCAGAATGGGGGATGCAGCATGGGCAGCTGCATCCCTTTATAAAAATAAGAATAAATTGGGAAAAAGTGTATAATTAATAATATATAATTCACTATATATGCAAGAAAAATAAAATCATTTGATGTGTTGTAATCTGCAAATATAGATGGGAGCGATCAGAAATGAAAAAAATTGTTCTTTTATGTGCATCGGGTATGTCAACCAGTATGTTAGTCAAAAAAATGGAAGAAGCGGCCAAGAAACTGGCATATGAATGCGAGATTGCGGCGTATCCCACATCGGAGGCAAAAACAAAAGCTGCAGATGCAGATATTATACTGCTTGGGCCACAGGTGAGATTTTCTTTGCCGCAAATCAGGGAAGTATGTCCGAATTCGTTGGTCGAAGCTGTCGATATGCGTATTTATGGACGGATGGATGGCAAAGCTGTATTAGAATTTGCCAAAGAGAAATTAGGAGAATGAGGGGGTTGGCAGATGGAAGGATCAGAGTTAGCTGCATTTCAAATCATATCAGCCGTCGGGACGGCTAGGAGCTGTTACATAGAAGCTATACAAAAAGCAAAGCAGGGAAACTTCTCTGAGGCAGAAAAAATGATTGGGACAGGTGATGATGCCTTTAATGAAGGACATGCTGCGCATACGGGATTATTGCAGGAAGAAGCGTCAGGCAGTGAGAAGGGAATTAATCTCTTGATAGTGCATGCAGAAGATCAACTCATGAGTGCAGAAGGTTTTAAGATCATCGCGCTGGAATTTATTGATGTATATAAGAAATTGGTACATTGATACAAGAAGTCACTTTTTCATGGAACTAGCAGGATAGGATGTGCGGCCACTATTCAAGGAAAAATAAAGGGAAAATGATGAGAGTCTCTGCTATTCGGTAAAATCGGGTGGCAGAGTTTTTTGTATTAAAATGTTCGTGCATAACATACGGACGCTTTCTTGTAGAAGCAGTATGTTGTGGTGCAAAGCTGCCAATTTAAAAGATTGTGAAGATGGAGGAAACATTGACTATAAATAGATAATGGGAATATAATGAGACTGAATGTATGAATCATTGTCGTGTTCAGGTTTTTTTCATGAAAGCTTTATCCTGCAACGATATAATATGAGTTGCATTAATAAACGGAACGAGGTGGTAAATATGGGTGATGGACCTGGTAATAGTATGAGAAAAATAACTATTATGGAGGGATTCGTATATGGCTGTATTTACCAAGGGTTTACAGCAAAGGAGATTTTGTCTTATGGACGGAATGCTCCTTTGTTTGCTGTTTGTCGTTCTTTATGCTGTACTGAAGCTGGGCGCAGGGATGGGCGTTTCGTTTTCACCGGAGCAGCGGCCGGTCATTGATCTTGACCCTTTGGGGCTGCCTTATTATGCAGGACGTTCTTTACTGCGCATGTTTATTGCTTTTGGAGCATCGCTTATCTTTACAATATTTTATGGTTATGTTGCGGCCAAGAGTCGTACCGCCCGTAAGGTGATGGTGCCGCTGCTCGATATTTTGCAGTCTGTGCCTGTATTAGGTTTTTTGTCGGCTACTATTGTGGCCTTTATGGCATTTTTTCCCGGCAGCCTGCTGGGAGTGGAATGTGCATCAATTCTTGCTATCTTTACCGGACAGGCATGGAATATGACGTTCAGCTTTTATCATTCGCTTATTACGATTCCCAAGGATTTGCAGGAGGCATCAGATATGCTGCACCTGAACTGGTGGCAGCGGTTTGTTCATTTGGAGTTGCCGGTTTCGGCAATCAGCCTGATATGGAATGGCATGATGTCATTTGGCGGTGGGTGGTTTTTTCTGGCGGCGAGCGAGGCTATTACGGTCCTGGGAGAGGATATACATCTGCCGGGCGTGGGCTCTTATCTTGCGGCAGCGGTTGATGCCGGGGATATATCAGCTATGCTGTATGCTATGGCTGCAATGCTTTTAATGATCTTTCTTGTCGATCAGTTTTTTTGGCGGCCGCTTGTTGTATGGGGACAGCGTTTTAAATTGGAACTTTCGGAATCAGAGACGCAGCCGGTGTCCTTTATTTATGATTTGCTGCATGGTTCATGGCTTGTAAATCAAATTTTCCGGTGGAGTATTTATCCCGCAGCAAGGGGTTTTAACCGGTTTATGGACACCGTGGCGAATATTACAGAAAGCGGTATGCAGGTCGCGGAAGTACGCTGGAAAGGTGAATGGCTTCGCAGCGTTTTCTGGGGATTGCTGGGGCTGTTTATCTGCTATATGCTTTATCGGCCTGTGATAGGGGCTTTTTCCATGCTTTATGGGATAGGAACTTCTGGGATTATAGAGGCGCTGCATCTGGGTTTCCTGACCTGGCTGCGGGTTATGGCTGCTCTGGTCCTCGGGGCTTTATGGACGATTCCGGCAGGCGTTTGGATTGGGATGAACCCAAGACTGGCAGAGAAGTTGCAGCCGGTTGTTCAGATGGCGGCGGCTTTTCCGGCAAATATGATTTTTCCGTTGCTGATTATCGTTTTTGTTAATCTTAATGTGAATTTTGAATATGGTTCGGTACTGCTTATGATGCTTGGTACGCAGTGGTATATCCTGTTCAATGTAATTGCTGGAGCTATGAGCTTACCAAATGATATGCTGGAGGCTGCGGCTGTTTTCAAGATTCATGGTTGGAAAAAATGGAAATCTGTGATTCTGCCAGGAATCTTTCCCCAGCTTGTCACGGGTTTTGTAACGGCCTCTGGTGGCGCCTGGAATGCAAGCATTGTATCTGAGATTGCTGGCTGGAAGGATATAGACCTTACAGCGACAGGGATTGGTGCTTATATCAATCTGGCAACGGCTGCGGGAGACTGGCCGAAAATTGTTCTGGGTATCACAGCTATGTGTGTATTTGTTGTGACAATCAACCGTCTGGTTTGGGGCAGGCTTTATAAATTAGCAGAAACAAAATATCATTTGGACTAAGGGGGGATTCGCATGAAAAATTTACTGGAGCTTAAGAATATAGGCAAGACCTTTTCTATAAAGGAAAACAAGGATACGGTGATTCTCGAGGATATCAATATTCAGGTAAAGGAAGGCGAATTCCTGGCAATCCTTGGGCCATCCGGTTCGGGAAAATCGACTTTGCTGCGTATTATTGCAGGCCTGATTCCCAGTTCAGGCGGTTCGGTTGTATACCTTGGAAAAGCCATTCAGGGCATCAACCCGGGTGCGGCGATGGTATTCCAGTCCTTCGCGCTTTTTCCCTGGTTGACGGTTTTGGATAATGTCATGCTGGGACTTGAAGGCAGCCGGCTTACAGAAGAGGAAAAAGAGAAGAAATCCATGCAGGTTCTTGACGTTGTCGGTCTTGACGGATTCGAGAATGCGTATCCTAAAGAGCTTTCCGGCGGCATGCGTCAGCGTGTTGGCATTGGCCGGGCTTTGGTAAGTGAACCGGATATTTTACTTATGGACGAAGCTTTTTCGGCCTTGGATGTGCTTACGGCGGAGAACTTGCGTCGGGATCTGCTAGAGCTCTGGCTGGAGAAAAAAATTCCCACAAAGGCAATTATTCTTGTGACGCACGGTATCGAAGAGGCTGTCTATATGGCAGACCGGGCGGTGATTCTATCTTCGGGACCGGCAACGGTGGTAGAGAATATCACGATTGATATCCCGCGCTGGCGGGATCGCAAGTCACCGGAGTTTTTGGCTTATGTGGATCGCATTTATTCCTTCATGACGAAAAAGAAGGCTGTTGCCGAGCTCATTGAGCAAAGGAAAAAGACGGCCTTGCTGCCATCGGTTACGGCTGGGGCACTTACAGGCTTTTTAGAGCTTTTGGAAGATCTCAATGAAAAAACCGATCTTTATAAATTGGCGGATCGTTTTATGATGGACATCGAAGATTTTTTTCCGTTGGTTGAGGCGGCAAGTTTGCTGCGTTTTGCATCTGTTACTGAGGGCGATATAGAGCTTACGGAGGAGGGAAAGGCTTTTGCCCAGGCGACCGTGCTTGCGCGCAAGGAGCTTTTCCGCAGGCAGCTTTTGCAACAGGTGCCTTTTGTGCAGCAGATGATGCAGATACTGCAGTCAAAATCGAATAAACAGATGAATATCGAATTTTTTGAGAATCTGCTTTGCCATAGCTTTGAACAGGAGGCTGCGGCGAAACAGCTGGATCTTCTGATTGGCTGGGAACGTTATGCAGAACTCATTGAGTATGATGATGATAAAGAGGTTGTTTATTTGCCGGAATCCGCTTGAAGCAGAAGCTTTTAAAAATAAATAGAAACATTAGCCGATAATAAATGCTGTGGTCTTGCGTAAGCAAGACTGCAACATTTATTTTTTTGCATAGAAAAGGAGGGCTTTATAGGAGATATGGCGCTCCTCTTTTAATGTGATCTCCCTGCTGTATTGTGCGAGGAGTGGAAAGTGCAATTTTCAATTTGCATTATGTTAAAGTGAAGCATGGCAAATAATTATTGATTTTGAATAAAAGATGATTAAAAATATAAAAATGTTTTTAAATAGTCAAAAAACTATTGACAAATATCCGAAACGGAATTATTATGTTTACAACAAACATAATAATGTTTAAAATAAACATAATGGGAGTGTTCTTATGAAAGCATTGGTTAGATATGGTAAAGAATTTGGTGGATATCGGATGATTGATGTACCTGAACCGAAATGTGGACCGGAGGATATTATTGTAAAGATCAAAGCGGCGGCTATCTGCGGTGCGGATATGAAGCATTTCCGTGTCGATAATGGCTCCAGTGAGTTCAATTCAATTCGTGGACATGAGTTTGCGGGCGATATTGTTGAAATTGGTAAGGATGTACAGGCTTGGCAGGTGGGACAGAGGGTCGTATCAGATAACAGCGGACATGTATGTGGGGTCTGTCCTTCTTGTGAGAGTGGTGATTTTCTTACTTGCCGTGAAAAGGTAAATCTTGGCCTGGACAATAATCGTTGGGGAGGAGGTTTTAGCAAGTATTGCCTGATACCAGGAGAAATCCTGCGTATCCATAAGCATGCGATATGGGAAATTCCTGAAAATGTTGAATATGAAGAAGCGGCTGTCATGGATCCACTCAGTAATGCGTATAAAGCGGTTGCACAACAATCCCATTTGCTGCCAGGACAGGACTGCGTGGTTTTTGGTACAGGGCCGCTGGGACTGTTTTCGGTTCAGATGGCAAGAATCATGGGAGCTGTTAATATCGTGATGGTTGGATTGGATGAAGATACCAAGGTTCGGTTCGATGTTGCGCGTCAGCTGGGAGCTACAGCTTGCATCAATGCATCACAGGAAGATGTTGTAGCACGCTGCTGGGAAATTTGCGGCGGGCGGGACAATATAGGGC